>Ga0247815_10000166_pt1 | contig 50674 bp, 44 predicted proteins | sample UWRJL194509B1_FD_181014 | JGI IMG/M metagenome (GOLD analysis project Ga0247815, IMG submission 181014) | Plant litter microbial communities from Arlington Agricultural Research Station in Wisconsin, United States - UWRJ-L194-509B-1 | ecosystem: Environmental > Terrestrial > Plant litter >... | reverse complement strand
CAGTCGCTTTCTGGACTTCGCAGGGTATCTCCAATACTTATGGTAATGGTTATGGGGCAAGTACATTTCCAGTGACAAAAAGCCTGGTAACTTCATATAGTGCCAACACAGGCGGGGGTACCGATGTACGTTATCCATTTAACGTGGCTACTAGTTACACTGTAAGCCCTTTTATCAAAAAATATATTGACCTTACTAAAAAAGGGACTACAGGTAAGGACTGGCCTATAAACTTTATTGTTTTGCGCTATACTGATGTATTGATGATGAAAGCGGAATGTATACTGCACGGCGCTGGCGGGACTCAGGCAGATGCTGATGCCATTGTGAACCGGGTAAGAGCAAGGGCAGGAATTGGCGCTATAGCAAACGTTACCCTGGAAACGCTGATGGACGAGCGCCAACGTGAATTTCTTGGAGAGGGCCTTCGCTGGAACGACCTGGTACGGGAAGGCTTTGCGCTTACTCAGATGAATGCATGGAGATTAGCAGATGGTATAACCAAAATCAACCCTGTGGTGGCCGATTATGTAATATACCCGGTTCCTGCAGCTGAATTGCAGACTACGCCAGGATTATATACACAGAATCCGGGATATAATTAATATCTATGTAACACCATGAAAGCTATCCTATTAAACCAGAATAATACGTTATCACTTGGAAACCTGGATACACCTGAACCTGCCGCAGGGCAGGTTCGGATCAAAATTGTTGCTGCTGGTTTCAATCCTATTGATTATTCATACCAGCGAATAAAGGTAAACAATTTCGGATCCCTGAATGTAAAAACCGTAGAACGGGCGCACTATGCGTTTAAAAAACAATCAAAAAAACGGGAGAAATTTGTGATGAAAGTGTGTAAGTGATTATTCTTTGGTTTAACGATGTTTTTTCAATTAAAATGAGGAATATTTGTTGTTAATTTCACTTTTTTTATGATTAATGAAGTTGTTTGAGTGTGTTTTTGTTTTTTTTGGTGATTTATTTGCTATTTTTTTTATATTTTATTCGATTGCTTGATGTTTTATAATTATATTTTTGTAAATATTTTGATGTTTTCAGTGTAAAGTTGATTTTTAGCTTTGTTTAATTGATTTTTTTATAAAAAATACTCTATAATTGTGCGATATACTCTCATATGAATCGTGTAATTGCATTTTTTGTATTATTTCTCTTTTGCTTTCACAGCATAGGGCATTATATGATGTATGCGGTTATCCAGATTCGGGCAAGGAATGAGTTAACAACTGAGTTGTCCTTGAAAATTCCAGATACTAAACTTCATCTGATCACTGTAAGCGATGATGAAGATGCACAATTGGAATGGAGCTGGTTCGAAGACCGTAAAGAATTTAAATTTAAGGGGATGATGTATGATGTGGTCAGGACCGTTAAGGTTGCTGATTTTACCCTTTACTATTGTATCTCCGATCTTGAGGAAACTAAATTGTCCGAAGCTCTGGAGCATTTTGTTAGCAGGCAAAACTCACAAGCCAAAAAAATCAAGGGCATATATAAAACCTTTAAAAAATCCTTCTGCCTCTCAGATTCGCTGAGGCCATATTTACAGGTTGCAACAAGTGTGATTGTATTTATCAGTACGTCTGTTAACAATGAACATCTGGAGCTATATTACGATATTATTGTGCAACCACCCAAGTTAGTGTGAATATTCTGTCAGGGCATCGTTAACATCGTATGCCTTTTATTTATTACAGTTTGGTCAATTCTAATTTTTTATAATGAAGAAATCTTTATTTATTTTTTTGTGCCTTATATTTTGCATTTCAGCAATTGCACAAACCCAGTTGAAAGGAAAAGTTTATGACGCGTACACCAGGACTCCCCTGGAAGGGGTAACGGTAATGACTGCTGCTTCTATAGGTACCACAACAGATAAAAATGGTGAATTTACCATCAATTGCACTGGTGCAATGAAAATAACAGTTAAACATGTGGGTTATACCACATACGTGTCGGTAATTAAAGATTGTAATCAGCAATTGCAGATTGGGCTTACGCCTTCAAATAATAACCTGAATGAGGTTCAGGCCAGTGCTGCGCGCACCAGTAGGAATATGGTGCTTGAACAACCACAATCTATTGGTATTTTATCAAGGCAGGAACTAACGCGGAGCGATGGCTTGTTCCTTGAAAACACTATTAACCTCGTTCCTGGCGTACGGATGGAGAAACGCACGGCTACAGGGGGGCAAAGATTAGTGATAAGGGGTTATGGGAACAGCAGTAATTTTAATGGATCTGGGATCAAAACCTATCTCAACGGAATTCCAGTAACTGATGCAGAAGGCGCAACCATTTTTGATGATATCGACTTCTCTACGCTTGGAAATGTGGAGATCATCAAAGGACCGGCTTCAAGTTTATATGGTGCAGGAATTGGTGGGGTGGTGAAATTGTCTACCCTTAAGCCACAACCTAATACCACCAGATTGGTCCAGGAGATATTTGCTGGTAGCTATGGTCTTTGGAACACGAATACCCGTCTGGAAACCGCCAACGACAAATCATCTATAGTAGTAAACTATGGGCACCAGAATTATGACGGTTACCGTGTAAACAGTTCTGCAAAAAAAGATTTTGTTAATTTTCTTGGGGATTTCAGAAGCAGCGAAAAGGAATCATTCTCGGTTTTCGCAAATTATAGTAATTCCTACAACGGTCTGGCCGGACAACTGGACAGTGCATCGTTTTTTAACAAATTAAACTTCGGAGAAGCAAGATACCTGGGTAATCATGGTCACACCGCCTATGAAAGTTTTCGCAGTGGCTTTACCAATACCTATGTGTTTTCTAAGCATGTAACTAATGTGTCCAATGCCTATTTCACTAATTATCAGCTTAATCAGAGTGCAGCACCAAGTTTGGCCAGTAATATGGTTAACAATTACGGAGGAAGAAGTGAGTTTAACCTCAATTTCTCTGGCAATATCATAAGCGTAGATGGAACCGTAGGAGGGGAGTACCAAAAAAGCAGTTCGTTTAAAAAGACAAACGCATATGCCAATAGCGTTCTTGGCGCCTTAACTTCTGATTTGGAAGTAGCATCCCTGCAATACTCTTTCTTTACAGAATGGAACCTGCACCTGCCTGCCGACTTCATGCTTACTGCCGGCGCCAGCACAAGCACTGTTGAATATGGCATTACTGATAAACTTACCAATACGGCCAATCCCACCCACGCTGACCAGTCGGGCTACAAGAAGTTTAAAACTGTAGTTACACCGAGGTTTGCTGTTCAGAAAATGTTTAATAAGACAGTTAGCCTTTATGCCACTGTGAGCAAAGGTTATTCACCTCCAGCTTCCACAACTGTAATTGTACCTACAACAGGACAGGTGCTTACGGACCTGAAGCCAGAACGTGGAACGTTGTATGAAGCTGGAAGTAAGGGAAGCCTGCTTGACAAGAAGTTATCCTATCAGCTTGCCATATTTGACATGCGGGTAACTGATAAACTGACCACCCAGGCAGTTACAGATGCGGGCGGAACAGTGTTGTATTCTTATGCCGTCAACTCTGGCAAACAGAAAAATCAGGGGATTGAAGTATCCTTGAATTATTCGCTCATCAATGATAATAATCAAACCTTATCATCCTTGAGGCCATTTATCAATTATACTTATTCAGATTTCACTTACATCGATTTCAAGAGCGACAACAATAATAATGCGAGAACGATTGATTACTCAGGCAAGCCTGTAGTTGGGGTGGCACCACATAATTTTAATGCCGGTATTGACCTGGAATTTAAACAGGGTGTTTATCTGAATACGACCTATCAATATGTTGACGGGATGTCAATCACTTTTGATAACGCTCATAAAGCACCTTCCTTTTCATTACTGAATGCTAAAGTTGGATGGAAAAAAGATATCGGAAAACACTATCACCTTGATATCTATGGGGGAAGTAATAACATTACTAATTCTCTTTATTATAACCTTGTATTTCTTAACTCATACAGTTCTACAGCGCCAAATCCTAATATATACCTGCCGGCTGCTTATCATCCTACCTTTTATGGAGGTGTAAATTTTGCCTATAAATTTTAATGTTTCATCGATTTAAAAACTGATAAATCAAACCATATGAAATCACCACTATTATTTATTCTGCCTATAATCCTATTTGCGGGATGCAACAGATTCAGCAATAAAGATGAAGAAAAAAATCATCCTAAACGTATCATTTCTATCTCAAAACAATACAGCGAATTCATTTTTGCTCTTGGTGCCCAGCAAAATCTGGTTGCGGTAGATATTTCCAGCACCTATCCTGAGGCTGTTAAGAAACTGAAAACCGTAGGTTACCACAGGGCTTTAAGTATAGAAAGTATCTTAGCAAATAAACCCGATCTGATACTGGAAGATGGCCCCGAAAGTATGGGGCCTGAACATGTAGTAAGACAATTGGAAAATCTAAAAATTCCAATGATGAGTTTTGAAATTAAGGCCAGTAATATTGACAGTACAAAATTGCTCCTGAACGAGATGGGTGCCTATTTTAAAAAAGAGAAAGCCGCCGATTCACTAGGCAAGAAACTGGATGCCGATATGAAGACAGCACTGGAAAAAGCCAAAACCTATAAAGATAAACCCAGGGTATTGATTATCCATTATGGACAGGCCAACAATGTATTTTTTATCATCAATAACAAGACTGGAGCTGGAAATATGGTAAAATGGGCTGGTGGCGATATGATCCAGGCACCGAAAGGGGTAAGGCAGTTATCGGCGGAAGTAGTGGCGAAATCAAATCCGGATGTAATTATCCTCACCGATTTTGGATATGACAAACTGGGCTCGGCTGAAAAGATTGGTGAGTTACCAGGGGTATCAAGTACCAGCGCTTTTAAAAACAAAAGGGTGTACCGTTTCGAGGAACATGACCTGTTGTACCTGGGACCGCGTACCGGCGAAAACGTCTTGAAATTACAGCAATTAATCCACCGTAATGGGCAGATATAGTAAGCAGTATTCCAGTATATATCCGGTTATTATAGTGATGCTGGTTATCGTAATGTTGGTTTCCATGCGTTATGGAGCCGTAGATCTGTCGCTTGACGAAATGTATTCGGGTATGCAGCATATGTTTGTTCCAGCAGATCAAACCCCGCTTGCCGAGAGAATATTTATGGAAATCAGGCTACCGAGAGCAATTCTTTGTGCTATCGTTGGTGCCGGTCTGGCAGTAGGGGGTGCCTTGATGCAGGCACTCTTCAGAAACCCTATTGTAGAACCTGGGCTGGTAGGTACTTCAAGCGGCGCTGCATTTGGCGCGTCTTTGTATTTTGTGATAGGGGCAGCTTTTAAATATAACGGAGGAGAGTGGACTTTACCTTTGGCAGCATGTGCAGGCGGAATTATTTCCACTGCCCTGGTATTTGTGCTCTCTCAGTCAAAACACGATGGCAAGAGTTCCATCGTAGGATTGTTGCTGACAGGTATTGCTATTAATGCCTTGTTTCTTAGTGGTGTAGGCTTTCTTGCCTACACTGCAAGGGATTCGCAGGCCCGTTCAATTACATTCTGGACCCTTGGAACATTATCAGGCGCCAACTGGCACTCTGTACTTATCGTGGGAATCAGTACGCTGCTCTGTATTGCAGTGGCACTTCGCTATACCAAACATTTGAATGCCCTGATGATAGGAGAGGAAGAAGCCCAATACATGGGCATCAATATCAGGAAACTTAAATTGAGAATACTGCTTGTGAATGTAGTTATGGTGGCCATATCTACGTCCTTTACTGGTGTAATCGGATTCGTTGGATTGATTGTTCCGCATTTTCTCAGGATGCTGAAAGGTTCAGACAACAGGTTTCTTATCATAGGTAGTGCATTAATGGGTGCTTTGGTTTTAAGTGTTGCCGATATTGCTGCACGAATGCTGCTGCGTCCGGCAGAGCTCCCTTTGGGTGTAGTGACCTCCATCATTGGGGTGCCGGTATTTATTATTTTGTTGAGAAAGAAAAACTATTATTTCTGATTATGTTATCAGCCAAAAATATTACCTACAGTATAGGAAAGAAAGTGTTGCTGGATAATGTATCTGTTGACTTCCTGCCAGGCAAAATCAATATGATCATAGGTCCTAATGGTGCCGGGAAATCCACTCTTGTTAAAGTATTATGCAATCAGATCCGGCCAGAAAAAGGGGTAGTTACCTTCGGAGGTAAAAATCTTCAGGATTTTTCTGATCAGGATCTGGGCCAAATCAGATCTGTACTGTCTCAAAACCTGGAGCTTTCTTTTCCTTTAAAGGTATGGGAAGTCGTGATGATGGGACGTTATCCACATTATTCCATTAAACCAGGGAGTAAAGATGAACGTGCGTGCGAAGAGGCCATGCGTTTTTTTGACGTGTATGCGATGGCAGATAGAAACTATATGACCTTAAGCGGGGGCGAAAAGCAGCGTGTACATTTTGCCCGCGTACTAGCCCAGATCTGGTACGCAGCAGAAAATGGATGCAGGTACCTGATTATGGATGAACCACTCACTTTTTTGGATATTCATTATCAGTTTCAGTTTATGCATCAGCTGGTAAAACTTTTAGAAACAAATGATATTCTGGTGGTAGGGGTATTGCACGACTTAAATCTGACGGCAAAATTCTCAGATCAGATTACGCTTATCAATGAAGGAAAAATACTAGCGAGTGGAAACAGAAAGGATGTGCTGAATAAAGAAAATATAAAAACAGCCTACCGCCTTGATCCTATCATTGTGGAAGATACCCTTAAGAATTCATTTTATTTATTTTTTGAATAACACATTTATTATTTCAGTTTTATCATGAAAATACAATTAATAGACGTTTCAGCCGTGTTAGGGCTCTGTGCCATGGTCACCCTTACTGTAAACGTGCTGCTGGGTATGCTTCTCAGCTGCGCCTATAAGACATTTGATCTGTGGAAAAAAATGCCGCCCCAGGTAAAAAAACTTAATATCCTTCAACTCCATAACTGGACAGCCTATCTAGCGCTGACGCTAGTAGTTCTTCATCCTCTTTTTTTATTGCTTGATAAGCAATCGCACTTTTATATCAGGGATGTTTTTTTTCCGCTAGGTGCGCCCAAACAAAATTATATTGTCATGTTGGGCAGCCTGTCCGCTCTCGCATTGATTATTGTGATGATAACTACGCAGAAGGCGGTAAAAAGACACATGTCATTCAGGGTATGGAAAAACATACATATGATTTCATATTTTACAGCGTTACTTTTCATTGTTCACGGCTTGCTGATGGATCCACTTTTGAAAGACAGGACTCCGGATTGGTTTGACGGAGAAAAGCTATTGTGCGAGCTCTGTGGTCTGATATTAATTGCAGCCAGCTATATGAGATACAAGTATCATCGTGGGCATCAGTTAAAAAAAGCCGGGACAGAATAACGGATTATGTTTTTCAACTTTGTTTACCTTTGATGCGGCCTGGAAGGTAGAATTGATATACATGAATCATCCTATTGCCGGCATTAAAGACGCTAAATAAGAATTATGAGTACCGAAAATGAACCCATGTTACATGAGGATAAAAAGTTCTCCAATGTGAATTATTCAGAGAAGAAGCTTGGGAAGTCGGAGTTTGTGAAATGTGAATTTGTAAACTGTGATTTTAGTAAAAGCGACCTGCGCGACGGCGATTTTATAGACTGTTATTTTAAAGATTGTAATTTCTCCATGGCGGTATTGAATGGTACGGGACTAAAAGACATAGTTTTCACAGGGTGTAAATTGCTTGGCGTTGATTTTACGAGATGTAATAAATTTTTATTCTCATTCAGCTTTAACAAATGTTACCTGGACTACAGTACTTTTTTGGGTACAAAACTTAAAAAAACTACATTTATTGGTTGCTCATTAAAGGAAGTGGATTTTTCTGAAGCAGATCTTACGAGTGCAATTTTTGATAACAGCGATTTGTCAGCCGCAAGGTTTTCCAACACTAACCTCGAAAAAGCTGATTTCAGAACGGCTATAAACTTTGGAATAGATCCAGCTGTTAACAGGATGAAAAAGACAAAATTCCTGGTGTCAAATCTTACTGGGTTATTGCAAAATTACGACCTGGACATCAGCTACGATAGTTAAGCCAATTGAATTGAAAAATTATTATAAAAGAATCGCTGAACAGTCCCTCAGATAGGGGGGCTGTTCAACGACAATTCAATGGCATTTCTTACTGTAAAAACTGCAGTACTGCTTGCCCGTCAGGATCTATGAGGGTAATTCCTAAAAGTTTAGCAACGGTAGGCGCTACGTCTTCCAGCCCGATTGATTCCAGAACTACTCCTTTTTTAACACCGGCTCCGGCAATAATGAAACCCGTACGTATCTCAGGCACATCTGGGAAAAATCCGTGTGCGCCGCCTTTTCTGGCGCTCACCACTGGTCCTGTTTCTGTATCCTGGATGTAAACGCCTTTGGCAGCCGCAAGTGCAAACATTGCATGTGGGTCTGCGCCAATTTTGTCCAGTTCTTCGCGTTCTACAATTCTGAACATCTGTTGATATTCCTGAGGTAAAGAGGCAAGTTTCTTACGTACTTTTGCAAGCGTTTTTAAGTCCTTATTGTTTTTCAAGTGGAAAAATGCTGCTCCGCCGGCTGCCTGAAATTTAGCCACGGGCTCATCTGCGCCAACCTTGCTGTTAATACCAATTTCAGTTAACCAAACATTAGGTGAAAGGCCTTTGTTGATATCAAGGAAGCCATGATCGCCGGTGATGATTATGGTTGTACTATCCTGTAATCCGGCTTTCACAACTGCATCCATGAGGTTCATTACTGCATGGTCTGCAGAAGCTACAGCTTTGCTCACACCTGGTCCTGAGCGACCTTCTTTATGTTCAGCTCCATCCACACCCGCAATATGAATGCTTAAAAACTGAGGTTTATACTTACGGAAGATATATGCGGCCATACGGCTGTTGTTTTCATCCATTGCCAGTGAACTCAGGTTAAGCTCTTCCATATCTACATCGCCAATGGCATATTTTTCCATTTCTTCAAGCAGCCCTTTTGGTGTTGCAGATTGTGATATTCCAGTTTTACGGTCTGCCATATTGGTTGCGGACCAGGTCTCGGGTAAATTATAATCCACCTCAGCACCAACCGATACAGGCCATGAAATGGATGCTGACTTCATACCACCTTTCCTTACGGCCTGCCACAAGGTTTCTGCTTTAATCTTTTTACTGTCTGTCGTCCATTCGTATTTCCTTTCATCGTTAGGCATTGTATTATAGGTGATTCCATGTTTTGCAGGGAAGGTGCCTGTAATCAGGGTAGTGTGTGAAGGATAGGTAACACTTGGGAAAATGCAACGGACACCATTCGCATGGGATCCCTTTTTCACAAGTTCCTGTAAATTTGGTGTGGGCCAGCTTTTATCTAAGTAGAAGTCTGGTCTAAAGCCATCGATGCTTACCAGGATGACGTGTTTTGACGACTGCGCACAAACATTGACCGAAAAAAACAGTGCTGCGGATAAACTAATAATGCGGAATAATATTTTAGATTTCATTTGATCTTTAATTGATAAAAGGTAAGATTTCTTTAGCGGTTTTGTTGGCTATAAGGACTTTATTCATATCGTATTTCATGGTAACTACGCCGGTTGCGGTATTATTTGTAAAGTCATCCATACCCCTGTTTAAGGGAATAAAAGATGGAATCTGTGCAATCACATCCGTTGCTTTTACATTCGGGTTATTGAGTTGTTCCGTTTGCGATACTGGAAATTTAATTCCCAGGTCGGTCATTCTTCTGCCTTCGGCAATAAAAATCTCCTGTCTCATTCTATAAATGATGTAAAGTAGCCCATCCTGTGTGGTTGCAGAATTAATATCATTAGCTGTCACTTTGGTACCTGAAACCGTAGAAATATTTATATTGGTTTTGCGGTTTAGTATATAACCTGTTCTCTCTGCATCATTTGCATCAAACTTAACATTAACTGCTGTTAGTGGATAGTCAGTCCTGTTACCGCCGTTTCTTGTTTCTTTAATATCATTCAATGAAACCACGGGGCGTTTCGCAACAACATCCGTCAGGAGGTTTCTAAGCGTGGCCTGTGCACCGCTGAGGTCGCTTTGCGACGCCTGTACTTCTGCAACAATGAGATATGCTTCTTCAGCTTTGATATAACTTACCGGCTTTTGATCCAGTGCAATGGTTCCCGTATTGTAATATTTTGGATCAAGGAAATCAAGCCGCGGGAGAGGGGCAAATTCATTCGTAGTTGAAGAAAAGAGATAAGTCTGGAAATCATTCGCGGCTGCATTCTGACCATCAAATGCTTGTTGCTTTAGTAATAGTGGACTGGCCATAGCTGCCATAGCCAAAGTTCTAGCCTGTGCAGCATCGCCCATATCATAATAAATCCGTGCCTTCAGCAAGCTGTACGCCAATTTCTCGGTAGCATCTGTTTGTAAAGAGATCGCCTGATCCAATGCCGAAATGGCAAGTGTGTAATGTTCGGCAGGTGTTAACACAGGACCTTTAACAGCTCCCGGAAGTCCTGTGAATAATTCAGCGCTCAGTAAATGTGAATAGGCATTTATAAAATACATTTCAGCTTTCTGCACCGGCGTAGTCGTTTGGTCGGCAGCTACTACAGTAGATAAACCATATTCCGATAGCTCCCTCAACCTTTGTATTGCTGACTGAATGCTGTTTACGTCAATATCATAACTATCAATTTGCGGGATATCAAAAACCTTGCTGCTCAGGGTTCTGTTGTTGAAATAGTTATCAGATACCAGTTCTGTATTTACAATCACCTGGTTGACGGTGAGCGCCATCTGTCTCCTCAAACCTGTAAGCCAGGTAGTGGTAACATTTGTTGTTGTAAGGTAAACGTCATCAGTAATATTGGGATTGTCTACTTTGCAACCGGAAAGTCCGCTGCAGAAAATAACCGCAATAAAAGTATTTTTAATATATGTCTTCATGTGTTCGTTATTAAAAGTTTACCCTGAGCGATGCAAGGAATTGTCTTGGTGAGGAATAAGTAGAATAAGATATGCCGCCGGTGGTTGCACCATTTTGTCCTTGTGAACTACCACTGATAGTGGCTTCAGGATCAAAGCTGGAAGCAGAGAAATTGAGTGGGTTCACAACTGATAGTCCGATATTGACGCTTTTAAATACGCCGTTCCAAACCGTTGGTTTGAAAGTGTAACCTGAGCCAATAGTCCTGATTTTAATGAAATCGGTTTTTTCTACAAACATATTGGTTACATCAAGCCATCTGGTTCTGCCGCTTTTGTCGATCTCTGCTTGTGGAATTCCCTCTGTAGCCGTTCCATAATTAAACCTGAACTGCCTGTCGAACGAAACAGCATAAGCACCTTTCTGGTAGTCGGCATTGGCAAAGAAGTTAAAAGCTTTATACTGGAAGTTCAGCCCCATGCTGCCAAACAGGTTAGGGATAGTAGTTCCCAGGTTTTGCTGAGCAGTAGTGCTTGTCAGTAATCCATCATCGCTAAATGTTCCGTAATTACCTCTGATAAACCCGATAGGGTAACCTTCCTGAACAACCGTTTGTACTGTTCTTGCACTAAATCCATTAATATTGAATGCTGCGGCACCGCCAGAGCTGAGTACCTTATTATATAATGTATTTACTGATAAATTGAATCTCAGACTTGAATTTGTAGTTTTAATGGGCGTAAGAACAGTGTTGAACTCCAGTCCACGGTTTAATATTTTACCTATATTTTGTAATTGGCTTGTCTGTCCCGTTGATGGTGCCGGCGGAACTACAAATAAGGCATCATTGGTAATGGAATGATAGAAACCGCCAGAAATAATGATACGGTCATTTACAAATCCGAGGTCAATTCCAGCTTCGAAAGTGGTAGTTTTCTCAGGCTTCAGATCTGGATTACCTGGTTGTCCGAATGATGCGGCCTGGGCACCGTTGAATCCAATGAAAGAGATCGTTCTGTCGTTTGCAAATGGAGTAGGGAAGTTACCTGCTAAACCATAATTACCCCTGATTTTAGCTGATGAAACCACTTTGCTGATTGCTTTGAAGTAATTCTCAGCACTTGGAATATAAGAAATACCAACCTTCGGATAATATTGAACGCCTATGTTTTTACCAAAAGCAGAATTTCCATCGCCTCGTATACCGAGGTCAAGAAACATTTTGTTTTTGAAGCCGATGTTTTCCTGTACATATACCCCATAACTTACCACTTCCGAGTAATATTCATCACTGGTCCGCGTAGCTGCTATTCCAATTGTTTGTGCGCCATCCCTGATATTAGAACCCAGGTATTCAATCTGGTGGTCTTCATTCCTGAAAAATTGCCCTCCAACCGTGGTAATGAAAGAGAAATCCTTTACTTTGGCCTCGTACTGCCCATTCAGCTCGAATGTCAGCCCCAAATAATTTCTGTCAAAATTGTCTATACTGCCCTGATCGGTAACAGCCGTATTGGTAGTAAGGGACAGGTATTTATTTGTTGTAATGATTTGCTGGCGCTGCGCACGATAATCTACTCCACCTGTAGCCTTGAAAGTAAGATTTTTTACAGGCTGATACTTGAAGATTTGTGAAGTCTGGAACCTGTTTACGCTAATCCCGTTATCCTGCAAAGCTTCAGCCTGGTCAACAAAAGCATTGATTGCGGCATATTCTTCATCAGTCATGTTGTCCAGATCACTTTTAAATCTCGGACCGGTAATTGATGAAGCGCCGCTTTCCGCAAACCATAGGCCTGTATAACCGCCCTGATTTCCATTTCTGCTACGTTTGTATTGGTTGTTGATATAGCTAAAAGAACTTTCATACGTAACCTTGCTTCCAAGACTTGCCCTCAGGCCTGTTCGCAAATCAATTCTCTTATTGCTGTTCTGATTATGGATTTGCGTTCCCGTACTGTTTTGATATCCACCTGAAAAACTATATCCAAATTTTCCATCTCCACCATTAAGAGAAAGGTGATGTTTCTGGTAAAAGCCGTTTTCAAACAAAAGATCTTTCGAACGCTTGAAGTGTAAATAATCAGCGGTAGGAGTTTCTACCCCCATCTGGGTCTCTACAGTGATATCAGTTTTATCGGCTCCGCCTTTTTTGGTGATGATCTGGATCACACCATTAGCGGCGTCAGAACCATATAAAGTGGTGGCAGCCCCTCCGTTTACAAATTCGATTCTTTCAATATTGTCCATTGGTATATCTGCGATTGAACTGATCGCCGCACCTGTTGCACTTCCCCCGCCTAAAGCGGCCCTGGTATTTAAATTATCCATTCTTACACCATCCACATAAATGATGGGTGTAGAACTGATAAAAGCAGAGTTTACTCCTCTGGAACGGATGATGGATGTGGCGCCAGCCTGACCACCTGTTAATTTGATCTGTGCGTTTGGTAGTTTAGATTGAAGTAGCTGATCTATCCTTTGGGCCGGAATATCCCTGATTTCTTTTTCACCTATGCTTACAACATTGGAAGATAATCTTCTTTTGCTGATGTCCATACCCTGGCCGGTAATTACTACTTCGTCCAAACCAAGCAAATCTTCTTCAAGCTGAACATTTAGCGTGGAATTTATGTTGCTTGCAGTAAGATTGAATTGCTGCAACTTATATCCGATATACTTAACTTCGATAATAACTTCGTCTTTATCCTGTGGGATAGCGAGCCTGTAACTGCCTTTGTTATCTGTTTGGGTACCAGAAGTGCTGCCTTTTACTTTTACACTTACGCCTGGCAAGGTTTCACCTGTCCGGTGGTCCGTCACAATCCCAGAGATGATTACAGGTACTCTGGTTTGCCGCGTGTTGATAATGATGTATTTATCGCTGATCTGCCTGATATCTACATTGGCATTCTGCATTAATTGTTTTAATACATCTGCTACCGATCTTTGTTTTACATCTATATTAAACGTTTTAGTATTTTCTAATTCGTTGTTTTTATAGCCAATTACAAAGGGGCTCTGTTTTTCGATAAGATCGAGTATTTTTCTCAGCGACAGGTTTTTGGCAGATACGTCTATTTTTACTTCATTCATAGACTGACCAGAGCTGGTGCCGGCGTAGATCAGTGCATTTGAAAGAAAAAGCAGTACTAATGTTAGCTTCATTTTTAGGTTAAAAAGTGACCATAGCGGGTATTTGTAACCCGGGTAAATATTTTGCATATTTGATAAGTTTTTAATGTTTTTACACGATTCGTTAGAAATTCTGAGCATTGCTGCAATGCTCAGTCAGGGCCGGAAATGTTAGCGCATTTTCGGCTTTTTGATGTCTCAGTCCATTTTACATATCCGTATTATTTTATAGTGATGTGATTAGCGTGGTAAACGAATTTTTTCTTGGTCAGCAAGGACATTATTTGCAATACACCATTCATTGATTCGTTGTTGAAGCGAATGGAATACCTGTCTTTTGCATTGGCCGTGCCGCGGTATACTACTTTTATCTGGTAGTATCTTTCCAGTTGCCGGGCAATATCGTGTATAGTTGCATTGTCTATGTATAACTTATTTATGCGCCAGGACGTCATCAGGTCTGTATCTTCTTTTTTTAAATCCGATACCTGTGTAGACTTGTAGAAGCTGAGTGTTTCTCCTTTGGTCATACCCATGGCTAAGATTTTATTGCGACCAGCTACTGTTCCCGACACTTTTACTTTTCCTGTCAACACTGCTATTTTTATTTTTTCAAGGTCCGGATAGGCGTTAATGTTGAATGATGTGCCAACCACTATTGTTTTTAAAATCCCCGAATGAATAATGAAGGGTTTAGTTTGGTCTTTTGCAACATTAAAGAATGCTTCTCCCACAAGGGTAACTTCCCTGTATTCTTCTCCAAAATCTTTCGAAATCACAAGCTTGCTGCCTACATTGAGCACTATTTCGGATCCGTCTGGCAACGTTAATTTTTTCTGTGCCCCTCTACCAGATAGAATGATTAAGTCTTTTTTTTCAGACATTTTAAGGTGGGTAATATATGTATACCCCCAAAGGCCAACTGTGATCAATAGCAAACATGCCGCGGCATACTTGACTGAAGATGATATGAACCAATATTTCTTTTTGCCGAGTATCTCTTCTCTTAGATGTGTTTTGATGTCACTTGATAATTTAGCTCTTAATGCAGGGTTGTTTAATGACGGAACATCGTCATTCGCAGACCCTACATTCTTGTACCACGAATTAACGGCCTCGCGTTCTTCTTCACTTGCTTCGTTATTGATATACTTTTGGAGGATTGCTTTTAGCTCCTGCTGTTTGTTCTTGTCTGACATCGCTACCATAGATATCACACGAAAGCACAGTAAGTACTTTAAGCTAATGTTATTAAAACATCAATTAACTGTGATGGAGAAATGCAGCGAGTGATACAATTATACATGCGGTGGTATCGGAATTGTACTGTCCTAACCGGAATCTGATTTTATTCAGTGCTGTACTGATATTATTTTTTACCGTTTGCTCAGAGATGGAAAGTTTCATTGCGATTTCTTTAACCGTCAGTTCCTGTTCACGGCTTAAGCGATAAGGTATTTGCAACCGGTCTGGAAGATTATTCACTTCTGTATTTACTACTTGCTGGAGCTCTTTTAAAAGGAAGGGATCATCCGTTTTTACTCCCGACGCCATCTCAACAGCAAAAGATAATGCTGTATCGTCCGCTATTGTAATACCAGGTCGGGCGAAATAGTTGATTATTGCATACTTAGCGGCCCTGAATAAATATGGGGCAATCAGTGCTGTTTCATTAACGATTATGGTTGCCCTGTTTTTCCATAAGCCAAGAAAAATGTCCTGAACAATGTCTTTGGCTTCATCCTCATTTTTAATTTTCAGCCATGTATGCCGGTATAAATCCTGCCAATACCGGTCTACAATTTCGGTAAATGCCAAATGGTTGTCAATTTTAACCAGCTCAATTAAACTACTGTCAGAGGATTGCTTCATAAACTGAAGCAAAATTACGAGCGCACTGTAAACTGCATATTAAATTTGAGTACGTTGTTGTCCGTGACGGACTGGGCGATTACGGTATATTCCCGATTAACCAATGAGTTGAAAACGTTAAAAATAAAGGCCGGATGGATAACCGGCCTTCATACTATTAACTATTATTACCTAACATCTTACCCATGTGCATCCACACTTATGAATAAAACATCATCATGAATGTAACTGCAACTGCATGTTACAAATACTACTCTACAAAAATGTGATAGAAATATTTAAGAATAAAGCGCACCTGAGAAATAAGAAAATTTTTCTGTTGCCTGGATATAACGGTTATAAAGATTTTGTTTAGAAGGGATTATTGAACGAGAACCAAACAATATTTCGCCTATTCGTTTTGTGTTTATTGTGGATGTATGGGATTGATAATTAAGTATTTATCGCTAAATAGTTTTAGTCTGTTGTCGACTTTAACCGGCTGCCAGGCGATCTAACCGGAATTTCGAAAATACCGTATTTCTGGCAGGTTGGAAACCTTGAAAATGCAGAGTCCCTGGTTGTAAACAATTTACTTTTTACAATGTTCCCTAGTGAAACTTCAAAATATATGATTGTTAACTACACAGCGGCAGGATGGCAAGTTATAACCCAACGGTCTCACGGTTTATTATCCGGCCAGATCTGTGGACAATGGAAAGTTGCACTGCAACCTGAGCGTTGGGTAGATACGCTGATTGCTGCTGCCGAGCATGACGATGTATACAATGAACTGGAAAACGATGATATATTGAATGCTAACGGGGGGCCGGTTGATTTCAAAATGAGTAGTTTCCGAAAGGATTATGCACAGCTGATGATGGAGCGGTCGCTTTCTAAAAGCACATACATTGCCCTGCTGACTTTAAAGCATATGCAATTTGTGCATGGGGCCGATCCTGCCGCTAAAACTTATTTCAGCAGCCTGCAAAATGAGCAAAAGAAATGGCGCAAAGTGGCGGGCGTTACGGGACGTGAGATTGACGAGGCTTACGATCTGCTTGAATTTTGTGATGCTTTTTCCCTGTTGATCTGCCAGGGCCTCCTTCAGCCGGAAGGCCGTAAAATGGAAATTAGCAGCGGACCGGACGGCAAGGTTTACCAGGTTTATGAAAGTGGGCCTCAGCATTTGAAGGTTGCCCCCTGGCCGTTCGAAACAGAAATCTTTACCTTACGCTTTGAATCACGCACTATTGAGCAACTATCCTTTAGGAATATTGCTGAATTTAGAAAGGCTTTGAACGCTGCTGAAATAGTTGGCCACGAATTAACGGTGAGCCGATCATGAATTACCCGAATAACTTAACGCAGCTTTTTGCCGGTAATGCAGCAACAGAGATAAAAGAAAGCCAATAAATACTACTCCCATACTAAAAGGGAAGATGTACTGCATTCCAAAATGACTGGCTACTCCTCCAACCAGAGGCCCTGTGAGGCCAAGGGACATGTCAATAAATAATCCATATCCGCCCAGGGCGGCACCTTTGTTAGATGCCGGTACCAGCTTTACGGCTTCTACACCCAATGCAGGAAAAACAAGAGAAAAACCAAGACCTGCAATACCTGCACCAATTAAAGCAATATGGGGCACATCTGCCAGCCACAATACCATCAGTCCAAGTGATTCAAGTGCAAGACAATACATTGCGGTTTTTATTCCGCCATAATTATCTATCGCCCTTGCGAAGATGATGCGTCCAACGATAAACAGAAGGCTGAAAACAGAAAGGCAAAGTACCGCACCAGCCCAGTTCAGGTATGCGTAGTACAAAGTAATAAAGGTAGATATAGTACCAAAACCCAGTCCCCCCAGAGCCAGGCAAATACCATATGGTGATACTTTCTTAAGTACCTGTAGAAAAGACTGCCTTGGTGCATCGGTGTTTCCTTTTAACGCTGTTTTACCTTTGGCGTAGAACCATCCGATCAGGCCAACTGCAATAATGAGTACTCCTATACTGCCCAGGCCAAAGCCGTTGTTTAATATTACCCCCAAAGGTGCCCCTGCAGCTAGTGCGCCGTAGCTGGCAATGCCGTTAAATGAAATTGCCCTGCCAGTATGTTGATCACCTACCGCAAGTATGGCCCAGTTCACCGGGCTGGCACCAATAAGTCCTTCTGCAAAACCTGTCATTAAACGGGTGAGCACAAGAGTACCTAAACTCAGTGCGGGTAAATCCCTAAACAGATAGGCTGTAAAAAGTAAAATTCCGCTCAACGCAAAACCAATCATACCCAGCAGTACCGCCGGTTTCGGTCCTTGTTTGTCAACGATGTTCCCTGCATAACCACGTAGAACAAATGTGGTAACATATTGCAGACTGATCACTATACCTGCAATCATGGTACTATAACCCAGCTGATGATGAATGAAAATAGGTAGCACAGCCAATGCAAGGCCTATGGTAAAATATCCGATAAAAGTAAAGGCGACAAATCCAGTTATTGTTGAACGTACGTTTGATGATGAGTTGAGGGCACTCGCTTCTGATGACATAACCTTGTAGAGAATGGTAAAATACAAAGTTAAGGAGATTGGGGAAGAGGGGGGTAAGTAAAAGCTAATTTAAAGAACTCTTTACTTTTGACTAACATTCATTATTAGGGCGTCAGGCGGTCAGATTGATTAATGGAATGAATGCGGAGTAATAAACGGGAGAAGCAATGACCGTACAATTGGTTTAGCAATCATACGGTCATTATTATTTAGACTACTGTTTGGGCAGATGGAACTGCAGCAGCAGTGGTTGGTGTTAATGGTGTTGTTGCAGATTTTTTCGAGCGATTGGAACGTGCCGTACGTGAGTATACAGATATCTCCCTGTTAAAGAGAAACTGGAACAAAAGTCTGGTATATGAAGTATGGTACCCCAGGTTTTCATAATGGTTGTCAGCTATTTTCTTAAGTTCCGGTAATTTGTTCCAGGGTACTGAAGGAAAATCATGGTGTTCGTTGTGGAAGCCTACGTTCAGGTTTACCAGGTTTAGCCTGCCATAATAACTTTTGGTTTCCTGATGGTCGCCATGGGTTAGGAAATGTTCCTGTACCCATCTTGCTCCAAGCGGGTGCAGACCTACCGAGAAGAAAAAACTAAGTATAAGAAATACAATGGCTTTGACGCCAAAAAAGTATACAATTATGGCGGTAAAAATAGCCTGAACTACAATATTGATGACAGTCCATGTGTCAAACAGGTTTATTTCTTTCAAGCGCATAGGTCTTAATGCCTGAAAAATAGGGTAAAAAAGCAGCCATAGTGCTTTACCTACACCTGAGTTGTTAATCAATTTGGCTTCCCACCGAAAAGGCATGTCTGCATCCAGTTCTTCAACTCCCTGGTAAGAGTGGTGTTTCATGTGGTACTTGGCGAAAGAAACTGCACTTGGAAATACCATCGGTAGATTAGCAATGATACTGCTAATGATATTCAGTGTTTTGTTTTTAAATACGAGGTTATGTGAACATTCATGTATACATACATAAAGTGTATGACAAGCAAATGCGCCTATCAGATAAGCAGCAAGTACATTCCACCACCATGACTGATCTCTCAAAACCCAGGCCAGCACAAGTTGTACTCCCACACAAAAAAGGATAATCAGGAAGGTATAAGGATTTAGCCCAATTAGCGCACGAATGCCTGGGTGTTCTTTAATAATAATTTTGGTACGTTGTTTATGTGGCTCACCATCATCCGACCAGTTAAAACTTGTTCTCTTCGCCATTAATTGTTTCTTGAATTTTATAGGTAGTAAGATATGACTTAAACGTGATATTTCATATTTATTGTCAATAAATCGCACATTTATTTGTGTAGGTGCTTTTTCTTAGCATTCTGCCTCCGCATCATCCAGAAAGCCAACGAGATCCTGACTAAGAAATTTGATTTGTTCGTCAAATGGATAGTCTACCAATTTTTTGCTGGCGCCAGTGATGTGGATCTCAAAGTTGTTGGCCCAGATGCCAAGGGAACATATACCGTCAATGAACCTCAACCTGAAATTACCACTATAAAGTTTGTTTTTTTTGAGATCGGTTAAAATATAGCTTCCCCCATTTTCGTCTTCAAATGTAAAATCAAAGCGCAAGTGATTGGTTAGTCCAAACAGCGGCGCTTTCAGGAAATCTCTATAATATTGGGGACTCTTGGAATTGGGAACCATTGGTTGTACTTTTCGCTAATATAATACGAAATGAGTAAAAATTTTGAATCAATTTGTTCATTATTCTCTCAAAACAAGTCATTTAACATAGGTAATCCAGCGGTTTAAGTCTTTGCAGCTTGTGTTATACTATTGACCCTAAAAACTAAATTTTGTGCAATAACAAAAGGCCGTATCACAGATATTTGATACGGCCTAAAATATGGAATGGTATAAATGCGTAGTATGCCAGATTGGCTATCTGCAATAAATTATGGTTTTTTAGCTTCAGGCGCTTTACCAATCAGGTCCATAAACTGATCCAGTTTAGGCGTGATGATAATCTGGGTACGTCTGTTTTTTGCCTTTCCGGCATCAGAAGTATTTTCAGCTATTGGATTATATTCACCTCTACCACCGGCTGTCAGACGTTTTGGTTCTACACCATAGGTATTTTGCAAGGCCTGAACAACTGAAGAGGCCCTTAATGCACTTAAGTCCCAGTTGTTTCTGATATTAGGCATTGTAATTGGCACCGCATCAGTATTACCTTCTATCAGAACATCATAGTCTTTATAATCTGTAATGATTTTTGCAATCTTGGCAAGCGTTGCACCAGACTTATCTGATATCTCATAACTTCCGGATTTGTAAAGCATATTGTCTGACAGTGAAATGTAAACCACTCCTTTTAATACCTTTACATCAACGTCAGACATTTCCTCACGGCTCAGTGAGCGTGTCAGGTTGTTGGTAAGTACAAGGTTAAGTGAATCACTGGTGTTTTTAGTATTTACTAAATGCTGGATGTATTTATTTGAAGCATTAATTTCATCTACCAGCTTGGAAATGTTCACATTTCCCTGACCAGATGACGTAAGGCATTTATCAAGGGCGGCTTGTAAGGCTGTAACATTGGAACGCTCGGATGCAAGTTGTTCTTCTAAACTTTTCACCCTTGAAGTAGAAGCGGAGAGTCCTTGTTGACTTTCATCAAACTTTTTGTTCAGGTCTCCGGTTTTGTTTTGTAATTCGGTATAATTAGTTTGTAGGTCTTTGTACTTTTTGGTACTCACGCAGCCTTGTGATAATAAGGCCATAGATAATAGCGCAATCGGCAAAATAGATAATTTCATGATTCTCATTTTATTTAAATAAATCAAAGTATATCTCACCCTTGTTACACAGATCGTGCCATATACCAAATACATACTAGGTCAGCTATCCCCGGTATTAATATTTTACACTAAATAAATAAGTGTTCGCAAAAAAAGGATTATCATCAAAGCCTTTAGATAAAATGGCAGTCATCTCGTATTGCTATACGACTTCAGGTTGTTTTTGATGAAAAATTGAAAATAATTATGCAGCCTTATGCAGTAAATTATTTGTGTCATTTTGCGTTTCTTTTTGTGAATGCTAAAATGCTTTAATTTTTGAGATGAAGTTTTCTCCTTTGTGATCTTATATAACCTCTTAACTATATCAGCCAATTCAGGCACTTGAAGCAAATCATTCTATTGAATTGGTTAAGATGTTGAGGCAGTACTACATTTAAAGGTGATACTGCCTGAAAAATTACATTTCGACCAGCCCCGTAAAATGATCAGTATCAGAAAGATACTTAAGAATAGATTCGGGGTCTTTGTCCTTGGTCTCGGTAATAGAGAATTCTTTAAGATGTGCCAAATTTAGCATAGAACCGCATCCCGCTTTGATAAATAGTTTGCTAAGATGTTCGTTTTGATCAAGGTGGTATGCGTTTATTGCCGGTAATGTATCAATCATCAGGTGTTTTTTGTCTTGTTTATCAAGTGATAGTATGTCGTTCAATTTTTTGCCCTCTGGTGTGCCATCATTGGTAAGGAACAGGAATGTGCGGATAATGAGTTTTGCATCCTCAAGTGAGATCAAAAGATACCCGATTTTTTGATCAGAAAGGTAATAAGATACCAGGGTATACTTTTCGTATTTTACGTGTTCTATTACAGGTTGATGCAATACAAGGAATGCCATATAATGCATAATACCAGGGGTAATATCAATTCTTTCCTGTAGTTTGTTGAGTGCATGGCTCTGGATGTACACCTGTAGCGGTATATCCAGTGAACCGGTTTTAAAACCCAGCAGGGATGGCTTTACGCGTGTATCAATCCAGTTCATTTCGCCATCAAGCCAGGAGAGCGGAATAATACTCCGTGGTTCGCCATCAATGGTGACCTTGTTTTTTTCTGGTCGGCCTTCCTGTATATATACATCATTCGATTGCGATTCTCTATCAAACCAGGCCGTCAGGCCTATGTCTGCACTCACAATAGTAGAACTGAGATTGCTTAGAAATATGGTGGTGTCATAAACAAGTTCCACCAGCATATCCTCAACCAGGCGATGCACCTCTGTTCCCGGGAAATAAGGTTTAAAAGCTTCTTTGAATTCAGCTGCGCAAGGAACATTGGCCTCTATTATCTGTTCGACATAGTTGATTAGGATAAGTCCTTCAGAAAGGTACCAGCTGAGCAGAATTTCCCCACCGTTATCAAGGATGATAGATCTGTCGCTGATAAACTTGTTCATCAGCTTGTTAAATTGTATAACTTTTGTTTTTGGAATAGTTGAATCAGGGACCGCTTTAGCCTTCAGCGCCGGATAACGGTTTACAAACATATGTTCCACAATAATGGGAGGGAGTTTGTCAAAAAAACCTGGTCCGGCAAAGGTTTCGCATAACGTGTGGATGCGTTGATAGAACCTGAGACGAAGTTGGTTAGTCTGAGACTTAAGATCTGTACTTTTTACGCCCGACTTTTTATTTTTAGCCATTTAAATGCAATTGTATTCTAACATATTAGGGAATAAATAACCTGCCATTCCAATGACTATGCAGAGTTTTATTAATCTCCTGTTTCCAAATTTAACCAAAATCTTTATTTGCTTATTTATTTTTTAATTTAATTACAGGTGCGGTTTGATTCAAGTTTAGGAAGGCAGGTCCTCAGCGTTCTCCTACATCTGACGGTGATCTGACATCACACGGTGTAAATTTTTTATAGCCAATGTTTCGCGAACTTACTTTTGTGGATTGAGAGTTGGTAAACAAAGCATAAAATGGAAAACCAAAAAAAATCAAATGTTAAAAAACGAATTATAATTGTTGGCGGAGGATTCGCAGGCTTAAGTTTTGCAGAGCAATTATTCGGTAATAAGTTTTACGAGGTTATTCTTGTAGACAAAAACAACTATAATTATTTCACTCCGCTTTTATATCAGGTAGCAACCAGTTTTCTGGATCCGTCCAGCATCAGCTATCCCTTTCGAAAGCTGTTTAGGGATCATGGCATCGGGTTCCGGATGGGAGAATTACTTAAAGTTGACCTGGCCAGCAATAAACTTATATTGAACGATGGCGAGCTTTTTTACGACTATCTGGTTTTTGCTGCCGGAACAAAAACCAATTTTTTCGGCAATGAAACGATAAAGGACAATGTACTTGCCTTGAAGGGTATTGACGATGCCTTACATATGCGTAACCAGTTGATCAGAAGCAGGGAACTGGCATCGGTTGAAAAGGATCCTGCGGAAAGGCAGGCGCTGCTGAATGTTGTAGTGGCAGGCGGAGGGCCAACAGGTGTTGAGGTAGCAGGAATGCTCGCCGAAATGAAAAAATTTGTCCTCGAAAAAGATTATCCGGAACTGAAAGGTTTGCAGGGGCAGATTTATATTGTGGATGGGCAACCGAATTTACTGGCTCCAATGAGTCAAAAAACACATCAGGAAACACGCGAAATTTTAGAAGGCCTTGGCGTAATTGTAAAACTGAACACCCGGGTACTGAGTTATGATAAATCTGAGGTAGTGTTTTCTGATGGACATGTGATCAAAGCAAAAACCCTGATATGGGCGGCCGGGGTAACAGCCCTCCGCTTTGAAGGTATTCCAGAAAACTGCCTGGGACTGGGTGGGCGAATGGTAACAGACGTATACAACCTGGTTTCAGGTTTGGAAAATGTTTATGCTATTGGCGATATCAGTATTCAGGAAACTGACGTAGCTTACCCAAAAGGGCATCCTCAACTGGCGCAACCTGCAATTCAACAGGGGCACAGGCTTGCAAAAAACTTTATTGCCCGTGCGAAAAATAAACCTATGAAACCTTTTAAGTATTTTGACAGGGGAAATATGGCTATTATTGGCCGTAACCATGCGGTGGCAGATCTTTTGAAAAATAAGCTACACTTTAGAGGCTTCCTTGGATTGATGAGCTGGCTATTTATCCATCTTATTTCTCTTGTTAGTTATGACAATAAAATCAAAACCTTCTATAATTGGACTGTTGCCTATCTAACTAGTGACCAGTCCTTAAGAATGATCTTCCGATCTGGAGAAAGGGAGTAGCGCTATTTTTTTTTTCTTAGAACCATATGCAATTAATGGTGTTGTCAGAATAAACCTTAAAAAACCCGACTATGGAAAATCAAAATCAAAACTACGGATATGACTTAGGTAATGACGTAGAAGAGCAAAATGAGCAGTTCCGGAATTCGCAGGATAATAATACACCTGAACCTACCCCTGAAACCTTTAGTGAAGAGGATCTGGATAATGATACTGATGATATAGGTACCGCGGATGTAGATGGATTATTGACGGAAGTTGATGATGTTGATGGGGACGACGAGGATGATGATGAAGAAGAGGATGATCTTGACCTTGACCTTGATCCCGATGATGATGGCACGGAGGAGTTTGATGATATACCTACCGACCCTGGTAATGATGTTGATGATGACGAAGTCCTTGCAGATGATGATGATGACCTCGATCTGGACGATGATGACCTGGCCCTCGACGATCTGGACGACGATGAGGATGAAGATGAGTTCTTAAATGCCACGCTTCACAGTTAAAATGTGTAGCAGCTGATACCTATGGGTATTAGCTGCTGTACCCGCTTCGGGCTATGTTCAAAATTGCTTTAAGGCTTTTATTTGCGTAATTGAGGTGTGCACAACAAGAGCTGTCTTCAAATTTTAAACGCCCTTCAGCAACTATTTGCCTGGCGTAGTTAATGGCATCTGAAGGACGCTCCAGTATAAACAGACATTCAATTTTATCCAATACTTCAAATGATACTGCATTTGTAATGTTCCTGCCCTCGTCTAGTAAACGCAGGTATTGTTCTATCTCTCCCAGGCTCCTTGCATATTCCTTTCTTCGAGATGACAATAATCCACTTTTGACATCTTCAGCGGCAGATCTGTAAGCGGGAATGGACTGATATATGTTATCCAGAAAGCTGCTCATTTTTTCCTTATCAAAATTAAAAGGGATAAAGTTGTTGTTAGTAGTACTCGCATAATCCATCAATACTTTATAGTAATATGGTTTAATGTTCAGATCAAGGCAAAAGGTCTTGCTGGCATCAAATAACCCTAACCCATTTTCAAATGCCAGAAAAATTTCTTCTTTTTCCTTTTCAACATCATTTATCTGTTCCGCATAAACAGCTTGAAGCATGTGATATTTCATAGCTTGCCCTGAAAAAAACCTGCCGGTTGAAAATGTATGGTCCGGGCAATTTTCTTTCCTTGCTGCTTGTAATACTGCGTTAAATAATGCCGTGTTATCGGGATGCATTATTGCGGCATCCGTCAACTGTTCCAATAGGTTTGATTGATCTTCTGCTACTTTCATATCTTATTCTTTTTCACAGTAATCTAGGTGATGCCGCAAACATTTTATACTTGCAGTAATTCAATGTTAGCAAAAAAATAATAATATTAAAATACTCAATTTTAAGTATTTATTGAAAATACATGATTCTGTTACTGAAACGATTTATCTTTTGACATTAATCTGAAATAATCGAATTTAGCATAGCCCTTTGAAGGCATCAATCCCGGATTCAGGCATACAATCCCGATCTTTGCCCCAATCCAGGTTCCTTTTTCAGCCAGGTATAAGCTGCCCAGGTGTGAAAATATATTACCGTCCAAACTATAGGAATACTGATACATTGCTCCGGTATCAATGCTTGCCCTTAACCAGATCCTATTGGCATTGACCGGTAGACTAACAATTTTTTTGGGAAGCATGAACTTTCTGTTTTCCTTTTTACCTTCATAGATGCTAAGGTGATTCCCGTCACTCAATTTTTCGAGGCAGACGAAAGTATAATAGTTGCCTGTAACAGTGAGTCCTGCGCGATCCAACAGGGTTGCAGCACTAAAATCCACTAAGGTTTCTGCAATAAATGATGGGGCAGCAAATTTTTGCAGGAGAATATTTGGGGCATAAAAAAGACTTCCACTGTCAGTAGGGTTGGAAATTGCATTTAGCTTCAGAGATCCCTTTTTTGTATCGAGGTTATACCATTTCTGCTGCGGTGCCGCTTGCCACTGCCATTGCAACCCAAGTTTAGGGAATGAAAATTCATCAGATGTTTGCGGTCCTCCGTCCGAAGGATAGATGCTGCCAACATCAGGTTTTTTATGCACTGATACAGGTTCTCCAATACCATCGTTGTCATTGTCAGTACCAATAATCGGCCAGCCATTCTTCCAAACCGCAGGCTGTAAGTGTAAGATACGTCCATAGATGCCCCTGTCCTGAAAATGGATAAACCACAATTCGCCTGTTTGTGTTTCTACCAGGCCGCCCTGGTGCGGTCCGTTTATATTGGTATTGCCCTGGTGCAGCACAATTTTGTCTTCATAGGGGCCGTAAATATTTTTAGAACGGAAAACCGACTGCCAACCAGAACCAACACCGCCAGCAGGGGCGGCAAAATAATAATAGCCATTTCTTTTGTTCATAAATTTAAAGCCTTCCAGAACAGGCTGCTTTTTCAGGTCCTGGTAAATCAGCTTTCCGTTATCCAGCAGCTTCTTACCGTCGGCAGATAATTTATGTAATATGGCAGGGCCTGCGCCAACCAGCCCATGCAATAAGTATGCTTGCCCGTCTTCGTCCCAGAAGGGGCAGGGGTCTTCCCAATTGGTTACGTCCTGCACAAGTGTTAATGACCATTTATGCGCCGGGTTAGTAGTTGAGGCCATAAATAATCCATCTTCTGGTGTACAGAAATAGATATAAAACAATCCTTTGTGGTAGCGAATTGATGGTGCCCATGAGCCCTGTCCCGGCTGCATCTTATTGTAACGCTGCAATGGCAGCCTGCTGTATACATGGTTGATGATTTTCCAGTTTACCAGGTCTTTAGAATGGAGGATTGGCAAACCAGGCTGGCTGTTAAAGCTGGAGGCGACCATATAGTAGTCATCATTCACACGGATGACATCCGGGTCTGAATAGTCTGCGAATATAACCGGGTTTTTGTAGCTGCCATTTCCCAGATCCGGATTCCATACCTGGGCGTTTGCGGTGATGCCAATGCAGCATAACAAAGCGTAAATTGCAATCTTGTACATATGCTTTAATTTAAAGGGTTTATCAGCGTATATCGCGATTGCGGCGACGTTATACAGAGACCTATGGTCAATTGACTCCACTAATTAAAGAACAAATTTCATCTTATGCAAATTTTATTATTTGCATAAGTCAATTATTATTGGATATATTCGTCATACTGAATAACCAAATATGCACCTGCATGATCATAATGACGATAACAGCTTGTTTATCCTTATAAAAAAGGGTAATGAACTTGCATTGGAAAGTATCTACAAAAGATACTGGCAACCCCTCTATCATTCTTCTTATGCTATGCTAAAAGATGGGCAAGCCTGCGAAGATATTATTCAGGAGGTTTTTTTAAAGGTATGGATCAACAGACAGCAGATTCAGATCAAGACTTCACTATCTGCATATCTCTTTGCCGCCGTGAGATACGAAGTTTACCGACAAATAAAGTCAGGTAAAGTCAGGGCTGATATTTTTGATCAGGTCTGCGAGCGCATAGAGGCCGGACCAGGCTACAATGATCTGGAATACAAAGAACTTCATTCCAAGATATCTGAAATCGTAGATCAGTTGCCTGATAAATGCCGTACAGTATACAAACTAAGCCGTGAAGAACACCTCAGTCACAAACAAATCGCTGTACAGCTAAACATATCTACAAAGACGGTTGAAAACCACCTGACCAAGGCTTTGAGCTCCCTGCGTTTCTCGCTGGGACAAGTTCTTACTATCGAATTGATGGTGCTTTTATTAAGGCAATAAATATTTTCAATTGTACTAGGGGATAGGGGTATTTTTTTACTCCTACATGCAAACACTATCAAAGTGGAGAAAAGCCAAATTATAAACCTGATCGACAAATACCTGAAAGGCAATGCCTCTTCTGAAGAAGAACAGGTGCTTATACGTTTTTTTGAGAGCTTCAGGGCTGAGGAAATCAGCGATGAGGCAACACGAAGGGCTGTTCAAAATCAACTGGAACAAAAAATGCTCAACAGATTGATTTCTGCTGTTGAGCTAACTAAATTAGTCCCGCAAAAAACTGTCAGAATATACGCTTTACCCATTTGGAAATATGCAGCTGCCGCTATCATTATTATGCTCATGGCAGGTTTACTCTATTATAACTTCGCCCCCGGAGCTGAAAGCAGGGAAACGCTTGCGGTAAATAAGGCACAACTTACACCAGGGAAAAATAAAGCTTTGCTGAAACTTGGCGACGGATCTGTGATTGAACTTACTAATGCTTCAAACGGTGTATTAGCTATGCAGGGCAATACTGCTGTTAAAAAAACTAAAGACGGTCAGCTAATTTACGTGGCCAGCCAGACCGCTGCAGGTATCAGGAATACACTCAATACCATTACTACGCCCAAAGGGGGGCAATACCAGCTAACATTACCGGATGGGACAAAAGTATGGCTGAATGCGGCCTCGTCACTTACTTTTCCTACTGTATTTGATGCTTCAGAACGAAGGGTTACACTTCGGGGTGAAGCATATTTTGAGGTGGCCAAAATATATACAGCTACGGAAAAAAAAATGGTGAAGATGCCCTTTTTTGTGAAGACTGAAGGGTCGCAGGTGGAAGTATTGGGAACTCATTTTAACGTAATGGCCTATCCTGATGCAAATATGCAGGAAACCACATTACTTGAAGGGTCAGTGCTGGTGAAGCATGGAAAGGACTATAAAAAGATTCTTCCTGGCCAGCAGGCTTCAATTGTAAACCGTAGTGATGGTGCAATTAAAGTTAAACAGGCAAATACCGAATTGGTGATGGCCTGGAAAGAAGGATTGTTCCTGTTTGATGACAGCAATATCGAAGAAGCAATGTTGCAAATCGGCAGGTGGTATAATGCGGAAATCATTTATCAGGGACCTAAGCCAGAGGCCGAATTTACAGGTGTGTTGCCGCGTAGCAGCAAGCTTACTGAAGTGCTTAGCCTGCTGGAATCTGCCCAGGGTGTTAAATTCCGGCTCAATGGCAATCAAATAATTGTTCAAAAAAAATAACGCAAAACGCCAATGAGATAAACGAAGATAAACCAGAAAAAAGAGAAAAAAAGAATAGAAGAACTTACCGGATTGCGGCCGGCAAGTTCAGTTGATCTATTAATTAAGCTAACCAATAAACCAACCAAATGTATGAAAAGATATATACATTGTAAAGCGTATGCTGTACAATACTGGGCGATCTGTATCATTAACCGACTTAAAAAATCTGCAGATAAAACGATTAAAATAATGAAATTAACAGCTGTTATCCTCTTAGTGGCAACGCTGCAAGTCAGCGCATCAGGCTATGCGCAGAAAGTAACCCTCCACGAAACCAACAGCAAGTTGAAAAACGTATTGAATGTAATCAGAAAACAAACTGGTTATTATTTCATCTTTAATAAAACTGTACTGCAAAAAGTAAAACCGGTTACCATCAATGTTACTGACGAAAACCTGAAGCAAGTACTCAATGAAATATTCAAGGGACAAAATCTTGGTTACGAGATCAAAGAAAGGGTGATTGTGATTACCAATACAGCCATTACTGAAAGTCCCAATTCCAATGATGGTGCTAATGTACCTCCTGTAAACATAAAAGGAAAAGTGCTTGATCCAAAAGGACAGCCACTGATTGGTGCGTCAATACGGGTGAAGGGCATTACAAAAGGAACGGTAACTGATGCAGATGGTAATTTTAACTTGCAGAGTATCGAAAGCGATGCTGTTTTGCTGGTTTCCTACTCTGGTTTCATCACGCAGGAAATAGCCTTGAATGGGAGGACTGAATTTGCTATATCCCTTAAAGAGGACATCCAAAGCCTGAGCGACGTTGTGGTAGTGGGTTATGGTACACAGAGTAAACGTGCGGTAACAGGATCAGTAACTTCGGTTAACTATGATAAATTTAAAGACCGCTCTTTTAGTAACGTAACCCAGGCCCTTGCTGGTCAGCTTCCCGGAGTAAATATTTCACAATCACAGGGTGCGCCTGGTTCTTCCCCTGTGGTGCGTATTCGTGGAACCAGTTCTATCACCGCGGGTACCAATCCACTCTATGTAATTGACGGTCTACCTGTTGAAAATTTTAACCTGAACCTGATAAATCCTCAGGATATATCCTCAGTAGAGGTGCTTAAAGATGCATCCTCGGCAGCTATTTATGGTTCAAGGGGAGCAAACGGAGTGATTATCATTACCACTAAACTTGGCAAAGCCGGTACAACTAATGTGAGTGCTGGATACGAATTTGGAGTACAGACGGTTAACCGGCAGATTGATATGATGAATGCCCCTCAGTTTGTTCAATACTATATTGATGCACACAACAATGCCTGGACAGCTGCAGGTGGTAAAGCAAGTGATCCTAACAGTGTCCGCGGACCTGCATACCGTATACCGGAGGATTTTACCAATAACCCTCAGCAGTTTGGCCAGGGTACCAACTGGCAGGATGTGATGTTCCATACCGCACTTTCGCATAATGCACAATTGTCTGTGTCTGGAGGATCGGATAAAACGCAGTTTCTTATATCAGGTGCTTATCTGGACCAGGATGCTGTACTTGATCAGAACTATTATAAACGGTTGGCACTCCGCGTAAATTTAAAACATCAGATCTCAGATAAGATTATCATTGGCGCCAATATCTCATTAACTTCCATTTATGACCGTACTGATGGCACACAGGGTAAAGCGGATGTTGTAAGTCTGGGGGTAACCAGCGATCCTATTTTTCCTGTATACAATGAAAATGGAAACCTGGGGTTCCGGGATCCTAATTCCTCATGGTACAGATTTACACAATACTCGGACCTGCAGTTGTGGAATCCTTATTCCCTTACCCGCGAAATTAACAAGCAGGATAAAACTTACAATACACTCGCAACAGGATATGCGGAGTACAAAATTATTGATGGGTTAAAATTCCGTACCAGCATCAACGCTAACCTGACTAATATCCGTCACAATTATTATCAGAATGCACTGCAAAAATATGGCTATTCCTCTGCCGGTCCTGCTATTGCCAATAACAATACAACATCGGTACTTAACTGGCTATCTGAAAATACACTGAACTATGAAAAGCAGTTTGATAAACACAGGATTACCGCACTGGTAGGTTATACAGCACAGCATCAGCGCGATGAATACAACGACGTATCGAGCTCGAATTTCCCGAACGACCTTGTCCCTACGTTAAATGCGGGAACAGTAACCGCTGGTACCAGCCTTGCATCTGAATGGGCGCTGCTATCATACCTTGGACGTTTAAACTATAGTTATGCCGACAAATATTTTCTAACTGCTACGCTTCGCCGCGACGGGAGTTCAAGGTTTGGGGAGAACAATAAATACGGATATTTTCCCTCGGCATCGGCGGGATGGCTGATATCGGACGAGGACTTTATGAAGGATAAAGTGAAATGGGTAAGCAGTTTGAAATTGAGGGCCAGTTATGGAATTGCAGGTAATAACCAGATTCCTAATTACGGCTCCATAGGTTTATTATCATCTTCTAACTATACTTATGGCAGTACCGTAGTAAATGGCCTGAGTATAAATAATATTTCAAACCGCGACCTGAAATGGGAAAAAACCACACAATACAATGCAGGGTTGGATGTGGGGATGTTTAACAACCGGTTAAACCTTACCCTGGATGCCTATTATTCGGTGACGAAAGATCTGCTCCTGAATGTACCCGTACCAGATATTACTGGGTTTGCCAATCAGCTGACCAATATTGGCAAGATGCGTAACCAGGGACTGGAAATTGGTATTACATCCAAAAACCTGGTTCATGAATTTACATGGACAACAGATTTCAATTTCTCTATCAACAGGAACAAAGTGTTGGAGCTTGGCCCAAACAATGCTCCGTTAAATTATAATGATTTCTCTGTAGCAGTGCGTACAGAGGTTGGCCAGCCTGTGTCAAATTACTACGGATATATTTTTGATGGTGTTTATCAGAACCAGGCCCAGATCAACTCGAGTCCTCATGATCCTACCACCACCCCTGGAGATCCTGTTGTAAGGGATGTCAATGGTGACGGAAAAATCACTGCTGATGACCGTACCAATATTGGTAATTATCAGCCAAAATTTATTAGCGGTATTACCAATACCTTTGGTTATAAAGGACTTGAGTTTTCATTCCTGTTCCAGGGTTCCTATGGGGGTAAAATTGCCAATCAGCTGGTAAGGTACAGTGGCCTGTGGAACGGAGGACGAAATGCTTACGCTGATGCAGCAAATTACTGGCGGTCTGAAGCTAATCCGGGAGACGGAAAACATTTTAAGCCTACAGTAGAACCTAAAGGCCTGCAAAATCAGTTCTCCAGTTACTGGATCGAAGACGGCTCTTTTTTGAGAGTTAAGAACATCAGGTTATCTTATGCCCTGCCGAAAAATGTGTTTTCCAGAATGACCGCCGTAAAAGGGGTTAGATTGTATGTGAATGCAGAAAACGTATTCCTGTTTTCTAAGTATACCAATTACGATCCGGAAAATACTACCTATGCTGCAACTACATATTCACCTACGGCAACTTCAGTTTCGCCAATCCCAACTGGTGCATTTCTGGGTGTGGATTACGGGTCTTATCCCGTTCCGAGGGTAATAACCTTTGGTATTAAGGCTGATTTTTAAATTTTATTAAAATGATCATGAAGAAAATATACAGTATCATAGTGGTTGGCCTGATCAGTTTTATGGCAACCGGTTGTAAAAAGTCGTTTCTCGACCTGGCACCTATATCCAACTCTAACGCAAGCAATTTTTATAAAACACAGGCCGATTTTGACCTGGCAGTAAATGCGGCGTACGCTACCTTATATGTATTTTTCGCTCCACAGGGCGGCGTATCATATTTTTCTGAGCAGATGTCGGACAATGCCACAATATACAATGTGAGCGGTATTCAGGCAGATAAGAAGGCGTTTAAAGATTTTACGCTCAACTCTTCCAACTCACAGGTCTATCTGTTTTGGCAGCAAAGTTACCGTTCGCTGTTTAATGTCAATATCGTTCTTGACAATATTGACGCAGCAAATATCGATGCTGCTTATAAAGAACAGGTGAAAGCACAAATGCGGTTCTTAAGAGCAATGTACTATTTTTATATGGTGCAAATGTGGGGAGATGTGCCATTGTTGACCAAAACGGTAACTGCTGAAGAAAGTTACGGTATCCTGCGCTCACCCAAATCAGAGGTTTATGCACAGGTAATCAGCGACCTTCAATTTGCATCTGCTACATTGCCACTTTCATCGGCCATCACCGCACCGGGACATGCGTCTAAAGGCGCTGCACAGGCTTTACTAGGTAAGGTATACCTGACAATAGGTGATAAATCGCAGGCCGCTGTTACATTGCAGCAAGTTGTAAGCAGTGGACAATACAGCCTTTTGCCTCAATATGCTTCACTTTGGGTGGTAACGAACAAAAATACAAAAGAATCTATTTTTGAAATACAGTTTAAAGGTGGTGCAGCCGGCGTTCCTCTGAGTGATTATTATAACGAATATTCGCCATATGAGAACTTTTCGTTTACCCTGTACGCTGGGGGGATGAATCAGGTAACAGATGACCTTTACAATGAATTTGAAAGTATAGACACGCGGCGTGACCTTACTGTATCTTCTGGTTATACCAACAAAGCTGGTGTATTTATTCCTATTAAATACCCAAGAAAGTGGACTGATGCAAACGCACCGGTGATCAATTCGAGAGAAGCAAGTAGCAATAATTTTATGGTATTGCGCTACGCCGATGTGCTCCTAATGCTCTCTGAGGCTACTGGAGATCCTATTTATTTGAACCAGGTGCGGTCCAGGGCAAGTCTGCCCCTATATGGCGCAGCTGCTTATCCTTCGGCTTCCTATCCTACGCTTGATCTTGCGCTTGAGCATGAACGCCGTGTAGAACTTGCCATCGAGTTTCAGCGTGGGTTTGATCTCAGAAGAACGGGCCGCGCTGTTCCGGTGTTAACTGCCAAAGGTAAACCTGTAACAAACCAGAAGCTGCTGTTACCTATCCCTGAGATTGTTCGGCAGCAAAATTCTTTGATTACGCAGAACTCTGGTTATTAGAATATTAATGCTTTAAAATAATATATTTGGGTAGCAGTAGATCAATGTTTATGAATAAATATATAACCTCGTTTGCGGGCCTTATTTTGTTGTTCAACCTAAGGGGGTATAGCCAGGATTACAATGTAAAACAATTTGGCGCTGTTAGTGATACATCCAAATTAAGTACCGTGGCTATTAATAAGGCGATAACAGCCTGCGCTAAAAACGGTGGGGGCCGGGTGGTAATTCCTTCAGGACAGTATAAAAGTGGTACCATTATTTTGAAAAGTAATGTAGAACTACACCTGGAAAGGGGTGCCGTTTTATATGCCAGTACACGCCACCAGGACCTTCCGCAACAAAAACAACCTGCTTACCGCTCCCAGAAAGATTCTGGTGGATGGTTCTCGCTGATTTATGCTGAAGGGGCAACAAACATTGGTTTAAGCGGATATGGCACAATTGACGGACGCGGAGAACTACAAAGGCCACGTAGTCAGTTTGTACAGGGGGGAGACCTTGACGGCAGACCAAGAAATATCCTTTTTATTTCTTGCAGTGATGTAACCGTGCGTGATATCTCTATGCGCAACGCAGGAATATGGAACCAGCATTACCTGAATTGCGAAGATGTAAGCGTTGATCATATCAAAGTATATAACCATGCCAACCGTAACAACGACGGAATTGACATTGATGGTTGCCGGAGATTTATTCTTTCTAATAGTACAATTGATTCTGATGATGATGCCATCGTGTTGAAGAGTACAGGGAAAGCGGGTTGTGCCGATGTGACAATTACAAATTGCATAACCAGTAGTTTTACCAATGCCATTAAATGCGGTACAGAATCTACCGGAGGTTTTAAAAATATAACTATCAGTAATTGTATCGTAAAACCATCAAAAAGCAAAGTACCCCCTATTTTTGGGCGTACCAATATTGGGATCAGCGGTCTCTCCCTGGAAATTGTAGACGGTGGTACAATGGAGGGGGTAACGGTAAATAACCTCATGATTGAGGCAACAGAATGTCCCATTTATGTGCGTTTGGGCAATCGGGCACGCAAATACATGAGTGGTATTTCTTTGCCCGGCCAGGGTGTGATGAAGGATATCCATTTGAGTAACATTACAGCGTATAGTGCCGGTAACTACTCATCGTCTATAACAGGTGTGCCCGGCGCAAGAATAAAAAATATTACATTGGACCATATATACCTTAGCAATTCAGGAAATGTAAAAAAAGGTGATTACCTGGCGAGTGCCGATCAGGTGAAAGAGGATGAAAAGGGTTATCCGGAGCCAACCGTATGGGGAAATCTGCCGTCTTCGGGACTTTTCATCAGACATGCTGGAAATGTTATTCTATCAGATATCACTATAAACAGCAGGCAGGTGGATCCACGGCCCGGGATCATTGCTATTGATATTGATCAGCTCACCATCAAAGACCTGAACTGGCAAGGTGATATGCAGGACAAATTTCAATTTAAAGATGTCCGCTCTTTGGTAATTCCAGCGGCATTGGAAAGTGTCTCGGCCCCCTCAAAGGGACTAAAAGATTATTTTAAAGATTACTTTCCTGTAGGTGTTGCTGTTGCCCCCAGGAACCTGGTGGGTAAAGATTCCTCGCTCATTGTTTCACAGTTTAATAGTCTGACGCCTGAAAATGCGTTTAAATTTGGTCCAATACATCCTCTGGAAAACAAATATAACTGGTCTGGGGCCGATTCAATCATTAGTTTCGCTACCAAACACCATCTGAAAGTTAGGGGACATACCTTATGCTGGCATGAGCAAAACCCAGACTGGCTGTTTAAAGACAAAGAGGGGAAACAGGTGAGTAAAAAAGTACTTTTGCAGCGGCTTAAAAGACATATAACCGCAGTAGTTGGACGTTTTAAAGGAAAGGTATATGCCTGGGATGTAGTGAATGAAGCTATTGACGATGACAGTAAAAAATTCCTGCGCAATTCAATGTGGTTTAAAATATGTGGGGACGAATACATAACCAGGGCTTTCGAATATGCACATCAGGCAGACCCTAACGCGATACTGTTCTATAATGATTATAATACGGAGCAGCCTGAGAAAAGAGCACGGGTCTTGAAGTTATTAAATCAGTTAAAAGCAGCAGGAGTACCTGTTCAGGCAGTGGGCCTGCAGGCCCATTGGAACCTCAGTGATCCCTCACAACAGGAACTGATCAATACGATAGAAAAATTTAGTGCCATTGGGTTAAAGGTGCAGATTACTGAACTTGATATTTCGGTGCTGCCTGAAAAAAAGAAACGCGATTCTATTTGGCTTTCGAGTCCAGATGTTTATAGCCGGGAAATTGAAGATCAGCAAATTGCCCAATATACCATGGTCTTCAAGGTATTCCGTCAGCACAGGGACGTTCTCTCAGGCGTAACTTTCTGGAATATCTCAGATAAATATACATGGTTGGATCAAACGCCTTCAGCTAAAGGAAAAAAGAACTATCCTCTATTATTTGATTCCAACCTCAAGCCGAAAAAAGTGTTTTTCAAAGTGGTTGATTTTTAAGTAACAAGTTCCTTCATTTCAGCGCTAATGGCTGTCTTTTCTACCTGGTGAAGGTCGAAAAGACAGCTTTTTTTATTTCAGTTAGTCTGTTCGTGCTTTTTGTGTGTCTTTATTATGACTGCGTGGAAGAATAATTTGTTTTTTTAATAGGGGAGGTAATGTAGGGTCGGTAAGTGGGGGATAAAAGTATTAAAAATGGTAAATTCAATTCTTTGTTAATCTGTCCCAGCTAATATTTGATAAAAAATACGAATGATCTACTAAATGAAAGCACTACTAAAATCATTTCTTCGTTTCCAGATGCCAAAACTGTACCTGATTAGCTTTTGCTTATTTCTTATTGTGGTGGGCTTTGCCCAATATCGGCCAGGTGCAGTTCTTCCTCCTGCCGATCCCGGTAACGGCGGTTTGTATCTGCCAGGTGGTTTTAGTGCGGTGGTAGTAGTAGATAGCCTCAAAGGTCAGGCACGGCATATTGCAGTAAATATCAATGGCGATATATATGTAAAAGCCAGGAATCATGATTTGAATGATGGATACGGAAATGTGGCTTTACGTGATACCAACAATGATGGTAAGGCAGATTTGATACTGCCATTTGGTAAATATGAGGGCCGGAGTTATGGCACAGCAATGCGTGTGCATAATGGTTACCTATATTACAGTTCTGAACTGGTTGTTTACCGCAATAAGCTTATTCCAGGACAATTGCTTCCAGATAGTCAAACAGACACAATAGTGAAAGATAATCCCCCTTATCATGAACACCAGACTAAACCGATTGCTTTTGATGAAGAAGGACATATTTATGTTGGCTGGGGCGCTGGCTCCAACGCAAGCCAGGTAGCCAACCGTCAGCCTGGATCGCCAGGAATCGGCATTCCCGATTCTGATACAGAAGGCAGCCCATATCTTGTGGACCACGGTGGTATTTGGAGATTTGATGAGAATAAACTGAATCAAAAGCAGGAGGAGGGCGTAAAATTTGCTACAGGTTTACGCAGTATTGTAGCGTTGGATTATGACCCGAACAGTAAATCACTTTATACAATTAACCATGGACGGGACGACTTGCGAATGCTGTGGCCATCAATTTATACGCCCTGGGAAAGTGCTATCCTTCCTGCCGAAGAGTTTTTTAAGGTAACCATGGGTATGAACGGTGGCTGGCCTTATTATTACTATGATCAACTGAAAAAGAAGAAAATATTAAATCCTGAATATGGAGGCGATAAAATTAAAGAAGGCAAGGGGGCAAAGCTGGTCCAGCCACTAATTGGCTTTCCAGGACACTTTGCGCCAAACGATTTGCTGTTTTATAAAGGAAACCAATTTCCTGCCAGATATAAAAATGGAGCGTTTATTGCCTTTCACGGTGCAACCAACCGCGCTCCTTATCCCCAGGCAGGATATATCATTGCATTTGTGCCCTTTAAAGATGGTGTCCCGGCAGGGCCCTGGGAGGTATTTGCAGATGGGTTTGCCAAAGTTGAACCTATTGTAAATGTAAGTGATGCCAAATACAGGCCTATGGGACTTGCAGAAGGACCGGATGGCTCTTTATATATTGGTGATACGGAGAAGGGTAAGATATGGAGGGTGATGTTCAAGGGGAATAAAAAGACATTTGGACCTCTGCAACTTGCTGCAATGGCAAAACGCAAACTCACGAAGTCCAATATCAAAACCCCTAATGAAATTACTGATGACCTGGATAGGGGAAAATTACTTGCCGCCGCTAAAGTATATACAACATATTGCAGTCCTTGTCACCAGAGGGACGGCAAAGGTGACGGCAACCGGTATCCTCCTGTTGCTGGGTCTGAATGGGTCAATGGAGATAAAACCAAACTGATCCAGGTAATTTTAAACGGGCTTCAGGGACCAGTAAAGGTAAAAGGCTTGCCCTATAATGAGATGATGCCGGCACATGGTACCTTTTTAAAAGATGAAGAAATTGCGCAGGTGCTTACCTATATAAAAGGTAATTTTGGAAACACGGCCGGGACGGTGACAGCGGAAGAAGTTGCTGCCGTAAGAAAATTATCAACACACAAGGAATAGCCTGGACACGCACATTTAAATACAACTGAAACATGACTAAAAAATCTAAGTTCCACTTTAATAATATCACCAATGTAGTACTAATGTTGCTGATCGGTACTTCTGTCACCGCAAATGCCCAAAGTAAACGAGACAGGCTATTGTTTAATTCATCAGTGCTTACTCCTGTCAATAGCTTTACTACAGGAGTTGAAGGCCCTGCAGTAGATAAAAAAGGCAACCTCTATGCTGTAAACTATCAGCGTGACGGAACAATTGGAATTGTTACCCCAGATGGGAAGGCAGATATTTTTGTAAACCTGCCAGAAGGAAGTATTGGAAACGGCATCCGGTTTGACAGCAAAGGCAATATGCTCATTGCCGATTACACGATGCACAATATTCTGAGGGTGGATATGGCCAGTAAAAAAATTAGTGTTTTTGCCCACAATGACAAAATGAGCCAACCCAATGATATTGCAATAGATAATAAAGACCGTCTCTATGCGAGCGATCCTAACTGGAAAGCCGGAACTGGCAGGATCTGGCGTATTGATACAGATGGAAAATTTACTTTGCTGGATAGTATGGCTACGGTAAATGGAATTGATGTAAGCCCTGACCAGAAAACTTTATACGTGAATGAACTCTTGAAAATCTGGGCGTATAATCTTTCATCGCAGGGCGAAATCAGTAATAAACGTTTGCTTATTGAATTTCCTGATTTTGGAATGGATGGCTTGCGGGTAGATGTGGATGGTAATATCTACCAGGCGAGGTACGGAAAGGGAGTTGTCGCCAAAATATCTCCTCAAGGCAAGCTTTTAAAAGAAATAGTCCTGAAAGGTAAAAAGCCTACCAACATCGCTTTTGGTGGGGCAGATGGTTGCACCATGTATGTTACACTTCAGGACGAGCGTAACCTGGAAACCTTTAGGGTGGACCGCCCCGGGCGGGAATGGCTGTTGAATAACAAGAGTAAATAGAATGATTACAATCCATAAATCTTAAACAAAATGAGAACAGAAAGAAGATCTGCACTGAAAAAATTATTATTATCTGCTGTTGGTGTAACAGGTATCAGTTTTTTTGCAAATGCAACGGAATCCGCACCGGAAAAAGAAGCAGGTAACATTACTACCGTTGATGATGTTCCATTATTTTCTGGTCATACAAAATTAGGAAATATGGTTTTTGTGGCAGGTAAAGGTGCCCATGTTGCACCATTTACTATCGAAGCCCATACAGACATTGTATTAAAAGAGCTGGAGGCTGAGCTGATTAAAGCGGGTTCATCTATGGCAAAAGTAGTAAAGGTAACTGTATACCTGAATGATATTGCTGATTATAAGGGTATGAATGAAGTTTACAAGGGACGTTTTGGAAAGAAACCTCCAGTGCGCACTACAATCGCTGTTGCTAAAGGTGGTGTTCCGGGCGACTCCCTTGTGGAGATGGACTGTATTGCCTATATCTAAATCTATTCCTCATAAAAAATCAGGTATGAAGCTAAACGTTATATTATATGTTTGTCTTTTAACGGCATTAGCAGGTTCTGGTACAGTGGCTGCCCAGGTTAAGAAGAATACAAAACCTGTGGTAGGTCATTCTGTTGCTCATCCTTCAGTTGCCGGAAAACAGGAAATTGAAGACGGGAAATTACTGGTTTCAAAGTCTGATTGTTTAGGCTGTCATCAGACTGAAAATAAGATGGTCGGGCCATCCTATCTGGATATAGCGAAAATGTACCCTCAAACGGATGCAAGTATTACGGCTTTATCCAAAAAGATCATTGCCGGCGGCAGCGGTAAATGGGGACAGATACCAATGTCTCCACATCCTGGAATCACAGTGCCTGACGCTAAAAAGATGGTGATGTATATTCTATCACTGAAACCTGTTTCTCCAAAGCCAGTTAAAAATGGAAAATAAGTTGATCAGCTAATGCCTTTTGGGGCATTAGCTGTCAATGTATAGCCGCTTTTGGGATGTTTGCCAATCAATTATCTATCCTATAATTACTTAGTAAAAAAAAAACACAATACTCTGATCTATTGTCGAGCTATTGTCGTATTACTAATTGGGCTTCCTGAAATGATCAGGCCATTTCTGGCTTTAGTGCGCGTTTCATTGTAAGTTGCTGTCGTTCAATATTTTGCTTTATATCGTGATTTTGATGTTTAGTAGCGAAATATCGTATGGTTTTGTGCTCTGTTTTTGTTGTTAATTATCTGTTGTTCAGTAGCTTGTGTCTTTGGCATTGAAGTTGAATACCTTTATACGAATATAAGTGATTTACCTCTTTATTAATGGTTATGATGGAAAGTATGACAGTTAAGGCACGGAAAGTAAATGGTTCCATCACAAACAAAGTCATTGAACTACACAATGATGGGTACATCTTTGATTTTCTAATACTGGACCAACTGGAAGTATTGTGTTTACAGGATAACAAAAGGATACCCCGCGAACATGTACTTGTCAAAGTTCAGGGGCAGGGATATGATCTTTTTAGCCATACATTTAAGTATATTCATACGATCGAAACCACGTGTGGTAAGCGGGGATTGCTACTGGCTGAACAGGTTTATTCCTGGTTTTATTAGTCCACCTGGATCTTTCGGCGTCTTTGAAGACGTTCAAAAGCCTATCAGATGTTGCCAAAACACCATCTAACGGCATTTTATTGTCAAAATACTGAATAGTTGATTTTAACCCTAAAATCAACTGTATCAATAATATCTTACGTGAATAGCTAACAGAGGTAATTGATCGTAAATTTAGTATTCCCAAAAGCTCTGGGTTTTCTTCCTATTTCAGTTAAAATTAAAAACGTTTTATAGTTAGTCTTTGGTTTTAATAAGTATATTTTTATAATTTATAAAAAAAATTTTAAGCTAAAATTTATTTAAACAAATTATTATATTTATTACCAATATTATGGAAGATCACTTTCATTATTTGATTAGCCTTTTAATGGTATGCAATATAAACCTGGCCACATTAAGCAGTCTGATAGTAATGATAAATTTATTTTATCATTCGGCAGGGAACTAAGTTATATAAATCATAAAACGGAGTTTTATGGTATTATTGGCAGGCGTTTACGGGCTATGCTAGGCTTTACATATTTCACCATATTTATTTTGGACGAAGACAGCGATACGGCAAGTAATTTTTTGTTTGATGCTTCTGGCTATCAAGAACAAGTGTTTAGCCAGTACGTAAAAACAATAAATGTCACACAGGCAAATGAACAGGAAACACAAATTTTTAACGCTGCAAACCCGGTGGTTTTTGACTGGAATGATACATCCGGTATCAAACAAATTTTGCCTTATTTAAAATTGAACGACTATCATAATATTAAATTAATATTAATCGTCAACTTATTTAGAGGTGACCAGATAACAGGTAATTGGATTATGTTATTCGACAATAAGGAATTTATTAATTCTGATCCCGAATTTTTAAAACTGATAGGAAGTCATTTGACCCTGGGCCTTACAAACCTGATTACGCTGGAAAAGCTCAAGCAACGTGAAAGGGAAAACGAAATTCTTCAGTCGCTCAACACAGATTTTTTATCGAGGGTCAATGATCAGCTAGATGAAATCAACAAATATAAGCAACGGCTGGAGGGGGAACAGATCGATCTGAATAATGAACATGAAGGTAAAAACCGGGATTCCGATATCATCGGTGACAGTGAGGCCATGAAGAAAGTATTTGGTTTGGTTTCCAGGGTAGCTCCGTCAGACAGTACCGTGCTCATTCTTGGAGAGACGGGAACAGGAAAAGAGCTGATTGCCCGTGCAATTCATAAGATGTCTTCCCGTGAAAATAAGTCAATGGTGAAGGTAAACTGTGCAGCACTTCCTGCCAGTCTCATCGAAAGCGAATTGTTCGGTCATGAGAAAGGTAGTTTTACTGGGGCAATTGACCGCAGGATTGGCAAGTTTGAAATGGCGCACCAGGGTACGTTATTTTTGGATGAAATTGGAGAAATGCCGCCTGAATTGCAGGTAAAACTGCTAAGGGCATTGCAGGAAAAAGAAATAGAAAGGATAGGCGGAAAAAACACAATAAAGATTGATGTAAGGATTATTGCGGCCACCAACCGTGACCTGCTGAAGGAGATGGCAGAGGGGAGGTTTAGAAGTGATCTTTACTACCGTCTTAATATTTTTCCAATTCAGTTACCGCCATTGCGGCACCACCGGGAAGATATTCCACTGCTGGCAGCACATTTTATTAGGCACTATTCAAGGAAAACTGGCAAAAAGATCAATACTTTTAGTCATAATAGTCTGGATGAACTCATGCATTATGACTGGCCGGGAAATGTCAGGGAATTTGAGCACCTGATCGAAAGAAGTATTTTGTTGGCTACAGGGGAAAGTATTCAGGAAATTCATCTTCCCAGTCAGTTAAATAAAATACCTCTTCCACTTGAACGTACTGTTAGTGTAATCAAAACTCTTGATGAAAATGAGCGCGACCACATTTTGGACATGCTTAAATACTGCAACGGAAGAATCGCTGGCAAAGGCGGTGCGGCCGCGCTGCTTGGGGTTCCTCCGAGTACTCTGAACTCCAAAATCAAGCGTCTTGGGATCAGAAGAGAGCACCTGTTATAGTTAGAATATGAAATGTTTCAGTAGAGTAAATGTTTGGGCCGGAAAAATTTGGTTTGAGTTTATTCATATATTAGTTTTGTTTAATGCAGCAATTACCAAAGCGCCTCTTATCCATTGATGTACTACGGGCGGTGACAATGTTTCTGATGATTTTCGTTAATGAGTTAAGTGGCGCAAAAAACATTCCGCTGTGGATAGAGCATGCCGATGCAAGTGCCGATGCAATGGGCTTCGCAGATGTCATTTTTCCTGCCTTTCTGTTCATCGTAGGCCTCTCACTTCCCTTTGCTATCAACAATAAAATTAAACAGGGAAATTCGTTCAAATCAGTACTGATGTATATTTTTATCAGGAGTGCATCACTGCTTGTTATTGGATTTTTTCACGTCAATCTGGAAGACTACAGCACTACCGCACTCTTACCAAAAGCATTGTGGGCATTGGTGATTACCCTGTCTTTTTTCCTGGTTTGGCTGGATTATCCAGATGATATGGCTAAAAATAGAAAAAAGCTGTTTGTTGGTTCAGGTATAGTTTTGCTGATTTTAATGGCCATTCTATACAAGGGGGGCACTCCAGAAGATCCAGTGTGGATGAAGCCCTCCTGGTGGGGCATTCTTGGTATTATTGGATGGTCATATCTGGTGTGTGCGGTTCTCTATTTGTTCAGCAAAGGGAAACTCAGCATCCTTATAGGATTTTGGATCATTCTTGCGTTAATTAATATAGCCGGTCACATGGATGTCCTGACTATGAAAATCTGGGTAATAGGAGATGGTTCATCCGCAACATTGACAATGGGAGGGATTGTCATTTCTGGAATTTATGCGCAGCTTACACCGAAGGGAAAAACTCAGCATTTGTGGCTGATTATGGCTGCGCTAGGAATTGGCCTTGTCATCGCCGGTATGTGGATTCGTCCTTACGCAGAAGGGATATCAAAAATTCACTCAACCCCCGCCTGGGTCTTCATCTGCAGTGGCATCACTATATTAGTTTTTGAAGCAACTATTTACCTGGTAGACATCAAAGGAAAAAAAGATTGGTTCGGGTGGATAAGTCCCGCAGGAACCAGTACGCTTACCTGCTACCTCATGCCGTATTTCCAGGTTTATCTTCTGCAGCTATTCTTTATTAAGTATCCTTTGTTTTTAAATACGGGCTATGCAGGCCTGCTGCGTTCTTTCGCCATATCTTTTCTGTTAATAGCGTTAGTAGGTATAATGGAAAAACGAAGGATAAGATTAAAATTGTAACCAATTAAATAACTGGCCGCAATCTATCAATGGACGCTGGGAATGTTAATCAGAAAAGTGTAAAGGTTGGTTTCAGTTGACAGTTGCAGCTTTTTACGCAATCGGTACCTGCTGATCTCAACCCCTTTCAACGAGATATTCATCAACTGGGCGATTTCTTTTGAACTTAGATTTAAGCGGAGGTAAGCACAAAGTTTTAAATCAGTTGGGCTTAGGAACGGATATTTCGCCTGAATACAGCAAAGAAAATTATTATGAACATGATCAAAGTAAATGGCAAACTGGCCCCAGTCGTCCAGCTTCTTTTCACTCTCATCCAGGATTCTGAAAATATTTCTAAATTCATATTGGGTATCCGGGATGTTGGTTTTTTTCATTAATAGAACTAATTCCTGTTTGATATTGAGCAGGATGCTGCCGCGTTCAACCAGATGCATTGTTACAGTAGCGAGTTCCTTGTTCTTGAAGTGTAGTTCGGCTTCCAGGTTTTCTTTCAACAGGGCAATACTTTTTTTTTCGTTCCTCTCCATTTCCAGTCCCTGAAGGTAACTTAGTCTTATTTGCTCTTCTTCATACTTTAATTGATGATAAGCAAATTTCTTCTTTCTTTGCCAAACGTATACGATACAAGATAAACATGCTGCCGGCAGGAGATGCCGCAGATCTCTCCAATTGTTATGAGACAGATCAGTAATAGATTGAGCAGACGTTGTGGTGGAAAAAGCGCAGCAAGAAAGAATCATTAAAATGATCTTTTTCATGGGTTTGAGAGCTAATAGTGATAGTTGGTTTAATTTAATGAAATAATTATCAAATTGAGAATTATTTTTTTAAATAATAACTTCAATAAAAAGCTCAGACGAGATAAATGAATGAATCGCGTAAAGACTGCGCAGTTGTATTAATATTACAGCTAAAGAAAAGCTGCTTTATTCCTGCTCGTCTGCTGAAGGTTTAGGACCATTTTCATCTTCACCCTGGTCTTCTGAGTATTGATTTCCTTGTTCACCTTCGTTTTCCTGTTTTTTATAGTTTTCAGTAGAAGCCTGATTTTCATCTTCTTCGTGTTTTTTTCCGTTTTCCATAGCTGTTGTTTTTTAGCTTAACAATGGGTCAGACTGAATGTTTTTATTATTTATATTTGGAAAATGATCATAAAATCAGGATTGCTGCGTTCTGTCATAGTTCTTTTAGTACGCCAGGCCATGAAAAAAAATATGTTACGCAAGCTGTTGTTTATTGCTTTTACCTGGGTCGCGCTGGTTACTTTTAGTACAGTCAGTCTTGGCCAGGCAATAAATAAACCAAAAATTGACAGCCTGTTAACGGCAGCGGCTGCAGACAACCAGGCTATGGGCAGTATGGCCATATCAAAAAACGGAAGTATTGTCTTTCAGAAGGCCATTGGTTATAGTAACGTGACTGCTGGAAATCACACTCAGGCAAATACCAAAACACATTACCGTATAGGATCAATCAGCAAAATGTTTACTGCCACCATGATCTTTCAGTTGATTGAGGAGGGGAAGCTTTCGCTGGATACCAAATTGTCGGTTTATTACCCGCAACTGCCAAATGCAGCGCAGATCACTATCGCCCAGATGTTATCACACAGAAGCGGACTTTATAATTTTGTAGCCGATACTGCCTATCAAACCTATATGGTTAATCCGCGCACCAGGGCAGACATGCTGGCTGTATTTGCTGCCCAGCCGTCTGATTTCGCTCCAGATACGAAAGCTGAATACAGTAATACGAACTTTGTATTATTGGGATATATTGTTGAGGAAATTACGAAAAAAACGTATGCTGAAACTTTAAAGTTAAAAGTCACACGTAAACTTGGACTTCTTGACACCTATTATGGTGGCAAGACAGACCCTTCCAAAAATGAAGCTTTATCCTATCAGTACAGTAATGTATGGCGACAAATGCCGGAAACCGATATGAGCATACCCGCCGGGGCTGGGTCGGTTGTATCAACCCCAACAGATCTGGTCAAATTTATTGAAGGTTTATTTGCCGGTAAACTCATCAATACAGAACATCTTAGCCTGATGAAAACAATTCAGGACGGGTTTGGTATGGGCATGTTTCAGATCCCGCTGGGTGCCAGAAAAGCGTTTGGCCATAACGGGGATATTGACGGTTTTTCGTCTGTAGTTGGATATTTTCCTGAAGAAAAAGTTGCCTATGCCTATTGTTCAAATGGAGTAGATTACCCCGTTAAGGAACTTGTAAATGGTGCGTTAAAGATTTACTTTAACATGCCCTATACTATTCCTGTTTTTAAAACCCCGGTATTGAGTGCCGCTGAGCTTGATAAGTACGTCGGTAATTATTCAAGTTTACGTATTCCTATCAAGATAGTGGTAACCAGGGATGGCAACAGCTTAATGGCGCAAGCCACCGGGCAGGCGCCATTTGCATTAAAACCCCTGGCTAAAGATAAATTTGGTTTTGCATTGGCCGGTATCGTAATGGAATTCAGGCCAATTTTTGGTGAATTTACGTTAAAACAAGGTGGGGGCGCATTCCCGTTTACCAAAGACGAGTAGGATTAAATTGGCCATTGTTCCATTTTGTAGGCACTGTCCCAGAACATCCACTCCAATTTTGAGGCCATTACAAATGCTCTGGTCATCTGCTCCTGTTGTGTTAAAGAACAAGTGGATGCCACATCATCACAAATTTTAATGGCCTTTTCTACCAATAGTCCAAATTCTTCACCGGCATAAGTATTGATCCAATCCTGGTATGGGTTGTCCTTGCTAATCTGGTTTTCGTAGATATAATCACCCACCTTTTTATAGATCCAGAAACAGGGCAATACCGCTGCCATTGCTACTTCAAGCTGGTCCAGGCTGGATTTGGTAAGAAGAAATTGTGTGTAATTCTGGCAGGTAGGCGAAATCTCTGCATTTTCGCTGACTTCAAATTGTTTAAAGTACCCTTCATGAAGCGACTTTTCTACAACTACGGCACCTTCAGCAAATTGAATAAAGTCCAACGTATACGGATGATTAAAACATCTTGCGGCAATCAATGAAAGCGCCCGGCTAAATTCAGTCAGGTATAATGCATCCTGCTGCATGTAAAATTGAAACCTGTCTTTCAATAATTCACCGGATAGCAGTTCTTTATTGAAAGGCATGTTTATAATACTATTATAAATGCCGTCTATTTCATTCCATGCATTTTCACTCCATTTCATATAGCTGTAGTTTTTGTGGGTTAAAAAAATGATTTAAAGGTCCGTGTCCATTGCCGGTTTTTACTTTCGCCCCATGCCTTATACCCTCAAAAACATAAATCCGCGCTTTTTCTATCGCGTCTTCAAGACTAAAGCCAAGTGCAAGGTAAGCTGCAATGGCCGATGAAAGGGTGCAGCCGGTACCATGCACATTCTCGCTCTCAAGGTATGTTGACTCGAAAATCCGCTCTGCACCATCCTGATTAACGTAAACGTCATAAAGTTTTTCGCCTTTTAAATGGCCACCCTTTAAAAGAACCGCATAACAGCCCATCTTCAAGAGCTTTTTTGCTGCCGACCTCATCTCTTCAACATTGTGGATTTTCTGCTGCACCAGAATCTCGGCTTCATCAAGGTTTGGCGTAATCAAGGTCATCAAAGGAAAAAGCACCGTTTTTAAAACTGATACTGTATTGTGTTCTATCAATTGGTCGCCGCTGGTCGCTACCATTACCGGGTCAAAGACCACCGGGGTTTTGAAGTAATTTTTTAACGTTTCGCCAATTGTGTGGGCAAGTTCTGTAGTGTGCACCATTCCTATTTTAATTGATAAAGGCGCAATATCATCCATTACGGCCATAATTTGTCCCTGTACAATAGATGGCGGAATACTGTGAATAGCACTTACCCCAAGGGTATTTTGAACTGTAATTGCTGTTATAGCCGACGTGCCGAAGCAACCCAGTGCGGAGAAGGTCTTCAGGTCTGCCTGGATGCCCGCACCGCCACCGCTATCTGAACCGGCAATGGTGAGGACTGATGGATATTTAAAAATTTTCATTTCGGGAGGTTGCTTTTTCAATTTCGTTTCTGATTGTTGCCGCTGCACGTTCCGGATCTTCTGCAGAACAAATAGCTGATACCACTGCCAGGCAATTAGCCCCGGCACTGATAATAGCTGCCGCGTTACCGGCATGGATATTTCCGATTGCCACCAAAGGAGCTGTACTAAGGGAGCGGACCAGGCGGATGCCCTCAAGTCCCCATTCCGTAATGGTATCCATTTTTGTGGCAGTCGCGTAGATAGGGCTTAGTGCAATGTAATCGGCAACCGCCGCATTTGCGGATGTTAGCTGATCCATGTGTTCCAGAGAATAGCCAACAATTCCTGCCGGCATCTCTGTCCTGAGCTTAACGGGCGATAAATCGGAATTGCCAACATGAATACCTGCGGCTTTGCATTGTAATGCTATAGAAAGGGAATCATTGATAATTAGTGGAACACCATAAGTGTCCAACAGGTCTTTCAACCGCAGGCTTTTCTCCAGAAAATCCTTTTCGGTAAGCGTTTTTTCACGGATTTGTACAATGTCCACACCGCCCTTTACTGCGGCTTCCACTACCTGAAAGAAATCTTTCTGCAGGCATGCCTTCTGATCGGTCACCAGGTAAAGTTTATAATTAAACGCTGGCATATTTCTCTTCCAGTATTAGCATGCGGTCAAAGTCTTCAGCAGTTAGTATAGACAGAATATCTAAAAAGTGCAACTGCAAGCTGCCCGGCCCGGCAGAACGTGCTGCAGCCAATTCACCGGCAACGCCCATCAACGCCATTGCTGCGATGGTTGATTCAAAAAGTTCATCCGGATTTGCTGCACAAAATGCCGCGATAAGGGCTGTGGCCGTGCATCCCATGCCTGTAACCTTCGCCATTAAAGGATGACCGTTTTTCAGAGAAACCACCCTTCCCTGATCTATAATGCTGTCTGTGGCACCTGAAACACAGATGATCGTCCCTGTAGTTTCATTCAGGTGGATTGCGGCTCCAATGGCTTCTTCAGTTTGGTTGAGACTGTCTACGCCTTTGGTTTGGGCACTGATCTGCGCGAGGGACATAATTTCCGATGCGTTGCCACGTATAACTGACGGATGCCATGTACTGATGAATTCTTTCAGCACAGAATTACGGTAGGGTGTAGCTCCGGCGCCCACCGGGTCCAGTATCCAGGGTTTCTTTAATGCCTCCGCCTGGGTAATGGCAATCTGCATACTCTGTACCCAGTATTCGTCCAACGTGCCAATGTTAACTACCAGCGACCCGGCAATTGACACCATTTCTTTCATTTCTGCATGCGCATGTGCCATGATAGGAGACGCTCCAGCTGCTAATAAGGCATTTGCAGTGTTGTTCATTACCACATAATTCGTAATACTATGTACCAGCGGTGAACTATTCCTCACTGCAGCAATATAATTCCAGATTTTCGCTTTCATAGCAAATAGCTTTTAATTGTGATGAAATCATCATTTAAACAAATACAGCTATAAGTGCCTCCCGGAGG
>Ga0247815_10000165_pt1 | contig 50923 bp, 65 predicted proteins | sample UWRJL194509B1_FD_181014 | JGI IMG/M metagenome (GOLD analysis project Ga0247815, IMG submission 181014) | Plant litter microbial communities from Arlington Agricultural Research Station in Wisconsin, United States - UWRJ-L194-509B-1 | ecosystem: Environmental > Terrestrial > Plant litter >... | reverse complement strand
CGCAAAGGCCGAGATCAAGAAGTTGCAACAGCCTCAAGTTGGTGATAAGTACTACAACAACACCCACGGCAGTGAAAAGCAGGCAACGTTTGAAATCCTAATGATCGAGGAAGATCAAGCGTTTTGTCGTATAACCAACGCCTACCCTAAGGCTGGTATGTACTCCCTTTCTTTTTTCAAACAAAGTCACATTTCTAAGGTGACGTCTTGAGGCTCGTTCAGTTCCCCCTATGCTGCGGCATCGCCATCATCCACAGCTTCGGCAATGACCCCCGCCATGCCCACCGTGATCGGCGTGACGGGGCACCGACGCTTGCCGAGATCGAAGCCTACCTCGTTCAAGCAGCAACGGACGCTCGGGCTGGTGGCGGCCTCATGAACGCCATCGACGGACGCCCTGTGGGCATGCTGCTGGCCGCTGTGAACATTCCGCAGAAGGCCTTCATGGCGCCCATCTTCAGGCGCTTGGGCTGGCGTCGGGCGGGCAAGTGCAACAATCTTCATTCAACCGACTATTCCGAGTGCTTTTTGTACCGGAAGGTCATAGCGGAGGCACGAGACGACGAATGAACGCCTTTCAAATAACTTTGATTGTGTTGGGCATTTACCTAACACCTATCATCCTTTATTTTCTGTGGTACCAGTACAAGCTGGGCTGCTTGGAAAAGAACACCACTTCATTGGCGGCCTACTACTTCCAAAAGAAGCACGTTGAGATCGGTGCAGGTGTTGTGTTCTGGCCGATGATAGGCCCGTTCCTTTTGTTCGTCGCAATTATCGCCGCACCGTTCACCCTGATGCGTAAGCTCGGGAAGAAACATGGATGTGACATCAAGCTATGAATGACACCGATTTCAATTCACTGAAGGTGGGTGACGAAGTTACTGTGGTCTATACCAAGACCTCGGATGACAGGGGCTCTCACTATTTCAAGGCGGGCATCGTAGAAGGTTTAAACCTTTCCTCGAATGCGTTGTCGGCACGGGCCGCCACTGTCACCAAGCGTGCACCCCGTGAGCCCAAGGCGGGTGACCAGTACACGCACCCCATGCGTCAAGGCGTCGTGACCATCGTGTTCATTGACGGTAAAACTGTTCTGCTTGACTCCTCTGCGACACGAACGGCCGTGGATCGCATTGTTTGGGACATGGACAAGCAAAGGAAGTGGCTGTGAAGAAGCTTTTCGTTTACGGAACCCTGCGCGCCGGTCACCCCAACAGTGCTCGCTTCGGCCTCGACGGCAAGGCACCCTGTGTCAGCAATGTTAAGCTGATGGGCCACCAACTGTTCGACCTTGGCTGGTACCCCGGCATTCGTCCCGGTGCTGGTTACGTCGTCGGTGATCTGTTCGACGTCGAAGACAGCCAGTGGGCAGAGTTGGATGCGTACGAAGGCGTGCCGTCCCTGTACACACGGGAAACTGTGTCCGTTGGTGGCTTCAGCGGTGTGCAGGTGTACATCTATCATGCCGACATCAACAAACAACCTATCGCATCGGGCGACTGGTTTAACAAGGAAGCAGCCTAATGGAAGACACCGAACTGGCCAAAGCGATGGCCGCCAAAGGCCTCGTGAGGGCTCAAATCAAAACCCTGAAGGGGAACACTGTGTGGCGCTGGGTTAAGCCTGACAATCCGAACATCGTTGGTGCGGTCAAGACCGTTGCCAAGGCAGCTGTCGAAGCTGTTAAGGACACGACACGCAAGGCCGTCGAAGCGGTGAAGGACATCATCGACGAGGCACAGGTTTCTGACTGGGAGCCGGGCTTCAAGGCCGTTGGTTTCCCCAGCTGCTGTGGTGCGTCGATCCTTCAGCCTCAGAAGGCCACCAATGGTGGTAAGAAGACCGAAGCCGAGTGGCAGGCCGAATGGGAATGCTCGTACGATTACCAGCAGTACCATACGTACATTCGGTCGGCTGAAAACTACGAATCCAAGATCAAGGGTACGACTGATACGTATTACATTGGTCAATGGCAACGATACGTCAAGGACTATCGGGCTGCTGCCGAAAGCACGTACAGCCTTCAGGCCTTTATCAAGAAGGGTGGACAGACTCGTGGCGGCGCAACGGTCAAGGACTACAAGTCCCCGGGCATCTGTATCTCGGCCGAGAAGTTCCCCAACTCCAAGCGTACACCCGCTGGCCTGTGGGTTCGTCAAGACCGCGCCCCTGTGTCGAAGGCCAAGGACGATCACTTCGAAGCGGCTGCTGTCGTTGACTTCGATGCTGTTGTCAAGTACGCGGGCCACTACGCCACACAATACAAGGCGTACATGGACAGCAAGTCGTCCGGTGCGAACTATCATATCCTCACCGGTATGGACTGTGGCCCCGGGCTTGGCTTGAAGCTGTGGAAGACGATGGCACCCGGTAAGCAACTCCCGGGTTACAACATCTACAACGATGCTTCGAAGAATGTCAAGTTCCTTGGAAGCTGGGAAGTTGGTGACGTTGTTGTGTTCATCCTCAACAACAGCCAACGAAACGGGCATGGCGTTCAGACACCGAAGAATCTGGCAGCTGCCGGGTTCACCGAGACGCTTCGGACAGGTAATACGAATCACCCCGGTTCGTCCACCCTGTACTTGTACGAGCGTACGCTGACCGCCGCCGACATCGAAGGCATGGCCCGGTTCGCCAATGGACAGTAAAGCCAATCAGGTGTACATCGCCGGGGGCTTCGATAGCCTCGTGGCGGGTATGTTCCTTGACGCCGGGTGGCGCGGCACTCGTGACCTCATGATGGCTGACATCGTGGTGTTCACAGGTGGTGCTGACATTGACCCCAAGCTGTACGGTGAGCCAATCGCCGGGGCATACGGGATCAACACGAGGCGTGACGAAGCTGAAGTCGAGCTGTTCAAGGCGGCCAAGAACTTCGGCATCCCTATGCTTGGCATCTGCCGGGGTGCTCAACTGCTTAACGTCTTAAATGGCGGTAAGTTGTGGCAAGATGTGAACCATCACACTACCAACCACTGGTTGACGGACCTGCGCAACGGTACTCAAGCCCTTGTCACGTCCACCCACCATCAGCAGATGATCCCTAACCTCAAGCTTGGCAACCTCATCGCCATCGCTGGTAAGGGTGAACGGACGTCTCTGTGCACCACCAAGCACGCTGCCGGTGTCACACAGGTCCCCAACATCGGCGACGTTGACGCTGAAGTGGTCTGGTATCAGGACACTCAGTGCCTATGCTTCCAACCACACCCCGAATACCCGGGGAAAACAGGTACGGCCGAATACTTTTGGTCCGTCTTCAATGAACTGTTCGACTTCGACGTCGACAAAACAGCACAGGAGAGTGCACCATCTGCGGTCTAGTAGGAGTTGCCGGTAATCTGATTGCCCGTGACGTTAACGTCTTCAAACAACTTCTTCACGCTGACTACCTTCGCGGCGTGGACAGCACAGGCATCGGGTCTATCACACACGGCAAGGAAGTCCGTCTGCTGAAGTCCCCCATCAGTCCTGAAAACCTCATGCAAATGAAGCGTTGCGATGCGCTTCTGGTTACGGGGGCCAAGGTCTTGATGGGCCACAACCGCGCCGCAACTCGCGGCAAGGTCAATGTCGTCAACGCTCACCCGTTCTGGACTGGCCGGTACATGGTGGCCCACAACGGCACCTTGGACTACGGCTGTCTGCGGGACATGGCCAAGAACACTGAAGGCGACACTGACAGTGAACAGCTTGCCAACAGCATCCACGAGCTGTCGTCTGTCAAGGACGCTGTGGCCCTCGCGGCAGGTGCATGGGCTCTGACCGTGTACGACCACGAAGAAAACACGATCAGCATCGTGCGTAACAAGGAACGGCCACTGTTCTACGCCATGGCCGCCGACTGTGATACCCTTTACTGGGCATCCGAGCCGGGCATGCTGCGTTGGATTCTTGACCGCAACGGTGTTGACTTCAACAAGAAGATTTACGAACTTCCTGTCGACACACTGTTCACTTGGGAAATCCCGGACAGCAAGCACGTCTTCCAAGAGAAGCCCCAACGACTCGAAGTCAAGGGTAAAAGTGTCCAAAATTTTCCCGTACACCAGCCTCACCGTCCCCCGTACAACGGCCGAGCAACTTGGGAAGACTGGGTCAACCAACGAGACCAAAGGGCATCACAAACCGCCAATGGCGGAAACAACTCAAGTCCAGCCTCAAGCGCAGCCGCAACCAGCCTGCGTGATGGAGACCACCAAGGATACCAGCCCTCCGACATCCACGACATGCGAAGTGCCGAGTTCGAAGACGTCAAGTGGGATGTCTGGGCTCTGGGCTTTTCTGACGGGGAGAACGCCGCAAAGGGTCAGACTTACAACAACCCCTTCCACTACCAAGTAGACTATCCGAAGTGGTCTCAGTACCAAGAGGGCTGGGAATACGGAAAGATGGGTAAGGGGTCGAAGACTGAAGACGACAACGCACCCGCTGAAGTTACCAACAAGATCGACAGCGAGCTTCCGTTCCTGCTCGGTGACACCGACGCTGAACTCCGGGCCAAGGTGGCTGCTAACAATGTCATCCTTGTCGGCGACTTTAAAAAAAAGCAAGTAGCTGAGTCTAAGCGCTCGTCTCTTTTCGACACTCGTGAAGGCCCTGACGGAAAGAAGATCACAAAGGCCAAGTTCAGGCAACTGACTGGCCACAAGTGCGGCTGGGGCGAGTGTAACATTACTGGTGACGACAAGGGTGAGTTCAGGCTCCTGTCGTCTAAGGACACAAAGAAAGTCTTTGTGTGTGCTGAGTGCCTGAACGATCCAAACCTTCAACAACAAGCGAAAGCATAAGCGAATGCAACCCATCATTACCATCGGTGCCGACCCTGAAATGTTCCTGCGGGAATCTATCACTGGGTCCCCCGTCTCCTGTCACGGCCTGATCCCGGGCGACAAGAAGAATCCGTTCGCTGTCAGCGGCGGTGCCATTCAAGTCGACGGCTTGGCTGCCGAGATCAACATCAACCCGAGCCGGACCCGTACCGAGTTCATGGCCAACATCAAGTCCGTCATGGACGATCTGGTTGACCAACTGCCGCCCATCTTCGAGATTGCCCACGGCGTCCCGTTCATGGAGTTCGACCCTGAGTACCTCGGCATGCAGCCGGGTGAGTCGCTCGAACTGGGCTGTGACCCGGACTACAATGCGTACACCGGTGAGGCCAACCCGCGCCCCAACGGTCTCCAAACGTTCCGGACCGCTGCTGGTCACATCCACATCGGCTGGGGTGCTGACGTCAAGAACCCGTACGGTGACAAGGAACACTTCAACCTGTGCCGGGCCATGGCGGTCCAGATGGACTACTACATCGGCATCTACAGCCTGATCTGGGACCCCGACAACCGTCGTCGTTCGATGTACGGTGGTGCTGGTGCCTTCCGGGCCAAGCCTTACGGCATGGAGTATCGGACGCCTTCGACGGCATGGCTGGCCAACCCTGAGCTTCAGGCATGGGTCTTCGATGCGGCCATGAAGGGTGCCAATGACTACTTCAAGGGCATCGTTCCGGCTGACATCTTCGGCGACACGGCCAAGCAGATCATCGACACCAATGACGTTCGTTGGTTCGACAAGTTCGACTTTGAGACTGACCTTGCCATCCCGTTCCAGCAGGCCGCTTAAACCTTACTATTTTCTGACAGTCTTTTATAAAAAAGGTTCTTCACGCTGTAAAAGATTTGACAGTGTTTGGAATGCTTTTTGTCATCTTGAAGACGAGATTGATCTTAGAGACGTCAGAGAATTTACATTGCAAGAACGCGATCAACATGGAGATTATTTAGAATAATGCTGGTCTATGACACCCTTGAACAGGCCCGGATGCGGCTACGTGGGTCCATCCTGACGTTCGAAGACAAGGCTGTGCTTGTGCGCGAGGTGCGTGAAGCCACGAAGACCAAGCCGATGCTGGTTGACGTGTCTGTGTACCCACTGATCGGTGACACAGGTCATGAGATTACTGACGCCAAGAAGTTGTCGATCCCCATCGGTGACCCGGCGCTGAACTTCCGCATCTTCCACGTCGGGTACATCAACGACCCGTACCGTCTGACGGCCGACTTCATGGTCCGTAACACTGCTCGTCAACAGATTCAGGGTCTTCAAACCCGTGCTCTGTTTTCAGCAAGCGGTAACCGCGTCAGCAATCAAGCGCTGAACGGTCAAGCCCTTGAAGACATGTTGTTGCAAAAGTATCCGACGCCCAAGGAAGCGTTCGATATGATTCACAACAAGGGCTGGATTTCGGTTGGTGTCAGCAGTCAGTTCGCTGTTGGCCGTGACATGAAGATCAAGTCTCTGTTCAAACTGTTCTATCGCGGGACCCCTGTGGGCTTGGCGATTGGCAAAAACTTCGAAAACTTCACTCTCGACGACGAGTACCTATACCTCAAGGAGGTGCTTGCTGAAGAGGGTATCCCTTTTATCTGCGAGGCGGCGTAACACCGTGGTTGACAAACAACAACAAGAGTTTCTGGCAACGTCCGTCGGAGACTACTATTTCAAGGGTACCGGGGTCAGTGGTCCAGTCGATCCTGACTCGTATGGTATTGAGATCGAAATGGAAGGGCTGGGGCCTGATCACGAAGGCTTCAGGCCGCCGAACAGCCTTCCTTGGCAAGCTGTCGCAGATGGATCGCTTCGTGATGGCATTGAGTTTATCAGTCGTGGTGGGCGTCCCTATAGTAGCCTTTCTGATGATCTGGATGCTCTCCAAGCCTATCTGACCAAGAAAGAGTTCACGCCGGTCTTCAGCTATCGGACGTCTGTTCACGTTCACATGAACGCTTTCGGTCTATCATTCACCAACATCTTCACTCTGTTCACGCTTTACACGATCTTCGAAGCCCCAATGATCGCCTTTGGCGGCGAAGAGCGGTGCGGCAACGTTCACTGTCTTCCGGTGTCTCATGCCGGTGCTGTGATCGACGCTGCCCGCAATGCCTGCTACAACGTCCCTGTTGCTGAACAAGAGCAGCGGCTTGGCGGCGGACGGGCTAACTGGGCTCACTCGATGCAAAACCTTGTGTCGAATGATCGCCGTTACGCCTCGTTCAACTGGGCGTCCCTGCCGTCTAAGGGAACCGTCGAGTTCAGGTCTCACCGCGGCACGATGGACAAGGCCGAGATCACGGCTTGGGTCAACGTCATCCACAGCCTCAAGCTGGCTGCTGTCCGCTACAAGTCGCCGTCCGCTGTCGTTCAGGCGTTCAGTTCGATGGGTTTGGAGTCGTTCACAGCTGACGTCTTCGGTGAACTGGCCCCGTCGTTCGTTGAGTTCAGCAAAGGCTTTGACCGTCAGATGTGGGAAGGCATGCGGCTTGCACAACACGTCGCCTTTGCCCGCTCTGACTGGCCTGCACCTAAGGTTGTCAAAGAAAAAAAGCTGACTGGGCGTGAAGCCCAAGTGATTGTTGACGAGGAGTGGGACCCACGAGGTGTTGACATTGATGCCATTATTAACGCAAACCGTCTAGTTGAACGTGCAGTGCCAAACCCGGCTATGGACCAAGTCAACTGGGCTCAGTTCATGCACCCCTTGCAAGAAGCTGGCGTTCGCCGTAACGGTGAAATGATTAACATCGCTGCACCGGCTCGTTGGAACATGCCGGCGCCACAACCCTTCCCCCCTGCCCCACAACCTGCGCCTAATGCTCGTCGTCATGAGCAACTAGCTGCTGAGGCCCGCGCTCGTCTTGCCCGTCGCCGGGCTAACCATCCAGAAGAGTTTTAACTATGGCTACTTACATCTATTCACATAACCCGGGGTCTCAGGGCGCTAAGGCGCTTGCTGAGGCTCTGGGCATCCGAAGGGTTAAACACGTTGGATCGAAGGTACGACTCGGACGAGCCGACACCCTTATCAATTGGGGACACGCTGGCGCTCTTCCTGATCATGTGGCTGGCGCTGGCATGGTTCTCAATCCGCCTGATCGCGTCCGTGTTGCCGCCAATAAACTGGCGTTTTTTAATCATGTTGGTAATCGGGCTCGCTGTGTTGACTTCACCACCGACGCAGCCGTGGCCCGAGGCTGGGGTACTAAGGTCGTTTGTCGTCACACACTGAATGGGCACAGCGGCGAAGGCATCGAAATCGTCGAGCCGAGGGTTGACATTCCGGCCAGTCCGTGCTATACTAAGTACATTGTGAAAGAAAGTGAGTGGAGGATTCACGTTGTCAAGGGCCAAGTCATCGACTCTACTCGAAAGATACGGGACCCTGATTTTACAGGAGAACCTAACTGGGCAGTACGCAATCATTCCGGTGGATTTATCTACGCACGTAATTCGGGGCAGCCGTCCGAAGACACTGTTCGCCAAGCTGTCGCGGCAATGGAAGCCGTTGGGCTGGACTTTGGTGCGGTGGATGTGATGGTGTCAAAGCCAACGCGTGCACACCCGGATCGTCTATCATACGTCCTTGAAATCAATAGTGCCCCCGGCCTTGTTGGTACCACAGTCACAAATTACGCAGGAGCGTTTCGTTGATCGACTTTATCATTTACTTCCTTGCGGGTTGGGGCTTCGCAGACATCGTCGGGTCTATTATTAAGTTCTTAATGTACCGCTTCGGATGAGTACACCCTGCTACATTTGCGGCACTGGCATGGACGAGTTGCGCCTTGACGGGCGTGACATGAAACCCAAGCCGTGCAGCAGATGTGAACAAATTGTTCAAGACACCGTCGGCGGTCGTGGTGACCCTGACGAGACGATCACTTGGGGCGAGTTAGCTCTTCTTTTGTTTGAAGGAGAGACTGAAAATGGCCAAATTGATCTGGGCAACCCCGAACGGCGACGAGCTATTGGGGTACATGGCCCGAGTGTCGAACCCGAACGCGTCACCACTGGACGACGCCTCTAAGTTAATCGCTTACCTGATCAAACATGGTCATTGGTCCCCGTTTGAAATGGTTAACTGCTGTGTGGAGATAAACACAACCCGTGACATCAGCCGACAAATCTTACGACACCGTTCATTTACGTTTCAGGAATTTTCGGGTCGATACGCAGCTTACGACGAACTCAAAACTGTTCGAGAGTGTAGGCTGCAACATCCCACGAACCGCCAAGCTTCTGTGGAAGTTGAAGGGAACGCCCCAGAAGAATTGGTTCTGGACGCGTGGTGGAGTTCAGCTGTTGAAGCTGTCGCGGATCACACCGGGACGGTATACCAACAAGCGCTCGACCGAGGCGTCGCCAAAGAAGTCGCAAGAGCAGTTCTTCCTGAAGGGCTCGTGCCTACCAAGATGTACATGAATGGCACACTTCGGTCGTGGATTCATTATTTCCAAGCGCGATGCACCGACGGCACTCAAAAGGAGCACCGCTTACTGGCAGAGTCCCTTAGAAATCTGGTCCTCAGTCAATTTCCCCAAGTACAGAAAGCATTAGGATGAGCAGCGAAGAACAAGGATACAACGACTTCTGGCATTACGACGCCCCACGGCAACCCGACAACCCTGACTACATGTTGGGCTGGGAAGCTGGCTGGGATCAGATGCTCGAAGAGAACGACGACGACTTCGACGGTGAAGCGATCTTAGACGACGAACCCATCGACTATTGAGTTGGCTATCCCATGGGCCGTGTGAGGCCTGTGGAAGCTCTGACGGTAACGCTTTACACAGCGACGGTCACAGCTATTGTTTCGTGTGTGAAACTCGTACAGCAGCCCTTGACGGGCCAACCGAGAGGCACACAACTATCACACATTCGAAACCCGTTACAGCAATCCCCGAAACCTTCAAGTCCCTCAGCGACCGAGGCATCAGTGCGAACACAGCTAAGAAGTTTGGCGTCACGTTTGTTGGTGACAGTCGGCACATTTATCCTTACTTTGACGACGAAGGTCATCACGTTGCTAATAAGCAGCGTCAACCTGATAAGCAGTTTGCTATTGAAGGCAAGTGGCAGGCTGCGGGTCTATTTGGTCAACAGCTCTTTGAGCCAGCGGAAGCCAAGTTCATTACGATCACCGAAGGTGAATGTGACGCTATGGCTGCTTATGAAATGCTTGGGAGCCGTTGGCCGGTTGTATCTGTTAAGGGCGCGTCTTCAGCTCAAGCGGATGTCGCTAAGTCGTTTGAGTACCTAAACAGCTTCGAAAACATCGTCATCTGCTTTGACCGTGACGAAGCCAAGAAGCGCCCTGACGGCTCGGACTTCTATCCGGGACAGGAAGCTGCTAAGGCTGTGGCTGGGATGTTTGAGCCCGGCAAGGTCAAGATGTTTACGCCGCGTGACGGCTTCAAGGACGCCAACGATTACCTCCTAGCGGGTAAGGGCGACGTCTTCAGCAAGCAATGGTGGCAAGCGCCCACGGTCCAACCTGACGGCCTCAAGCTGGGGTCCGACATGTGGGAAGAAATCAGTCAGCCCAAAAACTTCGAGACCGTCAACTATCCGTGGGACGGCTTGCAAAGGATGACGTATGGAATTCGTCTATCAGAATTTGTGGTCGTCACCGCTGAGACTGGAATTGGGAAAACCTCCATTCTCAAGGAAATTGAGCATTATCTGCTCAAAAACACCACAAGAGGTATTGGTCTTCTTCATTTGGAGGAACCAAACTCAGATACGGCGCTTGGGCTCATGTCAATTACGGCGAACAAGCCCCTTCATCTCCCTGACGTTCGTGCGGCGGTAGACAACGATGAACTAAAGTCTTACTTTACTGATACTATCGACACTAACCGAGTTGTTATCTGGGACCACTTCGGGTCCAATAGCATTTATGAAATCCTCGCCAAAGTCCGCCACATGCACAATCTTGGGTGCAAGTACATCGTCTTGGATCACTTATCCATTGTTGTATCGGATCAAAGCGGGGATGAGCGTAAGCAACTAGATGAGATTTCGACTAAGCTCAAGACACTTTGCATGGAACTCAATATTGCCGTCATTGCGGTTATCCATCAAAATCGAAACGGCCAGATTCGTGGTACGGCGGGAGTTGAGCAACTGGCGAACATTGTCTTCAAGTTGTACCGCGATAAGACGGACATCAATGAATGGCGGCGTAATGTCACCAAGATTGTCGTGGAAAAGAACCGTTTTAGCGGGAAGACAGGGCCTGCATGCTGGCTTTGGTACAACGAAGGCTCGGGTCGTCTGGTGGAGCTTACGGAAGCCGAAGTGAAAGCGTACGAAGACGGCGGTGTAGCACAGGAAGAGGAAGCACCATGGGTGTAATCACAAAGAAGATGGGGGGATTTATCGACAAGACTGGTAAGTTTCACTCATTTGGTGATACGTACGAAGGTTACTTGGCGGCTGAAATGCGGTACGGCTTTGACCCCGGAGGCAAGTCGGCTGAGTTTCTTAAAGCTTACTACGAATACACAGAACAGTTGCATTGGAAATGACGGCTAAAACGATTGTCGTCATTAACCGGCACGTAATCGCTGCCAATAAAAAGAACGGAACAGCTGATCCCCCAATCTCCGTGAGACGTGGGCGCAACGGTAAACCGGTGTACTACGATAAGTACGACATCCCGGGTCAAGCACAGTTAGTGTACGACCCAGAGCATCCGCTTAAGTGCGGTGCAACAGTTTGGTTGGAGGTTGACTAATGAGTGGTAACACTTGGATCACAGCAGACCCACACTTCGGTCACGCCGGGGTCTGTAAGTTTACACGAGAAGATGGGTCACCCTTGCGTCCGTGGGACGATCCAGACACAATGGACGAAGCCCTGATCGAGAACTGGAACAAGGTTGTCGGCGACAAAGACCGTGTGTACCTGCTAGGTGACGTGGCCATGAACCGTCGATGCCTTAAGACACTGTGGGCTTTGAAGGGCCGGAAGGTCTTGGTTAAAGGCAATCACGACATCTTTACCCTTAACGACTACGCCCCACACTTTGACGACATCAGGGCCTACGTTGTTAAAAAGACAACAGACGGCCGAAAGGTTATCATGTCTCACATCCCTGTTCACCCTGACAGTGTGGGACGATACGGGATTAATATCCACGGCCATCTTCATTACCAAAAGATTGACGATCCGAGATATCTGTGTGTCTCGGTTGAACATACCGACTATACGCCTATTGAGTGGAACGCAGCGCTTAAGTTAATCCCATAGTAAACCCGCAGGGCCTTGTGTACGCCCGGTGGATTCATAAGTTTGTACTTAGAAAAAAATGATCTTTCAAACTATTTTGTCATCGACATTGAGGCGAACGGACTTGACGACGCAGACACAATCTGGTGCCTCGTCAGCCGAAACGTCGCCACCGGGAGCGTTGAGTCGTTCGTCGGGCACTCTGAAATTCGTCGATGGGCGTCTGAACTCCCAACGTCCTATGTTCTCATCGGTCACAACATCATTAGCTACGATGTTCCTACTCTCAACCGCATTCTTGGTCTCAAGCTTAGCTTGGATCGTTGCATTGATACCCTCGTACTTAGCTATCTTTATCACCCACAGCTGCCCCGTCCTGTGGGCCTCAGTGGCAAAAAGGGGCCGCACAGCCTCGAAGCATGGGGACTAAGGTTCAATGACGAAAAGGGAGATTACAATGACTGGTCAAAGTTCACAGACGAAATGCTCGTGTACTGCGTCCAAGACGTCAACCTTACCTACAGGGTGTACACTGCCCTTACAGGACGTCTACGTGGTCGAGGGTTTTCTGAACTGTCAGTGTGGATCGAACACAAGATTCGAATCGTTGTTGACAAGCAAGAACGTACGGGATTTTCTTTTGACGTACCCGCTGCGCAATCCCTTTACGACCGACTCAGAGGAATTGAAGAAAGCCTTGCGGGACCTATTAAAGAGCTATTCCCCGCCGAGCTAGTCCCCGTCGGTACGTACACATATCGTCTTAAGAAGGACGGTGATCCAACTGCTAGCTACGAGAGGCACTTAGCAAACTACGATGACTTACGACACAATCTCGACGGCACGTACACCGTCTACACACTTCAAGACTTCAATATCGGAAGCCCAGCTCAGCGTGTTAAACGCCTCCTTAGCCTCGGATGGAAGCCTACAACTTTCACTCCTACAGGAAGCCCTAAGGTTGACGAAGAGTCCTTGGTCTCCTTTGCTAACTCGTCTAAGAGACCCGAGATTCAAGCAATCGCCGACTGGCTTGTCGCTAATGGCCGAGCTAACATGGTCAATACCTGGCTTGGCAACGTTGGTGCAGACGGTCGAATTCACGGCCGAGTGTTCACTTGTGGTGCCATCACACGACGTATGCGGCACACGACTCCAAATACGGCCAACATACCGGGGAACGAAGCTAAATTTGGTGTGGAATGCCGTTCTCTCTGGCGGGCCACTCCGGGTCGTGTCCTCGTGGGTTACGACGCCGCAGCCCTCGAAATGCGAATGTTCGGGCACTATCTCAACAACAAGGAGGCCAGTGACCTATACATCTACGGGGACCCCCACACGTTTAACGCGGGGGCGCTTACTGTGGCCCTCGGTGTACAATTCGAGCGCAAGCCCGTCAAGACTGACTTCTACGCCTTCCTGTACGGAGCGTCTAACGGAAAGCTTGGAAGTCATTACGGAAAGGGTGCAAAGTTTGGAAAGCAGATACGAGAAACTCTCCTTACAAACACCCCCGGACTCTTACAGCTCGCTAAAAGAATTGAACAAGAAGCTGAATCAGGTTGGATTAAGACCATTGATGGAGGTTACGTTCATAGCCTCAGTCCTCACGCTGCTCTTAACTCTAAGCTTCAATCTGCGGGCGGTATTGCAATGAAGCTCTGCGCCGTCCTACTTGACCAGATGATCGAAGCCGAAGGCCTTGACGCTTGGAAGGTTGGCGACATCCACGACGAAGCTCAGTTCGACTGTCACCCGTCCGACGCTCAACGTGTCGGCGAGTTGGCTCTAATTGCTCTGCGACAAGCAGGCGAAATGTTAAACCTGTCCGTCCCGTTAGACGGCGAATTCAAGATCGGAAAGACATGGGCAGACACCCATTAATGGTTATCGACGGCCTTTACCGTTGCCCCCAGTGCGGGGAAGATTTACCGGCCAATAACTTTGACAGCTTTATCATCAGTCACTTTGATGACGAAGATTATCCCGTCTGCGATGAATGCCGGGAATGGAACGACGAAGATCACTACGATGGTGAAGACGATGATTACGGAGACGATGACTAATGAATAACTACGACGCTTGGCGCCAGATTTACAACGGAGTACAGGCTGCTGGTCGTTATCGACATACAACGACCATCGCTGGCGGCTGTATCCGTGACTATATGTTGGGTCTGCCCCACAACGACATCGACGTCTTCCTTGACAACGGTGCAGACTTAGTGGCGTCTGATGCCTTTGTAGCGCACATGGACAATCGTGGCTTTCACTTCCGGCGACGCCTTGGTGTGGAAGAGTATCCGGGCGCTGACGGAGCCTTCAACGTTGCTGAGTTTGGACACAATGCAACAGACAACATCGTTCAAGTGATGGGTCTACGGAACACATTCATTGGGACTCACTTTGGGCACTTCGACAACAACATGGTTCGCTGCTACTACGGTGAACAAGGTGTCCATCTGAGCCGTGGGTTCATGGAAGGGATGGAAAATAAGAAGGTGTCGCCTTGGTCTGTCAACAATGAAGAACGTTCGATTCTTCGGGCGGACAGCTTCATTGACAAAGCCAACGGTCTTGAACCCGGTTGGGTCCGTGATCCGTTCACTGACACCGAGTGGGACAGGATTGACCGCGGTGAGCCTATCCGGAACGTCCGGGTCGGCAACGGCTGAGACTATACCATAACTCTTAGAGTAGGTCAATCCTTCGTTATTTACCTTCCCTATTTACCCCCGCTGCAAGATAATTATAACATGAACTGACCAATCTGTCAAGAGGCAGAAAAAATAAATTTGTTCTTGACAAAGCCCCCGGTCTATGGTATACTGTGGGTAAGATGACGAAACGCCGAAAAAGGGATTGTAGTAGGCGTCGACTGACAGAGATAACCAGAATCCCCGAGACACCCAAAGGGCCTGCAAAGCCTGAGTACGCTGTAACTCTGTCAACGATTAAAAAAAAGAAACTTAAAAAGAAAGTAATTTAAAACTGATGATGCTACAAGGCAAGATTTTCTGGGCGAAGATTCTCGGTAAGCCCCAAGACGGTTACACTGCCGGTGAAAAAGAGTGGTCCTGCGACATTGGCGTTGACCAAGACGCAGTTGACAAGTACCTCGCTGAAGGTGGCTCAGACTTCTATCTCAAGACGAAGGACAACCACCCGGCTGAAGGTCAATTCATCCCCTTCAAGCGTAAAGAAATCAAGCAAGACAAGACCCCCGCAAAGCCTATCACGGTCGTTGACCGCAAGGGGCAACCGTGGGACCCCACCGTGCGTATCGGAAACGGCTCCGTCGTCAACTTTAAGTTCGCACTGAACCCGGTTGAAGTCGGTAAGGCCAAGCGCATGAAGCCAAGCCTGATTGCTATTCAAGTCTGGGAACATGTCCCGTACGAGGGTGGTGCAGCTGGTGGTGACGACTACGTTGAGTTCCCCGTTGACGACTGGACGAACGACTAAGATGCCCGAAGGAGTTATCCACACAGTTCCTAAAACTTCCACAGTCCGTGATTATTTCCGAGTGCTGTGGATTGCGTTGACGAACCAAGACATGGAGTTCTTTTTCTCCAAGGCTGCTGCTCGTGACCTATATCGGCGGGCCTACCCCAAGGCCAAGGTCTAATCTCTAAGACCATTGACACACTGATCCCAGACATCGAAGCGCTCTTCGGGGAGGACAGTCATATGTCCAACCCGGAGGCCGTGGAGGCCCTAGGACGTGCCATTGCAGTCACAGTAGCCAACAGGCTCGCTGAGGACCGCAGGGGCGTCAAGGGTACCCTCCGGATGTCCGGGATTGGTAAGGGAGACCGACAGGTCTGGTACGAAGTTAAATCGGACCACCCCAAGGAAGTCCTTCCGGCACACACCAAAATGAAGTTCCTGTTCGGTGACGTATGGGAATCTATCATGTTGTTTCTGGCCAAAGAGGCTGGGCACGAGGTAACCCATGAACAAGAAGAAGTGGTCACGGATGGAGTGGTTGGTCATATGGATGCCGTTATTGACGGGGTCGTTGTTGACGTTAAGACTGCATCCAAGTACGCTTTCCGTAAGTTTAAGGACGGCACTCTTCAAGACAACGATGCCTTCGGCTACTATGAGCAGCTTGCGGGTTATTCGAACGCCTTGGGGGACATTGATGGTGCTTGGCTCGCAGTCGAAAAAGAACAAGGTCACTTGGCTCTGCTTAAGGCGCCCCGTGAAGACCTCGTTGCGCTCGACATTCCCGGGCGTATTGCACACCTTAAAGCAGTTGTAGACAGTGAAACACCGCCCCCTCGTTGCTATTCAGACGAGGAAATGGGTAAGTCTGGTAACAGAGTCCTTGGTGTCAACTGTTCGTACTGTCCATTCAAGTTCGACTGCTGGAAAGACTCAAATGGGGGTATTGGTCTCCGAACGTTCCTCTATGCTAAGGGGCCTGTACACTTCACCGAAGTTAACAAAGAACCCAAAGATCAATACGAGGTAACATTCTAATGACCGATAACGTAACCCCCCTGTACGGCATTACATCTAATGAAGCGCCGACTCAAGACCCTGAACCCCGTGAGTACGAGTTTCACTTCAAGGACGGGAAGGTTGTTCCGGCATTCGGCTATCCGGCCTTCAATGGCCATCTGTACGCCGTTCTGGACAAGGCTGACGAAGCCCTGACGATCAACTTCATCTGTTCGGCCAGTGACGTCCTGTACGTTGCAGACTCCGAACGGGCTGACACAGAAGACTAAATGAAGTCTGGATTCGAACGCACACTGGCGGCTCAGTTAAAAGCTGCTAAGTGTGCGTTCGGATACGAAACGTTGAAAGTGCCGTACGTCATTAAACATACGTACAATCCCGATTTTATTTTGGACAACGGAATTATAATCGAGGCCAAAGGTTATTTCAGAACTGGCGAAGTCGCTAAAATGCGAGCCGTCAAAGCTCAGAACCCAGACCTAGACATTCGTTTCGTATTCATGGATGCCCATAAGAAAATCTCAGGGCAGAAGCAAACACACGCCCAATGGGCTGAACGCCACGGTTTTCCGTGGGCAACAGGAAAGATTCCAGAAGAATGGATACGGTAACAATCGTTATTCGTTACGACCCTACCGCAGACGGCCCTTTTGTCAAGAAGGTGTTCAAGTGGTACGGTGACGCAGAAATGTGGGTAAGCCGTCAGACGGACCCTACGCAGTACACCCTGTCTCAACAGCAAGTTGAACCGATTAATGGGTAAGACCCATCTTATTATTCCGGATAGCCATAGCCATCCTGATCATCATAACAAACGTTACGAGTGGCTTGGTCACCTTATTACTGATGTTAAGCCTGATGTGGTGGTTGACATCGGTGATTGGTGGGATATGGCAAGCCTGTGTTCTTATGATAAAGGAACAAAGGGCTTTGAAGGTCGTCGCTACAAAAAAGATATCGAAGCAGGGTTAGACGCCCAAGATCGGATGATGTCGATTGTTAAAAAGCAAAAGAAAAAGCTCCCAAGGTTCATACGAACTCTTGGTAATCACGAAGCCCGAATCTCCAAAGCCGTCGACCGAGACCCCGTCCTCGAAGGAACTATCGGCCTTAGCGATCTCATGTCCAAAGAAGCTGGGTTTGAAGAATATCCTTTCCTTGTTCCAGTCGAAGTTGACGGAGTCACGTATCAGCACTACTTCACGTCTGGTATTATGGGACGACCAATCGGTGGTGAATCTCATGCTCGATCACTCATTCTCAAGCAGTTCAGCTCGGTCACCCAAGGGCACTCGCACCTATTCGATTATCACATTCGAACAGACGTCCGAGGAAACAGACTTCACGGTCTCGTCTGCGGAGTGTATCAGGATTATCACGCAGATTTCGCAGGTCCTGCAAACAAGATGTGGAATCCGGGCGTAGTCATTAAGCGTGACGTACAGAACGGCTCGTACGACATCGAACACATCAGTCTCAAGCGACTCAAGGAAGTATATGGCTAAGAATGGACGAGGACGAACTGTATAATCATGTAATTGACCGGTTTACTCCGGACGAACTTTGTGAGATTCTGGATATCAGCTCCAAGGACTTTGTTGATCGCTTTTACGACGAAGTCATGGGTGACCCCCGAGTACGATCAGCATTAGGACTAGAAGACAGTGACGATTACGGACACGAACCCCAAGACTAAGTATGGAAAAGCAAAGCCAGCAATTAGCCTTATTCCCGGAACTGCCCAACTCCACATCGCAGACGCGTTTCGAGACGGAGCTTCCAAATATGGACCGGCTAACTGGCGGAATGACCCCGTTAGCGCATCAACGTATATCGACGCTGCTTACCGACACATCATTGCTTGGTATGACGGAGGCGAAGGGGTTGCAGTGGACAGTGGAGTACATCATCTTGGCCATGCAGCCGCTTGTCTCGCCATCGTACTGGACGCCGAAGCGCAGGGAAGCCTTGTCGATGATCGCCCAACACCAAGTAAAGTACCGGGTGTCATTGTACAGCTGACAAAGCAGATTGATGGATGAGTTTTACGCCGCACTCTATCTGCCAACGCCTCAGCTAGACGAAGCGGGGGAGCCTCAGTGGTCTGGTCTGTACGATCACCACGGGGTTCCCCTGTACCACGAACGACCAACAGTAGGATTTAAGATACCGGATGGCAGACTTCGAGTCAAAGCTCCGACACAGCCGACGCCGCAAGGACCACATCACCAAGGACCTCCGAAAGCCTAAGAAGGAAAAGGCGGTCAAGGTCGTTGAAGACGAAGACGAACGCCGCTTTAGGCGATACCATAACCTCGACCCGTACTTCCTTCAAGAGGGGTACGATCCATTAGCCAAAGACAGGGAAGATGAAGACAATTGAGCTTTAGGTCAAACGAAAACCCAGCATTCCGATCAAAGTTCAGTGAGGACATCTTCAAGCAGAAGTACGCACATGAAGGTGCAGAGACGTGGAACGATCTATCACACGTCCTGATTTCTGAAGTCTGTTCGGAGCACATGCCAAAGGACCAAGTAGATCAGCTGATCCGCTACGTCCAAGAAATGAAGTTTATCCCCGGTGGCCGATACCTGTACTATGCAGGTCGGCAGGCTAAGTTCTATAACAACTGTTATCTGCTGAAGGCAGAGGAAGATACGAGGCAAGATTGGGCAAATCTTTCGTGGAAAGCCGAGAGCTGTTTGATGACGGGCGGGGGTATTGGTGTCGACTATTCGGTGTATCGCCCGGAAGGTGCGAACTTAGGCCGGACGGGGGGTACAGCGTCTGGTCCAATACCAAAGATGCAGATGCTGAACGAGATTGGCCGTCGGGTCATGCAGGGGGGCTCAAGGCGGTCAGCTATTTACGCGTCTCTGAACTGGAAGCACGGGGATATCCAAGCGTTCTTAAAGTCAAAAGATTGGGAGTCAATGCCAGTCGGGACTACTGGACAATCGCTATGGGATATTAAGCAACAAGACTTTAACTTCCCGGCACCGATGGACATGACCAACATCAGTGTTAACTACGACACAGAATGGTTATTGGATTATTGGCGGACAGGAGAAGTTGGTGACGTATTCAAACAAAACGTGGCGCAAGCCCTTCGTACTGCTGAACCGGGGTTCAGTTTCAATTTCTTTGATAAAGAGCGCGAAACACTCAGAAACGCTTGTACTGAGGTTACGTCGGAAGACGATAGTGATGTCTGTAACCTTGGCTCAATCAACCTCGGACGCATCGACAGCCTCGACGAGTTCAAAGACATCGTCACCCTTGCGACGCAGTTTCTTATCTGTGGCACACTCAAGGCCGACTTACCGTACGAGAAGGTCGCAGCGGTACGTGCTAAGAATCGGCGCCTTGGTCTTGGCCTTATGGGTATGCACGAATGGTTGATGAAGAAAGGAAGTGGCTATAATGTCAGTCCCGAACTCCACAGATGGCTTGCAGTATATAAGGCGCAGTCTACAGTTGTTAGTGAAAGATTCAGTGCTGCTCTTGGAATATCCCGACCTGTGGCCACACGAGCTATCGCACCTACCGGAACAATTGGCATCCTTGCTGGTACAACTACAGGCGTTGAACCCCTCTTTGCCGTTGCCTATAAGAGACGTTTCCTTAAAGGGACTCGCTGGCATTACCAGTACGTCGTTGACGGAACAGCCCAAGAGCTAATCAACCTTTACGGTGCAGACGCTGACAACATTGAAAGCGCTGTTGACCTAGCAGAAAACTATGAACAACGGATCAAGTTCCAAGCAGACGTTCAGGACTATGTGGACCAGTCGATTAGTTCGACTATTAACTTACCTTCGTGGGGTTCTGATCTTAACAACCCTGATACTGTTGATGCTTTCGCTGGGACTCTTGCTAGTTACGCTCATCGCCTTCGCGGCTTTACCGTCTATCCTGATGGTGCTCGTGGGGGCCAGCCTCTTACTAGCGTTAAATATTCTGAAGCGGTTAAGCAGCTGGGTGAGACGTTTGAAGAGAACGTAGAGACCCACGATATTTGTGACATCAGCGGAAAGGGCGGATCATGTGGAGTGTAATCACTAATGGACTATCTCGATACAAGCTTTACCTTCTTGCTGGTGCTGCTGTTCTTGCTGTTGGTGCCGGTTTATATGGGGCTGGCTACTTGGTTGGTTCACGTAACGAAGCGCGTATTGTCACGAAGACCCTATATGTCCCAGTTAAAGAAATACAAGAGGTACAAGTAAGAAATGTTGACCGCGAACGTGAACTGGCAGAAAACCTACAGCTGGCTGTGGAACGCAACAAGACGCTACAGCACCGTCTCAGCCTTGTCCCTGTTAACAGTTGTCCTGTTAGTCCTGTTGCTGTCGGGGTGCTCAACGAAGCAATCACCGGCAGTCCTCAGGCCGATCCCGCCGGGATCCCTGCTGATTCGACCACAACCGTTACCGACCTTACCGACTGGTCCCTCACAGCCATCGGTCAATACAACGAGGTGAGTACTCGTTACAATGCCCTCATTGATTGGGTAGAAGAAGAACTCATTGAACCACAAAGGAATGACAAATGATTGCTATTGCAACCCTTATCGTTAGCTCGATCACCCTGCTGCTGGTTGTCCTGCGCCGTGTGTAAGTCTACCGAGACAATCTAGACAAAAAGAAACCCCCTAGGGCTTGCGCTCTAGGGGGCCTTTTTATGCCTGCTGTTTCGTAGCAGCTACGAGATTTGGATCACCTCCCTTCAGAGGCGGACTTTCAGGTCCCGCGCCTCGTCGATTTTGGCTTGAAGGTCTTTCTCTTTGTCTTCGCGCTTCTTGGCTTCGGTTGCTTGTCGCTCAGCACGCTTTTCAGACTCTTCTGGTGTCTCTTCTGAGAGGTCCGGGTCATTGTAGGGTTCAATGTTCCAATCCTTATCTACCTTGAGTTGAATGCCTGCCCCGTAAGACTCAGTGACGTCACGAAGCTTCTGTCGGATTTCATTGGCGGTAAACGATACAGTTTTGGTCATTTAGTGATCCTTTAGATTAATTCAAAGTGGGGGCTGTCGGTTTCACCACGCTCACGCGGCTTCCCGTCTTGATCCCAGTCCGCACCCCAACGGATGGGAATCTTGAGTTCCTTAGACGCCTTGAACATTGCCTCCGCGATTGCGTTGAAGGCCTTGGTGTCGTTCCAGTCAAGGGGGTAAGGGATAAGGTCTACGGCAACACCGTCGATGTGTTTAGACTTTAGCGTCCACGTTACGATGTTCCCCGGGGTTGTCCGGCCCTGTTGGTACAGCTCCCGCTGTCGTTGTGCTGTCCGAACCCCCTCTAACACTGAGAAGTCCTGCGTCGTCAGTTCCAGTGCTCGTTGGACCACTTGTACTAACTTCGGATTGACTCCCGTAAGCCTTTGTTTTGACAACTTGCTGAACTTGTGGTTGGCTGCCATGGGTTTCCATTTCTAATTCAACGACGCCGATCTTACCCTTGAGGGATTCAAGACTGAGGCGCTGTAGGTAAAAGAGGCACAGGATGGCCTCGATGTGGGTGAGGACAAGAGCGGTGAGAAGAATCGTTCCACTGTCGGCTCTTGTGTAGACGAGGGCTAGGATGACGATAACGAAGCTGAAGGCGCTGGCAGCAACACCACTGAGGGTTGCAAACCAAGAGCGCACAGCGTCTATCACGTCCGGCCTAAGCACCCAGCTGAAGTTTATTTTACGGGGTGGTTTGAAGGCCATCCGTTGATATGTCCTTTTTCGTGGCACATGGCGTTAGCGTAAGGGTCCGTCCAGTTACAGGGGTTAGTTGTAAAAACCGTGTTGTTGACAGCACAGAAGCGGGCATTGGGGTCGTTACAGATGCGCTGGATGGTTCCCGCTGACGTTGTAACGACGGTGAACTGTGCGTCACCTTGGTAAGCCACAGGAGGTTTAGCGTTGAAGGATGGACCGGGTGGTTGCTCACAGGCAGCAAGTAAAAGCGGAAGGGCTAAGAACCATTTCATGCCACTAAGGCCTGAAGCTGGGCGTTTGTCATAGCAGTATTGTAAGCACTCACACGTTTGATAAACCCGCTTAAGACCGGGGAGTATCCAATAACAAGCTGTGTAAACGATCCGATACCATTTGCATCAGACGCAACATTACCGCCTGTACCTACAAACCTACGACCATTTGCGTCCCAACATAGAGCAGCTTTGTACCTTTGTCCTACGACTCTTGTTGGCATAACAGCACCAATTTGCATAGCACCATTCCAGCTGGCAATCTGCGAGCGGTCTGTACCAAAAGCTGTAATAGGCGCTAAAGCTCCTGCACCATTACTGCCGATAAGCCTAGAGAAGCCTGTATTTAAGACTTCCGGTTCAATCCATTCGACCATAAGAACACCCTCGGCCCCGGGCGTAAAGTTTTGGGTTGGGACGTCCGAAGGCCGAGTAACGGCTGATCCCGTGGTTACAATAAGAGACGTGGCTCCTGGTGCAGCCGCCGGTACTGCTTCAAGTTGGCACCCCCAAAACAGAGAACTAATGCCGTTCCCGGTGTTTGCGGGCAGTGCAGGATTATTACTGACTAGCAGTTTTAACTGAGAACCCGCCCCCGCACTCGTCCACGCGGCTGAAACACGGAACCAACCGTCAGCTAAAACTGCAATCGCTAAATCTGAAAACTCAGGCCCAGACGCCCCGACGACCGTTCCAGTTTGGAGATCAAACGAAGCATAACTGTCGGTCGTACCATTATAGTGACCAAATCCAACGTACCGAGCCGTTTCTAATTTAGCATACGCTGAAACCATGTATGCCACTGAGTTAACGAACCCGCCTATCTCTGCACGAGCTTGGGAAGCAGCTGAAGATGTTAGGCGCATTGCATCGATAGCGCCTGTGGGCGAGGATGCTGCATTCTGGATAGCTGTCGTGTTCAACAACGCCCATCCTAGCGTGCCCGGAGTACTGTACGAAAGTATGTTCGTCCGCGCCTCCTCCACGAGGAGCCCTCGTGTTGGAACAATAGCAGGCACGCCGGTTGCAAATGACAGCAAACCATTAGGGGCTGGTGCCGTCTTCGGAGACGCCCGAGTGAATGACCAACCAGCTGGGAATGTTGAACTGTACGCACCATTAAGTGCATAACGGTTATTGGCAAAGTCAAGGTCAAGACCGGTAAACGATCCACCAACCCTGATGTACTTCTCAATGGCCGCACTGACTGCATCACCCATATCATCATCACCAGCAAGGAACTGGATTGCAGCGTCGTACATGGCGTCTGTGAGAGCAATGCGGTCGTTGGTTAGGTACTGGTTAAGAGCGTCCTTGAGGGCATCAGGGAGCGCTGTACGGTCATAGGCGAGGTACTTGTTAGCCGCCTGAAGCACAAGGCCGTTAAAGCTGGTTGCAGTTGCTTCAGACCCAAGATAAGTCTTAGCTGCGGTAATGATTTTATCAGTGTTCATCGTAGCACAAAGACCTTACAAGTGATTGAGTATGAAGCCCCAAGGGCGATAAGAGGGACCAGCAGCCGGACATTAAGTGTCCCATCGCTGATTGCCTGACAGTGTCCGATCATGTACCCAGCCGGTACAGCAGACACAGCCGTTATGAAAACTGCTTCGTCTTTAAAGAGACCGGGACAGCTGAGGTTGATTGACCTAATACCTGCGTTGATGGCGATGGTCGCTGTTTCAGCAATAGTTACACTAGGTAGTTCAACACGGGCTGACGGACCAGCAGGCCCCATTGGACCCATAGGCCCAGTCAGTTCACTGGGGTTGATGGTGACGACTCGACGCCGGTTCGCCTTTCGGAGAGCCAGCGCCAAGCCAATCGGTGGTGTCGTCATTAGCCTTCAAAGAAGCGTTTGATCGACTGTGCGAACTCAGCCGCAGTCATCGAAGTGTTACCGCCGTTACCGACAATGGCCTGAGTGGCCAGACGGCTGTTACCTCTGTACGCTTGTGTCAGAACCTCTAGGGCAGTCTTGTTGGCATTAGCTGGGTTCAGTAGAGCCCCACCGCCGCCGTTGCCTTGTTGGTGAACCACGTACGTCTCCCAATCAAACGGGGGACGACCAAGGACTCGTTGAGCCACTTGCATGGATTCCTTCACGATGGCCAGACCGTCGTTGATGTTCTCGTCAAGAGACCGATCAGTTCTGTCGTCATTGATTTGGAACAGACCGCGGGCTTGGGTCTTGGTGTTCTCTGCGTTAGCGTCCCAAGTAGATTCACGAGACACTAGGCGATTAACGAGACCCCAAGGAAGCCCCATGCGTTCAGCCCGATCCCTTACGGTTGTCTGAAGCTCTCCACGGGGTGGTGTTACTGGATTGTTCGTTTGAGTAGCCTCCACTTGGAAGTTAATGGAATCAGACACAGCACGTCCCAGATCAGTCCGAAGCATTTGCAGACCTTGTTGAACAGTGCGTCCAGCTTCTTGAGCCTGTTGCATGGACCGGGGCAGGGTGCCGTTGAGCATGAACAGTTGAACTTCACGAGGCGTAGCGCCCTTGAAGTCGTCGTCAAACGGTGCCGTAGCCACTTGGTAGTTCATCAGTGACGTAAGGCTATTGACGTGGTTGTTCAGGCGAGTCGGCGGACCAGCAGACCTAAGGCCGTCAATGGTGATGGGGGTGCCGCCACCTTGAGCCCTTTGGGTGACCAGATTGCGGGCAGCCCGTTCGTTCAGCTGTGGGCGGAAAGACTTAACAGTGTCGTCCCAGATGAAACCCCACAGACCGTTGTTGGTCTCGGTGTCGTCCAGTTGACGATTCTTGAGGCCTTGATACAGATGGTAAGACGAAGCCCGACCAGCCGTAATAAGGATTCGACCTTCTTCAGGGTTGGTCCGAACAAAGGCCAGCTGAGCTTGACGAGCCGTGGTCCCGAAGGCGGCTTGAGTTGCAACAGCGGTTGCCCGAGTGCTCGACGTGTCTTGACCCGGCTGGATTTCCATAGCAGCGTTCATGATGTTCAGGTTGGCATTGAAGTACGTCTCACGGTTTGCACCGGGGACATTACCCGCAATGTCTCGTTGTCCGCCTATGGCAGCCGTTACGAGGGTCGGCATGGCTTCAAGGGCCTGAGCCTCAGTCAGCTCACGGATACCCGTCTTGCCACGCAGGAGAGCCGCCATCTTGGCAAGCGACATCTTTTCTTCGTCAGTATCTATCACGCCGCTAATGTTCGCTGCTTCGCCCTTAAGCTCGGCAATCATACCAGCAGGTAGGATGGAAGCAATGTTACCACCAGCCAGCTCAGTTACAGCAGAGCGACCCAGCAGTTCGATGAGACCTGAAGTAACAGGCATCGACTGAGCGAAGTCAAGTTGCAGTTGATTACTGATACCAGTCACGGCACGAGTCGTTGCAGCAGCTTGAGACAGAGGACCAGACATCAGAGACTGGAACGACTGCTTGTAAGTGTTGGCTTGCTTCTGTGCTTCTTCGATGGCACTCGGGGGTGCACCAGCTTGACGAAGGGCAGCGATGTGGTTGTTGATGATTAGGTCAACACCAGCAGCCAGCTCGGGGAAAGCAAGTTCAACGGTTTGTTGATCGTTAGGGTTCTGACCAGCTTGAACAGCCAGCTCGGTGATGCGGTTAAAGAACGGCTGGACAGCTGTGGTCAGTGACCTAGTAACAGCAATCCCCACGTCTCGGTCTGCATTCTTTTGATTGAACTCAAACGAAGAACGACCTTCAGCAGTAGCAGCTCGACTAGCTTCAGCAGTAGCTTTGGCTTGTTCGGCTACGTAAGTCTGATGAGCAATAGCCCGACCTTGTTCCACTACTTCTGCAAACGTAGCACCCTGAGTAGCGACACCGGCCTTAATGGCAGTCTCGTACAGAGTGTTAGCCCCGTCAAGCTCAGCCTTTGTCTGGCTGTCGTAAATCGCCTCTTCTGTGTCTCGCGCTCTGAACAGGAAGTGATCAAGACCCGCCTCGCGGAAGACCTTAGTCATTTCGTTAATCTGTTCAGGGTGACGAGCAAACAGTTCGTTGATCTTCGTCTCAAGCAGGATACGACCTGAGCCAGACGGTGCCCGACCTTGGTCTTCTGCTTGCTGAGCCCTTACGACTTCATTGACTGCACGCTCTGTGCCGGGAGGCGGGGGAGCACCTTCGAGAGACGAGTCGATAGGCACAGGGCCTTCGTATCGCCCTTGTTGAGGCGCGGGGTTGAGCACAGGGGGTGGAGCAAAGGCACCTTGGTTGGTACCTTGTTGGTACGCCAGAAGAGCAGCAGCGTTCTTTGCTGTGTCTTCAGCGGCCTTAGCCCTGCTTGCAGCCGTTCGAGCATTGTCAGCTTCTGCCCGCTCAAAGAGCCGAGACCCACCAGTTACGGCAGTCTCGGCAATCTGGGCAAGCCCTTGAAGGAAGCTGGGGCCTTTGTCGTTCTGAGGATCAATGACCCTAGCAGAAGAGTTGACGCTGGCTAAGTTATCAGTAAGACTGCCCACTATCGGCGCTTCCTTCTAGTTGATTAATGACGTCACGTTCAGCCTGTTGTCGTTCCATACGTTCCTCAAGAGAGGCCAGCAGGGACTCGTCAGGCTTTCTAGCTTTTTCGATTGCTTCACGCTTGACCTCGGGGTCCAACATATTCAAGAATGCGTTGAGTTCGAGACCAAGATCGTCAGCACGGTCGGGGTGATTGAGGACCTGAACGTTGTACTGTTCGATAACAGTCGTCGCTTCGGTCACCACTTTCTTCCGGTCTTTCTGGTAAGCCATGATGGCACCGATCTGATCGGACTCGGCAGGGGCAGCACCTAGGAGCAACGTCGCCCAAGCGTTAACAGCTGGAACGTCGTTGGCCATGACCCGACCCTTGTTAGTCGTGTACTCACCGTAGTTGCGGATGAGCATGAACTTCGTCAGGTTAGACAGTGAGCTGATGTTCATCGCAATGGCCTTAAGGTGCCGTTGCTCAAGAGCCCGCCCGGGGTCACCACCAGAAGCGTCCATCGAATACTTGATGAACGGCATCAGGGATTTGGCGAGGTCTTCAGTGATGCTGTACGTAGCACCACCAACGACGTCCATGGTATTCGTCTCTCCGTACTTGGAGAAGCCAAACAGATCGCCCACAGTGTCACCAAGGAAGCGACCAGTACCAAGACGTTGACCAGCAAGGACGTCTGCCCCTGTGGCGCCGTTGATGGCCCAGTCCATAAAGCCTCGGTCGATAAAGCCCGCCGGAGTGTTGATGTCAGGGGCTTCACCAGTCTTCTGCTTGATCAAGTCGCTGACGACACCCGCAAGAGGGACGCCAGACGTACCGTACAGAAGAGATTGACTGATGATTAGACGAGCCCGTTCAGCACGAGTCAGCTGACCGCCAAACATCATCTCAGCCATCCGTGCTTGATAAGCAAAGAACTGAGTGGGAATGGAAGCCAGACCTTGCTGCCACCAAGCTTGACTTGGACGAGACATCGAGAAAGCGAACTTCTCAGCTTCACCAAAGATTTCGTTAAGGACTTGATCCTTCCCGACAATGTTTGAAACACCGCTGTACTTCTTGATCGTCCTGTCCCAAGCAACCCGGAACGCAGCCATACGGTTAATCGTCTCACCTTCGTTAAAGAAGAAACGACCCATCTGCCTAACGTCTTTGATCGGGTCACCCATCAGGTTAATGGTGGACGGCCCCATAGCGTTGACCAAGCTGTGGCTTTCGTTGATGCTGAAGAACCCGGAGTTCTTAGCAGCACCCATGAACGCCCGGAACTCAGTCTCGTCAGGGAAGCCCATCTTAGTGTGTAGACCCGCCTTGACGTAAGCGTCCAAGGTTTCCTCGCCGGACCTACGCATCAGGTAGTGGCGGAGGACGGGACCAGACAGTACAGCACGTCCAGCACCAGCAGGGTCAATTGCCGTAATGGCAAGGAACGTACCGGCTTGCAGGAACAGCTGCGTTGGATTGAACAGACCAAGCTTAAGGTCGAAAGCCATACCGCGCAGAGACTGGATAGGGTTCTTTTCAGTCCACCAGTTAAGCGCTTGTCGACTTGCTTCGTGCCTCAGGCTGGACGGATCAGCGCCCATCACAAAGCTGTGGAAGCGCCTCGTTGCTTCGTCAAAGCCTGCGTCAGCCTCAGTCTTCCAACCAAGGTTACGCATGATGATTGCACGTTGATCCAACATCGCCTGCTTGACACCGTCACGAGTAGCGCCCATAGACGGCTTAGCGTCAAGGAACTTCTGCATGTTGGAGGCACCACTTGGAACTGAGCTTTGATCGATTGCACCACCAAAGGTTTTCACCCAGCGATCAATAGACGTCAGCTTGTAGTCGTTGTAGCTGGACAGGTTAGCGATGTTGTTGAACGCACGGTTGACTGACTCGTAGGCGTTAAGCACAGGAGCCTGAGCCCCTTGCCAGTCCACCAGAGCTTCGTCACCCTTTTGACTGTAGTACAGACGGCCATTGGTCCGCAGGTAAGACGTGATACCTTCTTCGTCAATGTCGCCTTGAGTAAAGGACGAACCGAGGTTGTCGTATTCACGAGGCAGTTCGCGGTCAAACATAGACGTGAAGCTGAACTCCTTGGAGTACTTCCCGGTCTCAAGGTTGGACATGAACTGTTCAGCAGTGGGATAACCAGCGCGGCCCTTGAACACATCGTCGATAGCTTGGAGGCTGGGGTTGTCACTGACGGCAATGAGGCGTGCTTGTTCCATCGTTTCAGCCCAGACCTTAGCCTCAGCAGCAGTACCAACCATGAACGTGGAAGGCGACTGCCAGACTTCGTTACCGTCCTCGTCAACCATCCGGCGGGCCTGCTTCACAAAGAACTTCTCTTTGTAGATACGGTGGCCACCAGCCCTATAAGGGAGCTGAATGCGGTTCAGTTGATCGCGGACCATCTGATCTCGCTTAACGATTACAGACGTCAGCTGCTTGCCGTTAGCCAAGTTCTGAGCGTCGTCCAGATGAACCATGACGTAACCTTCGTTAGTCAGGCGCTCAATCTCTTCAGCGGTCAGGCGTGAGCTGTAGCCATTGGTGGACGCATTCCAAGCCCGGCCTTGAATGGGACGGCTAAAGGTGTCGTCAACAATGCCGTTGAGTTGGTCGAAGTGTTGACCAGCAGCATCAAAGCCAACAGTTTCGTAACCCTTAACAACCAGTTCTTTGTAGCGAAGGTCATTACGGATAGCATATTCGAAGTCGTTGATGTCACGGAGACCGTTGTAAGCTTTCCATTCCTTGGGGCTGATGTCCCGTTGGAACCCGCGTTGATACCAGATGTTGGCTTCTTCGAGGCTGAACCACTTGTCCTTAGACTCTCCGAGCTGCCACAGTTGGGCAACACGGTCCTTAGACACAGGGTCGATGTTGATCTCTTTGAACAGGGTGCGGACGTGATCGTTGACAATCTTGTTCCGAGTGTTCTCAGAGACTTGAGCCCTGTTAGCAAGGAACTCGTCAGAGCGTTGACGGGCACCAAGCAGGAAGCGGCTTAGGACGTTGTTGGTCTTGACGTTGAGTGCATTGCTGTACCAACCAGTTTCAGGAAGGTCGCGGGTGACGGAGACGAAGTGTTGTCCGCCTTCACCTTGAATGACTCGGGCGTTACTGAAGCCTAAGCTGTCAGCGTAAGCCTTAGCGTGTGCAGGGTTGCTGTAACCCTCTTCAGCTGTCTTACCCAGAACAAACTCAATGGTGTTTGTCGAGCTGTCGTCGGCCAGAAGTGTTTCACCCCGGCGAATGTCGACCACTCGGTTAGCCCCGAAGGCCCCGGCTGAGCTGTCTTTGAGTGCCTGAATGGCTGCTTCTTTTTCAGCGTCGTCAGCAAAGCGGCCAGTTTGAACCAGACGCTCAAGGCTGTCACGGATACGCAGACCGTTCTCAAGACCAAGGTTAGCAGCAGCTTGAACAGGGACCACCATGTCTCCCCCGTCAGGGCGGACAATGGTTGGCATCAGTTCGTCAGCTACGTCGTTGACAGACGCAATACCAGCCCTCTGTACGGCTTCTTCTGCACCACCGGCAGTGAACTTAGCAGCCGCAGCAGCAAGCGCCCCAGCACCCTCCCGGCGGGCTCCTAGGCCCACAAGCATACGAGGGAGACTGGTAGCGAACTTAGCACCAGCAGCAATCTCACCAGCACCGACGAGACCGAAGTTGTCGAGGGTGTTAAAGGCATTGTTTAAGACGGGACGGCCACGGTCCTTGAGGCCAGCCAATAGGTTGAGTTCTTCCGACTTATCGGTCCAACCCAGCAGCGTGCTGTTCTCATGGATATTGGGGATCACCTGTTCACGCAGGATACGGGCAAACTCTTCTGGGTCACTGATGTTCATGAGAGCCGAAGCTTCCATGTTCCGACGTTCACCAGACCAGACACGGTCACCGATGGACTCTAGCCAGTTACGGCCTTCAACGTTGACGTTACCCACAGCCCCCGAGGACTTCTGGAACGGAATGACGGAGACAGCAAAGTTAACCACATGGGCGAACCAAGGCTCGTTGCTGTACTCTAGGCCAGCTCGGTCGATCTCCCGCTGAAGGATCATAGCCTTTGCAGCGTAGTCCCGGGCTTGGTCAACAACAGACCCATGTTCGAGGGCATTGATCATCGTCTCAGCTTGCGTACGGTTACCGCCAGCGGCCAAGTCCATGATGTTGTCAACAGCTTCCTTTTCAAGGGCAGCCTGACGTTCACGCTCGATGTCAGCACCGATTGCTTGACGAGTAGCCAGCACAGCGCCTTCTTGGAGTTCACCAGTCGGATCGAAGTTCGGGGCGTCTTGAGCGAGGTTCATCGCAGCGTTGACAGCACGGTTACGGCGACGTTCAGCCACCGCGATGTCGTCTTGAGTTTCACCGTACAGTTCGGTGTTCTTAATGTACTGGTCTGTCAGTTGTTCGAAGTTCTGAAAGATGTCGTCTGACGAGACGTCGATGTTGGCTGCCGCAACCACTTGGGCACGACGGAAGCGAGCTAGGGCAGGCGTAGGTGCTTCAGGCTCAGTTGGAAGCTGAACGTTCTCGAAGGGTCCCGACGTCTGGGCCAAGCTCTCAAAGGGATTAGCCATTTATTAGTTTGCGCCTTTCCAGACTTTTGAAATAGTATCAGAGTTAGCGAAGACAGAGTTTGCAACAGACCCGACAGCGTCAGCCGTTCTGGCCCGAGACATGTAAGTATTGGCTCGACCGATCTGAACCGAAGCTGCATCTGCAAGAATTTGGTTCTGGTCGAGGAACGAAAGGTTTGAACCAAGCTGGCTCTGGATGGAGCCTAGGCCGCCTTCAGAGCTTGAGCTGTACTGAGCGCCTTGGTTCTCTGCACCTTGTTGTGCCTGTGCGTACGAGAACCTAGCGGCCTTAATGGCGTCACGCTTCTCGCGGGCAACTTGTAGGTTCATACGTTGACGGTCAAGACCCGCAGCAGCTTGGTTGGCCTTAGATGCTTTGTTCTGTTGATTAGCGCTGTAAATCGTTGACCCAGCAGAAACCGCTAGGGCCGTTGCAGCAATAGCAGTAAGAACGGCCATTACGCTAATCCTTTAATGTAAGCAACTTCGATTGGGCGGTAGTCGAGATCAGTTAACATTTGTTGCATTCGTCCTGCCCTTTCGTCGTTGAGGATTGAAAGCTGTACTGCGTGCGCACCGTTGTCCTTTGCCCATTGCTCGAACACTTCCCGAAGCTCTTGTCCGCCACCTTCTGGTGACCACCAAGCGATTTCGTTAGCGACCTTTTGCTTTGGGTTAATGAACAGTGGAGTAATCTGACCGGCAATGAAACCAACGTCTGAGACGAAGATAACACCACCAGCCAGAAGACCGTAGATTAGTTGTGTAATCGACTCCTCGTCAAGAGGGACATCACGATACGGACTGTATGCGTGGAAGTCGCGGACCTTGTCAAGGACGAAGCCGATGTCAGCTTCTGTTGCTTTACGAACCATTAGACCTGAGTTGCTCCGTTGTAGTTGACGGCCCACCCAAGCAGGTCGAAGTCTTTACCGATCTCGTCACACTCGAACCTGAACTGAACAGCTTTACCTGTCCCGCGGAACTTGTGTTTAGTGACAACGATGGGATAACCTGTGTCGAACCCTAAGGCGTCGTCAGTGAACTGAGGGATGCGGGTATGTCGATAGCCTTGGACCTTAGCGGACCATTTACCGGCAACTGAACTATTCGCCCAGTTCCATCTGACCTGAACATAGCAGGAGGATGGTTTGTCGACTTTGTAGTCAGTCCCGTCTTCGACGTAGTTCTCTTCGGTCCGCCTAAAGTAAGTGAACACATAAGGCGTCATCTTCCCACGCATAGCGTCTTCAAGCAATTCGTAACCGGTATTGGCAAACGACAAGTAAGGCTTACCGACTTCGTCTTCGTATCTGAAGTCTGAGAACGAACTGTCTTCGAAGCGACCAAAGGCGTCACCACCGATTGGTGTGACGAAGCAGTACTTGAAGAAGCTGTCCTTGATCGCCGGATGGTCAATCAGGTTGATCTTGGGGGTGACGAAGATGCCACTGATCTTAGAACCAACCTTGCTGAGAGACCAAGGGTAAAAGGCTTGAAGCGTCAGGTCGAGGTTGAGGACCCTGTTGTACATGTAGTTGGGTACAGTTGGATCGTCACTGAACAACCACTGGATACTGTTGGTTGCTGGATCGTACGCACCCTTGACAAACGGCTTACGGTTCTCCGGGATACCTTCGCTGTAGAAGGTCTGGATGGTTTGTTCCGTAATGTTCGTCTTGTCAAAGATACCTTCGACTGGACCGAACTGACCCATCTTGGGGGACATCGCGAGGATACCCACGCGGGACCACCAGTACACTTGACCTTCAGCTTCGACGACACTGTTAGGTGCTTCACAGCCGATGGGGTTAACCTTCGACACTGAGATATCGTTAGCCGTAAAGCCAGCAGACGTCCCTGTGATGGACCAGATGCCATTGATGCCAAAGACAACTATACCAGAACCCAACGGGATCAGGCGGACGCCCTTGGACATTTCAGGGATCGGGATCACACCGCCGTCAGTTGGAACCAGTTCGCTGATGTCTTCTGACGTTGGGTCAGCTTCTTGATAGCAGAAGCCCGCCTTGTTCTTGGTGTCGAGCACTTGGCTAAAGTAAACAGACGAAGCAGACAGGAACCAGACCCGGCCACTGAAGAATGCTACAGAAACGGGACGCTCGGCGGTTGCTTCGACGTTAAGGTTCGGGATGCCGCTTACAGCACTTCGGTCAATGTTAAAGGCGTTGACGATGAAGTGGCCACGGGGGGCTCGGTTGTTGCCGCTGTAGAAGCTCTCAAGGAGGGCTGGGCTGAAGGCATTAGTGGTTGCGTCTCGTGACGTCCACCATTGCTTGTTGTTCCCGGGGTAACGGCTTGTCGCTGTCTTGTACTCATTGATGACCGAGCTGTCGGGTGCATTGTAAGACCCGATGTTGCCGAAAGTATCGAAGTACTGAACGACGTTGCCGGAGCCAGTGTTCTTGGGGTTAACCCAACCTTGGTTCCGGAGGTTGTAATGGTGAGTATCCGAAAGGGTCGTCGGCTCTGCGTCATTGGCTAAGCCATCGTCAACCCCCCGGAAGTCTCGAATCTGAATGTAAATCTTCTGGACGCTGATCGTATTAGTCGAGGCATCGTACGTGACGATCAGGGGTTCAATGCGTTCACCGACAACAAACAGATAACCCTTACCCGCAGCCATCTGCACTTCAGACTGATACATCGTGGTCTGAGTGGGGGCGAGGTAAAGGTTTAGGTTGACGGTAAAGGGCTTACGGCCATCAGACAGTGGAGTCTTGGCGAGGTCGTAGAAATAAAGAGTACTGCCGATCTGCTTGCACAGGAAGTTCGTTTCAGCAATGTTGTTGACCGAAGACCAGACGTATTCCTTCATGGCCGTGCTGGCAAGGTCCGCAATGATGTAGTCGGACACAGCGCCATTTTCCTCGATGTTAAAACCGAGGCGGCGAGACCGATTACCCTTACGGTAAATAATGCAGTTGTCTTCGTCCAGCGTGCTGTTCTCAGGGAACGTCAGTTCAGACGCTTCAGTGATCAGTCCGCGAACGGCAGTCCTGTATAGTTTATTAGCTACCGCCCGGGCCAAACTGATTTCCTTCCTGGTTTGTCTTTAGTTCTTAGGTAAGCCACAAGGGCTTCGTGTGCACGTTGTCGAGACGAGAAGGACCCTTGAATGCTTCGGTGAAGCGACTTCTTGGGCAGGCGATAACCTTTAATGTAACACAGACCCGAATACCCGTCCGTCACAATCTTGTAAGACTGTAAGTTTGCTGACAGGTACTCGGTGTCCGGTGCAATCTTGGTCATTGCCTTAGGGTGGACAAACTTTAGACGCTCAGCGACGTTGTCTGCCATAGTTAGGTGTACGGTTGTATGGACGCCTTTGATCTGCTCGCCATAGATCGTTTTGTGCTCTAACCATCTGGCGTCGGCTGCGTCTTTCTTCGTTGGCATTACTGATCTGCTTAAAGTTAACGAAGCAAGCGGCCTTAGCGGTCGCAAGCAGAAGAGGGAAACGGAAGGTGTCAAGCTCGGGGACAAAGTCGTCAGCCAAGTCAAAGTCAAAGACTTCAAACCCTGAACAGAGAACCTTGGACTCTTGGAGGCTTGAGTCAAGTTCTGAGTTGTAGCTGTCGAACACAATCAAACTGTTGTTGAACGTTGTCCAAAAGCTTGGGCTTGCATTGGTGAGAATGTTAAAGCTGATCGACCCGTACTCGGGGTCTGTGACGGAGACGAAAGGCTGGTGGTTGTGGAACCACTGAGTGCGCCTGATAAAGTCTTCAGGCTCAACGTATCGGACGTCTCGGTACTGGCCGTCTTCGTCCTTGTACTTGATCCACTCGATGCTTTGGACACCGTCGGGAATCTTAAGGTAGTTGGGACGGTCTGGGTCGGACAGGGGCTCAAGGGTCAGAAGCTTTTGGTTGCTTGGAATCTTGAGGGCCGTAGCCAGTTCGTAATAGGTGTTGCGAATCTCTTCAGCAACTTGCAGACTTTCTACCGTGTCCCCAATCGAGTTCACCTCGTCGGAGTCCATGGCGGAAAGGATGTTCTGCGTCATTTCAAGTAAGGACATTCTAGCAGACACATTAGACTCCGGGGTTGAACGCTTCGAGGTAAATGGTGACGTTAGGAGAGTCTCGAACCACACCAGCAGCGTCAGTCACGGTGCATTTGTAAACAGCAGTAACACTGCCGTAAGCAAAGAACCGATAGCTGAATTTGGCTTGATCTGGGGTCGATTGGATGACCCTTAGGGTTGTACCACTAACGAGGGTCCAGACGTACGTGTAAGGGGGTTTACCACCGACAGGCGTAACAGTTACCGTTTCAGTCGTCTGAGCTGTGGCGGGGACTGTGTTGCTGTAACCCGACACGTTGTCTCTGTTGACCGTAACCCGCATAGTCGGACGGCCCCCCATGATTGCAGCTAAGGCCCCAGACATTACGAGATATTAACTCCGGATGCGACCCAAGTGTTGGTGCCGATCTTGCGGAGATACACTGAGCCCCATTGGGCAACAGCGATGTTCTGGTCAGTTGCTAGGCCTGCAATCCGCAGTACAACGCCAACACCTCGGTTAATCGTTACAGCCCCTGTACCGGTGTTGTCAACGATTAGGATTGTACCGATAGGGTAAAGAACCGTCGCGTTATTGGGGACGGTATAAATATGAGCAGTTGCAGACGTATGCAGCTTGGATTTACCGGAGTCACCAAGGACGAACGTATAGGCTACGTCTTTCGTCTCTTGTGGGATACCGCGATAACCAAGGCTGCCGTCTGACAGGTTGTCTGGCGAACTGATGAGGACGTGGTCAGCAACACCGTTGAGGACCAGTTGGCCCGTCTGTGTGAGGCCGCCTGTCCGTGTGATGTTGACATTCATCTTACCGTAGTCAGATGCAGCTTCCACAGCCATAGTGCCTAGACCCAGATTGGTCCGAGCAGTTGTCTGGTTGATACCCGCCAGAGCGTTCACCAGCTTCATGTCACCGACACCAGCAAACGTAGCTGGGTCCTTAAACACTAAGACCGAATTATCAGTGCTTAAGACTTTGTTAGAGTTACCAGCAAGGCTGGGGACAACAAGGACACTAACCCCGACAACATCTTGCAGGTCAATCAGACGAGCAGCGTCTGTTCCTGCAATGGGGGTTCCGAGGTTAGTGCCTCGATTGCCGTTGAAGTCAAGATTAGCGCTGAGCTGATTAGGGCCAGCTCCGTTACGGCTTAGAGTGTTTTCTAAGGCGTCTTCAATACGCCCGAAATTCTCGTTAAGAACTTGGATCGCAGACGTTTGGTTCTCAAGAGACCCGACTGGGTCAAGTTCTAGTTTAGCCATTAGCGGTCTTGCTTCCTGTCTAGTTTATCTTCAATTCGTGTAAGACTGTCTTGAATAGTCTTGAAGTCTCGGTTAACGTCGTCCTTCTTCGCGTAAGTTTCGTGAAGGTTGGCAGCCGTATATTCAATCTTATTCAAGCGTTGATAAAGATTAGTAAGAGCGAAAGTCGTGACGAATCCTAAGACCGCCAGCAGAATCCCGATGAGCCAGAGTGCTGTCATTTCCACAAAGAAAAAGGGGACAGGCCAAATTAATAACCTATCCCCTCAATCCCTAGTCTTACGTGATGTTAGGCAGCGGAGTCGGATCGATGTAGCGGATGATCAGACGACCACGACCAGCGGTAAAGGTACCGGTAGGCGTGATGCCGATGTAAGCATCCGTAGCACCGACCGAAGTCGAACCCGAAGTCGTCGAAGCCAGAGTACCAGCGCCGGTGATAATCTTACCGACGGTCATGTTGGCAACAACACCTTCCGTGGCAGTGATCAGGCCGGTAGCGTTAATGGCGGTGCCGTTCAGTTGGTACAGACCAACAGTGAAGGCGGTACCACCCACTGCGGTTTCACCCGCAACGTACTGGACAGCAGTGATCTTCGAGTTAGCCGGAATCTTAACGTCGCCGTTATAGAAACCATCGTTCGTGCCGTCGTTGTTAAGGTCCGCCGAGTAGCCGGTAACACCGGATGCTAGCGTCTTAAAGACGACGTCGACTTCGATTTGCTTTTCAGCACCCATAGTCGAAAGGGTTCCGGGACGGTTCCGGCGAAGTCCATTAGAGCTCCAATCGGAGCCGAAGCGAACTTGCAGGCCGTCAGCGTTAGTCCAAGCCATATCTATATTCTCCCTTAGCCCACAGCCGTCGGATCGGTGAGGATCGAAACGAGGTTTTCCGGACGATACAGCTTCACGCCGTAACGAGCAGTCGTGACGTATTCTTCACGCTGGAAGTCCTTGTTGTACTCACCGTCAACCTTCGGCATCTGGCGCCAAGCACCAACCCACGGACGCAGGTCAGGCACAGCACTGAAGAACAGGTTCGCAACCGCACCAGTACCAGAAGCGACCGCGTTGATCGTTTCGGAAGCACCGTTTTGGTCTTGACCCGACTTCGGCAGATAATTCGAAGTGTAGACGTCAAAGCCATAGATGTTAGCAACGAAGTGATTTTCGCTGCCGATGCCGTTAGCCAGAACGCCTTCCCAGCGCGGGTTGTTAGAAACGTTGGTCAGGTTGGCCAGCGTGTTCATCACAAACTCAGTCGACGGATCGACCAGAGCAATCAGGTTACGGTCAGGAACGTTAGCCTTCTTCAGGGCGTAACGCGCGTAGGCGAAGTCTTCAACACCCAGAACACGCTTGGTGTTCAGAGTAGACGCACCAACCTTACGGTGAGCCGCGCCGTTGATCAGGTTCGGAGAACCAGCGACTTGCGAACCAGCTGGGTTACCCGTGACAGGCTGACCAGCGTTCATGATGTCGATTTCAAGGTGGCGCTTAATGGCACGAGCTTGCTTGGGCACAAACGTCGAGACCAGTTCGGACATATAGAAGCCGTCCTGCTTGGCCTTGTTCGTGATGTACGTACCAGCTTGCTTGTAGCGGTTGATGGTGAAGTTGAACTCACCGGTATCGAGCGGGCTGTAGCTGACCGCTTGGTCTTCTACGTAGTCGTAGGCGTCCAGTTCGCCGATGCTGGGGATGGTCAGCTGATCGCCGTCGGGGAAGTTATCCAGCCAACGGACGAAACCGTCCATCATCAGTTCGTCGTCGAGAACGTCCTTAAGTTGGTTAGACCAAAGCTCTGAACGAATCAGTGCTTGGGTATTCGAGGTAGTCATACCAGCCAAAGTATTATTCCTTGTCTAATAGGCTATCCGAAGAAGTTTGGATTCTCCATAGCCTGTTTGTGCATGTCAAGCTGAGTCTTTGGCAGATTATAAATCTTAGGGTTGGACTTACGCAGTTCTTCGTAGTATGCGTACGTGCCAGCCTTTGCCGACCCAGCGGATTGGGAGTGAAGCGCGCCAGTGTTCACGTTACCGTGAGGTGCGGGCGCATTACGAGGTTGGACGTCAAGGTCCATTTGCTTATAGAAAGCGGCGGGACTGGCGGCGGCGGAATCGAGCAGGAACTTAAGGGAGACACCAAGCTCTCGGGCTTTGGACGCTACTGCTTGATTAGCAGCTTCAGGCGTACCGAAGGTCGAGGTCAGGCGGTCCGTTACAGCTTCTACGTTAGTCCGGGCCTTTTCAGCCTCACGGTCTTGACGCGTTACTTCGCGGATGCGTTCAGCCAAATCTTCTTGAGGTGCACGTTGCGACTGGTTACCTTGGTCTTGGTTCCCTACGGGTGGCGTGATCTGTTGAGATTGTTGTTCGCGGTCTAAAATCTGTCGTTGAATCCCTTGGCGGAACTCAGCGGCCTCGGCTTCTAGGCGGGCAATGTGTTCGTCAGCTGCAATGCGGGACTTTGCAAGGTCCTCTACAGTGGCGTACTTCTTACCCTCTCCTACGAGGACTTCTAGTGGGTTGCCAACCCCTTGGTCTTTGGGCTCAGCAAAAATATCGGTCATTGGTCAATGATCTCCGTTGGTCTTTAAAATGTCAAGGACGTCTCGGAGTGCTTCATTGTAGCCGTTTTGATGGGCTTGTTTATGACTCCAAGAGGGTGAGTCGTATTGGTCAATACTCACCTTCTCCCCACTTACACACATATTATACACTATTTTACTTAGTTTGTCAAGTACTTTCTTTGATCCGAGCACTATTTCTTTGAATTGTTGTTGCTCAGACTTAGGTAAGTCTTGAAACCATACAGTTTTAAGCCGCTGGTTGTTGTCCATCAGGTGGGGTCATTCCTTGTGGCACAGGGCCAGTGGGTTGCATTTGCTCTGCCAGTACTTGCTGTGCAGAGTTAGTAATCTGTGCGGTCTTGGCTTGTTCCATAACGCGGACGTTTTCTTGGACCAAGTCAAAGCGTTCCAGACCCAGCAGCTCTTCAAACACCTTAGCCAGCTTAAGACCGGAAATGTGGTTGATAACGGACGGGTCTTGTCCGAGGGGAGACGAGGCCATCTGAGTCAGGTTCTGGATGATGTTGGCATTGCGGGCGAAGTGACGGGCACCGATTGGGCGAATCTTGCCCCGAGCGGTGATGTCTTCCTTCGTTACCTTCATAAAATTGACAGCGCCAAATTGGTCGTCGACAACACGCACCAGATCAGTAATGCCCATGTTGCGACGAGCAAGCTCAAGCATACCATTGAGAATGGGCTCAATAAACATCTCTTCAAAATACGACGTCTTGTTGAGGAATATACGGTTTGCCCCGTTCTCCAAGATTTGCACTTCGTATGCGGTCTTTTCGCCCGGAGTGCGGAAACCCATTGCTTGTTTCGGTGCACCAGCCATTTCCTCCATCTTAGCTTCGTAAATAGCGATCTGTGTGTCCGCCTGAAGCATGGTGGTATCAGGAGACATAAAGACCACGTCGCCGTCGTCACCAACAAAGATTCGTTCGCCGGGACCGTATTCAAAGTCTTCAACCATCCCAACCACTTTCATGACGGGGTGGACGATCAGGTCGTAGGCGTCGGACTTGGCGTTCTCAAGGTGGTCGATTCGATACTGCATACCCACGAGGTTATCGAGGGGACCCATCGCGTACAGGTTGTCTGGACGTAGTCTCCACCCCACATGGAAGATAGGGGCTTGTCCCAGCCATGATGGGTTGGGTTGTTTGCGTACAATGTACGAACGGTCGATAACTGTGACACAGTAGTTCTTCCAAGTCTCTTGAGTTTCGGGATCGTAGATGTCTCCGTAGAAGTCGAGGATTTCGACGTAGTTGGAGTTCATGTAATTTTCCCACGAACTGAAGCCGTCGACTTGATACTGGCTAGACTTGATATAGTCCCCGGGGGTCGACCCTTGGAACTTCTTCCGTCCGTCTTTTACCTTGTCGAACACTTCTTGCATGTACCCAAGCTCGGGCATCGTCTGCATGTCGGACGCAAGACTGGCTATCGTTTTGACCGACCGGATGATCTTGGGGCTGTCTTCGAACCTTGCAACGGTTGGATTGAAGACAATATCCAGAGGACTAATCCTAACCGCTCGTGGCCCGACATAGCCAGTAATTTCTTCGCCAGTGTCTGGGTCCGTTGTTTTCTCAGCAACGAATTCAACCATGCCAAAAGCATTGCCGTAGTCGATGAAGTCATTTACACACTGCCCAATGATCGTGCGGAACTTAGACAACCGCATCTTGTTTTCCATGTACGCTTCGATGACCCGACGCTTTTCAAGAGCATCAGCATCTTCGTCGTCACCTTCCCAATTGATGGGGCGGTCGTTGGGAAACATTGCAGCCATGTAGTTGGCTTGAAGGTTGTCCCGTAGTTGGCACAGCTTGGGGATGTGGACAGAGTTCTTCCACGCCAACAGGCTGTTCGTAGTGTTGTGGGTGTCAGTAGCAAAGATGTACTCACGCACTTCCTTGCACTGGTTGATCCACGTATTGCGGTACATCTCCCACTCGACGAACTGATCAGCGATCTGTGTCGCTAACCCATCGGGCTTCATGATGTCTTTAATTTCGATTGCTTTGTTAGACATGAATTCCCTTAAGCAGCAACGCCGCCGAAGCGGGGGTGATAAAGAATCTTACCAGTTTCCTTAGAGCGGTCACGGCCAAGCATTCCGGTGGGAGCGACAGCGATGGAGATAGCCGTAGTGAGGGCGTCCATGCAGTCGTCGTGAGGCGGGTGAGTCAAGACCAACTCGTCTTCAAGGGTCTGACAATGTCCACCCTTGTAGTGCCAGATCATCTGGTTGTCGTAACGGGGTTCAAGAATAGCAGCCATACGCTCTTCTTTAGAACCGTCGTGACGGGTAGGTTTGATCTCTTCGACCGACAGGAACAGACCCATAGGCCTGAAGTAGTTTTCCTTTAGATCGTTAACGATGGTCTTTTGAGCGGCGGTGACTTCGGCTGCGAGTTTTCTGAAGGACCAACGTTTGTGCATTTCGAGGATGTGGTCGAAGTACTCTGAGATTCTGTCCGTCTTGAACCTGTCAATGTCAAGCACGTAAAGGCTGTTATCCCTATCGATGCCAACCACAACAATAGCAGTGTAGTCCGCCCGCTTCTTGAGCGAGTAAGCGAAGTCGACCGACGCATAAACATTTAGTTTCTTCGCTCCCATGTACCAGTTGCCGCCAGACTGCGTCAGTTGCTTTTTGTCGTAGTACTGGAATTTGTCTCGACCAATGTTCATTTCCCCCGGGTCGTTAGGGTCGTTGTAGTACTGAGCACGGAACTGTGTCCTGTCCAGATACTTACCACGCTTCTTAGCCAAGATTTTAGCGTCAAAGCCAAACCACATGCCGTCAGACCTTTGTTGACGTGGCCACAGGAACTGACCTGTGCCGTCCCCTTGGTCTTCCACAGTCCGCTCGAACACTTCGTAAATCGGTTCTTGACCAATCTCTTCACCGTTCTCGTCGTACAGGGTTTCCTGCATGTCGAGCATTTCAGAGTACAAGTCTCTGGGGTGGTAGCGAGTACCGACAGCCCACTCTTCAGCGTCTGCGCCTTCGATGGACGAAAGCATGGAGTACTGAGACCGGACCGAAGAACGGCCTTGATCGGTGTAAGCGTTCTCTGGAACAACGATGTCGTCTAGGACAGCGACGTCACAGTGGAGACCGGTCAGGGACGTAGTCAGGCCGCCAGTGAACACTGTGGGGTCACGGACAGCTTCGTCTTTGCGGCTTGGGTGGTCAACAGAGATTTCAGTGTTGGTCCACTTGGCTCTGTCGCCTTCCCGTTCGTTGACCATTTCAGGCCAGTACCGACGGTAAATAGACGAAGTCAAGATTTCCTTCACGAAGCCTAGTTGCTTTTCAGCGAGGTTAGCTGTGGCTGAGATGTAAAGGATTCGGACCCAAGGCTGACGGGTAATGCGCCAAGCGACCCTGAAGGCCACAAGGCGGGACTTACCGTGGTCTCGCGGGAGCAGAGTGAGCTGCATCGGCTTAGCGTCTTGTCGCGTCCACCAGCTACACAGCTCAGAGTGAACAGACCCGAGAACCTGCTTGGGGGCCACGAGACGGATAAAGGTCTCAAGGTCCGCTTCAGCAGCTTCCCGAATCTGGTCGTTAACGTTGTTACTTCTTTTTGTGACCGCCACGGCTGTTCCTTGCGAACGACCGGTTCTTGGCCTTCGACTGCATTCGCAGATTCTTTGAAGAGTTATGGGCTGTGTTGTTGTCTAGGTGAGCAACGTCTTTACCGTCGCCCTTGTGTGCTTTGCCAGCCTTGACCATCTTGGCCCTTGCGGCGTTCCGTTGGGTCCGGCGCTTGACCTGCTCAGGTTTGCTGTTGTATTTGGCTTGAGCCTTCTGTCGTCCAGTTAGGGCCATTAAGACTTACCTCCGTTGATAACTTTGAGGCCAATCCTTTCGGCGTCCTCGGACGTTGTTGCAGCAATTTGCATTGCCCGTTTCAGCTCACCCTTTACTTCGGCCTGAGAGGGCCGCCCACGGCTATTAGACTCCTTGGGTTTCCAACCTTCTTCGGCGATGTACTTGGCCGCTGGCAGGGCCTGAGCGCTGTCTCCGCTGGACACTTCCATGATCTTCTGGATGGCCTCGGACTTAAGCTCCATAGTCAGAGCTGTTTGCCAAGTTTCGAGGGCCTTCTGGAACCACGGTAGAGACGTAAGGACAAGCCAGTGACGCCAGTCTTTCAGGTACTTCTTGGCCCACTTAAAGCCTGTGGGGTCCCGTAAGTCGATGAAGGTCTGTTGACAGTTGATCAAGCCGGGGATGTCGTCGTAAAGACTGAAGACCGGATTGGGCATCGCTTCTTTGGAAGACGGAGCTGTTTGGCTCTTACGTTCATGGAACAAGGCAACAGTGTACCAAGTCCCCATGGACGACTTATACGGTGGCTTCAGAATCGGCGCTGGCATCAGCAATCTTTCCTGCTTGGATTTCCGAAAGGATCGGAAGGTACTTGCTGGCCGCTTCGTGGAGACGGGCCAGTGGAATATTCAAAGGGGCTTGAGCCAGAAAGTTCAAGACGAAAGCTTTTTGGTCTTCGTTGTCAAAAGTCATACTGCAGTTCCGTTTGCTAATGCCCGTCGTTGTTCGACTTCTAGGCGTTTCTGGGCTTCAAGTGCTTCTTGTTCTTCAGGGGTTGCGTTGAGTTCAAACTCCCGCGCCAGTTCGTTGGCGTAGTCGACAGCAGAATTGTAGCTGTCTTCCAAGGCCTCACTAATTAGTTGCTCCTGAACAAGAGCGTCTCGAAGCTTACGGGCTTCTTCTTTTTCTTCTGGGGTCGGGTTATAAACGTCGGTCATTACAGGTCACACTGATTGATGATGGTCCAGCCGACAGAGCTGGTGTCGCTCGCCGCAGCCGCGCCGGTGCTGGTAATCGACTGGATGGTGATGGAAGTGTTGTCGACGGAGGAGTACTTAAAGTCGGTCCCGATGGTCCCCGCTGCGTTCCGACGAGACATGAGCACGACACAGCCGGATTTGGCGGCAGTCGTTGGGATAGTGACCGTCCCCGACACAAGGGACGAAATGCCCATAGTCTTGGCTGTTCCGGTCGCTTGGAACGCTGCACCACGGCTGTTGAAGATACCGTCGTCAAGGATTTCAAACATCCGCTTCCAGCCGCCAACACCGTTCGGTGCCATACGCTGAACGCGGTACTGATCGAGACCACCACCCAGAGACCAAGCCCAAGCACTGTAAGCTAGCTTGCGGGGTGCGGTTGCTCCGGGGTCAATGTTGGTTGTGATACCAAACATGTCGTTGAAGTTTGTTTCACGGATGGCCGCCTGTGTGTTGGCCATTGGCATGAAGATGGCCCTAGCTCGACCGTACTGATCGATTGCTTGGCCGGGGGTGCCGAAGTAAAGGTCAAGGTCCCTAAAGAACATCTGACCGAAGTCAAGACCCGGATAACGACCACGGAACGTGGTGATGCCGTCGTTTGCTTCGTGCCTCAGGAATTGCCAAGTGACTGGGTTCTTGATGGCCGGGACAGCGGGGTTGACGGGTTCAGACGGACTGAAGGGGTGGGGGTTCACGCCTAGGTAAGTCTTAAGCATGGCCCCGGGAAGGATGTCTACACCGAAGGCCAAGGCAGACGGACCGTAGTCGATCCGACCACTGGACAGGTCATTGGACATCATGTAAAACAGATTGGGGTAATACGCGGACCCAGCCTGCGGATCGCTGTGGACGGTCCCGACGATTGGCCCAGACACACCGAAGGCCCCCATCTCTTCAAGGTTGAGGTCGATGAAGGTGATTGCTTGGTTACCGTAGTTCTTGTTACGGTCATCAAAGGGTGCGTTCGTTCCGGGGAACCATGTGCGGTTTGGCCCAAAGGAAAGCATGTTGTCCCAGTAAACACCGTCTTCAAAGTCAAAGCCCTTGAGGGTGTACTTAGACGACACACGGCCGTCCAGCTGGATCGGGTGGATCTGGTCTAGGTCATCGTCTGGGTCACCATTGATTTCCCCGATGTAGTCTTGGAGGGTGTTCAGATTAACAACGTCAGTCCCGTTGATGGGATCAGCAGTGTTAATGATTCGATGACTATTCATATCAAGAACAGCCAACATTTCGTTGGGTCCCGAGCCGTCACGGCTTAGGGTGTTCTCGAAGGACTCTTTGATCTCGTCAAAGTTTTCGTTCAGTTTGTTTGAAGATCTAAAGCCGGAAGCTAAAGAGCTTATGTCAGGTTGTTTGGCCAATCACAGAAATCCCTTCTTTTTAAAATTGGGTCCATCACCGAAGCCGGTTAAAGCTGGGAGACAAAAAAGAGGGGAACTTCCCTTAAAGAGATTACACTTGGTGTCTTACACTTGCAGGTCTTACTAAGCAAACTGTTTCAGTAAGAAGACTGATAATTAATAGACAAAAGATAATTGATCAACTAACAGGTTAACAGTGTTAATTGTTATCAGTTTACTGTTGCTCTTATTGTAGGTGACTTGATAACAACTATATTATAACATATTCTAAAGTAGATGTCAAGTAAAATCGTACATAGGGGTCTAAATTAGTTATGGTATGGCCCAAAGTGGGCACAGATGTCAGGTATGCTTTACATTGGGTTGGAAACATCGGGGGAATTTCTCTGAGAAAATGTGGGGGTGTGATATGCACAACAAGGAACCCCCCGAGCCCCCCGGGTGCCCCCAAGTACTTTCAAGTAATCATGGTGGTGTTACAAGTAATGTCAACTATAGGCGGGGTTGGATACACTGTGGGCTCATGTTCATGGCCATAGTAATGTCAGTACAGCCAGAGGCGTTGGAGTAGTCAAACACGCACACTGTACACCATGGGCACAACCAACCCATTCATTCCATTCACATATGCTACATTGTAACACCTACACGCAACAGGTGTGTAAGGTAAGCCTGACATCAACAGTCAAGCATCGCATTGGTAATCAATAAATGTTTATCGTTAGTCGATAAGGATTGTCACAAAAGATTCACACACAAGCGATCTATCATCGGGCATCATGGGTCAATCGAAGCGTCGGACGGCGGTTCATTGGTCTTTGACATTGTGAGTTATGGTATAGGCGGCAAGGCACAAGGTGCGTTGTTAAAGCCTCTACTCAACAACACTAGACGTTCCCTCAAGGCGTGACAGCTAAGGGACAACACATGACTAACCAACAACTGACAACACAAGTTAAAGCCCTTGGCCTTGCGGTCAAATGGCTTCCAGAATGGAATGAATACAGACTAACCGACCCAACCTTAAGCAAGGCGAGGCAGGAAGACGTTGCATATTACGGCAACGATAAAGACGACGTTCTACTAACCGCTCAGACATGGGCTAAGGCGCTCAACAAATGCTAATGCAACTGTTCAGTTATGTCGCTGGCCTAACAGTCATCGCACTGTTTATCGGTTCAGCCCTCAACATCAACGACTAACGATCTATCATCTTTCACCGTCACGCCTTTAGAGAGCGTCTAGCTCTAACAGTCACCACAAGGTGTCTGTTTCATACTGTGTAAGGATATACACAATGACTAAGAATGATTGGCGTATCGTCAAGTACAGCTTCGCCTTTGGCGTTGCCTATGCTGTCTCAGCCGTCGCCGTCTTCACGGGCGTTCTGTAATGGCTCAGTCATCCAGACAACGGACTAAGCTGCACAAGCGCATTGGCAAGGCAGTCCAACAACGGACTAACGCAATCGTCTTGGCTAACCTCAAGTCGGTGCAGTCAAGCGACAAGCCTGTTCCTTTCGGTCCCGTCTCCAATCGTGGCGGGTGCAGTCGGGAACGGCTCAAAGGGGGAAGCTACGGCGTCGGCTTCCAAGGGCCTCGCGGTTACGGCTCTCCAAAGGGCCTTGTGGGACGCATGGAGGGCGATGGGGGCAAGCTGGCCCCTTCGATCTATCATCGTGTCACTGGGTCAGCCTCTAAGCGCTTCGCCCTAGACGGTGATCGGACTGACGCCATGACCCATGAGACGGTGAAGAAACGGAAGGGAAAAGGGCGTTGGAAGACGCTGAATCTAAACGATAAATAAAAAAGATGCGAAGGGGGTGCAACCAATGCGCCCCCTTTTGCGCTTTCAATCTCGACGGCGGCAAGCAAGGGCGTTCTTGAACCCTTCCCCGACGTCAGACTGGCGAAGGCCCTAAGCGGCTCAAGTACGTAACCCCGGACAAAGCCAAGTGTGGCGTCCACCATGGGAAGCGGAACGGGCTTGGCCCTTCGTTGCAGTCGCCCCCTTGCCAAAGGGGATTGGCTTAACCGTCACCACTAGCGCACACTAGCACTGTGCCTTGTGGATGCCTGACGCTCCGCCACAAACGCAAACCCCTAGTGATGCCGTTGTGACGGTTGACGTGTGTGTCATTAACCTAGGGGACACTGACAAGTGACATGCTGGCGTTAGGCCGGTGTCACAAGTGTCAGTGTTGAGCCCATAAGGGCGATCTATCATCACCTGCCTTACGCCCCATCAAACGGACAATAGCAGCCATTCATTCGCCTTTGTGGTCTCAACCCTGACACTTCCGTCAGGCTTTTCTATCTTATGTGAAAGAGATCACACAATGGCTTCCAAGAAAAACAAACCGGCTGTCGGCGAATCGACGGCCCTCGTTGTCGTGCCTGTCGTGGAACGTACCCGCGATGACCTCGTCAAAGACATCGTCAGCCTCATTACCGCTGACGGCTCATTCGACATCACGGTCCACAATATCGCCGTCGAGTGCCTGACGCACGCCGCCACGTTCGGCGACTACACCTTGTTCGCTCAACTCGTCGGCAACTGCAAGACGGCTGGCGGCGTCGTGTTCGGCAAGGGCGTTCAGTCGCGCCGCCTTGCGCTGCTCGAATGGGCCGCCAAGTTTAGCCCGATCCGTGTCAACGGTGACGGTGTCATGGGCCAGCTTCCGACGACGGCCAAGACGTACACCGAATACAACGTCGAAGCTGCGACCGCCGAACCGTTCTATGAACTGGCGTCGGAGAAGAACCGCCGCGAGAAGAACAATCCGTTCGACGTGGCCACCATTCTGGCCCGTGTCGGCTCGTTCACCAAGGCCATCGACAAGGCCGTCGAGAATGGCGACCTGAACGACGACGAGACGGCACTTCGTGTGCTGGCCACTGAGATCAATGCGTTCGCTGCAAGGCGGGCTCGTGAACTGGGCCTGAACAGCGACGAAGCGAAGGCACGACGCGCCGCCTAGGACTGGCGCACGTAGGCACATAAGGGTGCCTTGAGTGAGAAAGGTAACCGGACCTCACACCTAGCCCTCAGCATGGCTTAAAAAGGCTGATCATTTTTTATTAGGCGATCTATCATGGCCCGCCTTACGCCCCTCTTTTCAGGAGAAGTGACTATGCGTGAACTCAAGGCCTTTAAGCAAGGCCGTCTATACGTGGTGCTGCGTGACGGCAAGCACTGGTTCAGCCACAGCAACCCGAACGCCTTCCGTGGCATGGTCATCAATCAGCTGTCGCGTGGCGAGATCGCACAGCTGCTTCAGGCTCAAGCGGCATGAAGCGGGGCATCGTGCTGGCAGCTGTCTGTGCTGCTTTGCTGGCCTCCTGTGCGCCTCCTACGGCCCAAGAGGTGTCTGCCCGCACTGAAGCGGCTCAGAAGGAAGAGCTTGCGCCCCGTGGCCTGTATATCTGGGTCGATGGGGACACTGGCTGTCAGTACTTCGTGCCGTACATGAACAGCGAATACGGGATGATGCCCCGTACGTCGCCTGACGGCTTTCATCAACTGTGTGGGGGAGCCCCGGGATGAACAGTTTCAGCACGTTTGAAAAGGTGTGCTGGGGTGTCTTAGCCGCCCTTGGCGGAACCCCTTTCCTGCTTATGTGGGCCATCATCGTCCGTGATTTGTGGCGTTTCCTCACATAAGGGGTTGACAAATCACAAATCTGTGATATAATCTTCTTTCACCAAGGGTAAATACACCTCTATGAGAGCATGGCGAAACTGGTAAACGCGGCAGACTTAAAATCTGCTGGCTAGTCCTTCGGGGTTCGATCCCCCGTGCTCTCACCAACCATTGCAGGACGGAGCGTTCCTCCTGCCTAAAGGATAAGATATGAAACTCATCCTATACGAATGTACGAGGCCCATTGCACATGGGCTATACGTTTCCCGGTATGCGTGAATAACCGGCCATAAACACACAGAGAGAAGGAGCTGGGCAATGCTCCGTAAACTGCCCCGCCCGATGGTAATGGCGTATAACCCGAGTGAGGGAGATTGGTTATGATTTAGCGCGTCTAAATACGCGCCTAACACATGGGGGCTGGCTGTAATGGCTGGCCCCTTTCGTGTGCTTAGCGTTGAGGGCCTCACAGGCAAACCCGACTGCGACAGTGGCAATACGCACCCCTGAACAGCAGGCCCTCTACCCTACGCACATTCCGTTCGTAGTTAATCAGAATAAGGCGATCTATCATGTCCATTCGTTTCACTGTTACCGACCGTTCCACCGGCAAGACGGTCACTGTTCCGGCCCCAAGCCGCGCTGAGTACGTCAAGGACGGCAAGCGCATGACCAAGGTGCGTGAAGGCGAGGCTGACGCCTGTAAGGCAACCCTGAAGCACCTCAGCGTGCACGGGATGCGCGGAGGGTGCCTTGCTTAACCCGAACGATCAACATCGTCAAGACTTGGCCGACGTTAAAGCCAAACTCACCCCTGCGAACGACGCAGCCCGTGAATCCAAAAAGGCGTACGACCAAAATAGGTTGGTTGTGGCAGGCTTGAAAGCTGAAGTTAGCAGACTTGAAAAGCTGTTGGCCCGTGAAAAGCTCGAAATCGGCTCTAAGTGGGCTTGGGAGACACATTACGGCGGCAAGAATACTGTTACCGTCGTCTACGTTGATGAAACACATATCATCTTCTTGGAAGCCAGCAAAACGCCAAGGCGGGTGGATATTAATACGTTCTTTGAACGTTGCACATATCGAAGCGCTTCGTGACCAGACGCATCAGCAACCGCTACGATCTGATCTGGGCCTGTCGTCAATCTGACCAGCTCACCGAGCGTGAGTGGCAACAACATTTAACCAATGAGCACTTCGTGAAGTGGCTCCGGAGGCATACCGATGTCAAAGTTTAAACCCGGCGACCGTGTGGTTGCCAACGTAAAAGGCTTTACGGGTGCGGCGACTTCCGCTAATCCAGGAGACAAAGGCACTGTAGGGGAAAGGTACACCAAAGATCAATGGATCACCATTATCTGGGACAAGCCTCAAAGGCAAATGGACGGTGGTTACAACCCCGAAGACTTCGATTTCCTCGTTGAATCAGTCGACGACCTGATCGCCCAGAAGACTGCGGCCATCGCGGAAGCTCAATCTATCATCGACGCCGCAAAGGCCGAGATCAAGAAGTTGCAACAGCCTCAAGTTGGTGATAAGTACTACAACAACACCCACGGCAGTGAAAAGCAGGCAACGTTTGAAATCCTAATGATCGAGGAAGATCAAGCGTTTTGT
>Ga0247815_10000164_pt1 | contig 51212 bp, 55 predicted proteins | sample UWRJL194509B1_FD_181014 | JGI IMG/M metagenome (GOLD analysis project Ga0247815, IMG submission 181014) | Plant litter microbial communities from Arlington Agricultural Research Station in Wisconsin, United States - UWRJ-L194-509B-1 | ecosystem: Environmental > Terrestrial > Plant litter >... | reverse complement strand
CAATGTTTTGGGACCAATATTAACTATCCAGGCATCCTTAAAAGCCTTTGGCGATAAGGGCGGCAATATCATCAATATCAGTTCCGGTGCAAGCAAATATCCTCTTCCGGGCGCTTCCCTATACTCCGCCACTAAAGCGGCACTGGACGCAATGACAATTGCTTTGTCAAAAGAACTGGGTGTAAAAAATGTTCGTATCAATTCTATCTTGCCAGGCGCTACTGATACAGAAGGTGCAGCCAGCGCAGGTGTAACCCCGGGCAGTGATTATGAAAAAATGTTTGTTGCCAAAACACCGCTTGGCCGCAGAGGCAAGCCCGAAGATATTGCGAAAGCTGCTTTATTCCTGGCTTCAGACGACGCAGCCTGGATCACCGGAGAGCAGATTGGCGTTTCGGGTGGTATGTACGGTTTTTAAATTCCTAAATAAAAACATATGAAAGATGATGTAATAAAAGAGAACGTGCGCATCGTAAAGGATTTCTTTGCAGCGTTTGATAGCGGCAATAAACAAGGCCTGCTAGCTTTGTCTGCTGAAGACATTGAGTGGATTACTCCGGGCGAAGATTGGGCACTGGCAGGAACGCGCCGTGGGCACGATGGGATAATGGATTTGGTTCAGACATCCACCGAAATGCTGGAAACCTCATTTCCAGAGCCTCCTGATTTTGTAGCGCAGGGTGACCGGGTTCTGGTCATTGGCTTCAGCAGCGGGAAGGTCAGAGCGACCAACAAGCCGTTTGAAGACCATTTTATCATTGCCGTTACGGTGCTAAATGGTAAAGTGACGAGGGTTCGGGAGTATCTGGACACGCAGGCAATCGCGCGGGCCTCCCGGATGTAGGAAAGCAAAAAGCGATAATAATTTTTAAGCTGTTTCAGCTTATCATTCGAAACTCTATAATCCAACACTAAAATGATCATTCCTTGCATGTAAAATAATGTTCGTGCAGGATTTACAGCAACAAAATCAGGATCGCCTGATTTTGTTGCTTGAGTATAATTTCGTGGAGTTATTTACTATTAGCGTTAGAAGTAGCAGTAACAATGAAATTGGCAACTTTGTCCGGGTTCGATAAAAACACAACGTGGCTCGATTTAACTTCGATTATTTTCATTCCTGCACGCTTATACATATTGCGCTCAATAATTGGGTTGATAGCTTTATCTTCTGTTGCAACAATTGCATAACTCGGTTTAGTTCTGAATGCGGCAGTGGTTACTTTATCAGTAAAACATCTGGCAAATATTGGTCCTTGTGAAGCGTACATGAAGGCGGCCTTTTCCTTGCTCACATCTGCGCAGAAACCAGCATGAAATTTAGCTTTGTCAAAATAAACTACACCGTTTTCATCAGGATCTAATATGCCGTATTCTGGCGCGGTAGGCTGAGATGTTGCCCATTGAAGGGTGGTTTCTCCTGCATCCGGAGCATATGCCGCAAGGTACACCAATCCAACTACCTTCGGATTATTTCCCGCTTCAGTAATTACGGTTCCTGCCCATGAGTGCCCTACCAATATAACCGGGCCATCTTGTTTGTTGATGATTCTGTTAGCTGCATCAACATCATCTTTTAATGATGTTAAAGGGTTTTGCACTATGCTAACGTTATACCCTTGTTTAGTGAGTATATCGTATACTGCATTAAAGCCAGAGCCGTCGGCAAAAGCTCCATGCACTATCACAATATTTTTCACCTTAGGTTTTGTTTGCGCCAGCGTGATTGTAGTTGACAGAGTAACAATAGCCACTACTGTGGCAAGTAATGTTGTTTTCAATTTAGTGGTCCAGTTTACATTTTCCATAATCAATTATTTAATGATACCTATAATATCCAATAATCAGACCTGTATTTAAAGTGTTGTAAATCATGATTATATATCTAATTTACAAATTGATAATTGGCTGTATATCGTAAATTTACTTCTTGGGTAGTAAATTAGCCAAATAGTGATGTATTGCACTCTGACGTTATTTATTCAGGATCTATATCCAGGTTAAAAACTCTCTATTATAATTGTAAATTTTCTTATACTTTATATATTTATTATATTATTCTAACAATCGAAACTGAGATTATGAGTTTACTTTTAGTAGTCCTATTATTTATTGCAATAGTTTTAATAATCCTTGGGATCGTCAAGAAGCGAAAACCAGTTGCATACACGGGTCTTATACTTTTAGTGCTTTGTATTATTACCGTGTTTTCGCTTGGATTTTTGACCTCCGACATGTAGTATGTTTTGCTTACCGCTCCCAAAAAGGATACGATGTGTATCTAACACATCTCATTTATTAAACGTCAAAGCGCCTGGGATGATAAATAATTGCTTTTGGACTTTATAAGATCATACAGGTAATTACAGCTTCTTATACATATGGTTCGTCTTATTTCGCATTTTGTTGTGAAACATTTTGCCGGATAATTGTGTACTAACTGAATGATTCAGCTACTTATTCAATTATGATACGCACTTTTAAACTCTCATTGCTTTTGCTAATTGCCTTGGGTATACAAGGTTTCGCCCAAACTCCGAAGTTGTTGGTTGACGTTCCTGCAAACCTTAAAAATTTTATACCAAAAGGTTACGAAGCACTAGGAATTACCAACGGCGACTTAAACCGGGATACCTACCCTGATGCAATTATTGTACTCTACAAAAAGGGAGAAGAAAAAACATCTGATGTAATTAGTCATCCCGAGAAAAGACCCTTGTTAGTGTTTTTAGGTCAGGCTAACAAAACTTATAAGTTGGCGGTTCAAAGCGATAATGCTGTTTATTGCGTAGACTGCGGCGGCCAAATGGGCGACCCGTTTACTGGGGTCACCATCAAAAATGGGTATTTCTCTGTAGAACATTACGGTGGGGCCGCCGAACGCTGGTCACGCGTAGTTACATTTAAGTATGCTCCAGCCGATAAGGGTTGGTTTTTACACAAAGACGGCCGAGAATATTTCGATGCAACCAATCCCGAGAAGGTAACATCAGACATTGAAACGGTTAAAAACTTCGGTAAGGTGCCTTTCCAAAAATTCAATATCTACAAAGAAAAATAAACTAATCCGTTATTTTTACATCTACTACATCTTATACCTATGAAATTCATAAATTCGAAATACCTGTTACCATTTGCTTTCGTCTTAGTTCTATTTGTAAACGCTTGCATGCATGATAAACCTAAGTTAAACCAGGTGGCTCAAACGGCTGAATATCAGTCAGTTGCTGTTGCAAAATCGCAATACGCAGAAGTGACTACATGGCTCGATGACTTCAAAAATTTCAAAACGGCCATTGATCATAATGATCTGGAAAAGATGAAAACATACTTCAATCTTCCTATGTCTTCAGAAACCACACAAATTTGGGTAGCGATATACGATAATGTGGACGAAGATAAACGCCCCCAAAATTTTCCGGATACATTTACTGAGGCTGATCTGGAAAAACAACATGATAAATTGTTTAATTCCGCTTTTGTAAAAAGCCTGCTCAAAATTAATAGTGCACAGCTCTACAAAACTGGACAATATGCCACGCCAGAAATTAAAGAAGGAGGCCAAAGCTTTCATATGCTTGTTCAATTCGACAAGGCAAGCGCAACCCTTCAGCTATCTGTGTTGTATGCAGGTGGAACCGACGAGAATGGCGAAGAAATCAGTGAGGGCGAATCGGCGACTATTTACTTTTTTAAAGTAATAGATAATAAAACTTTAAAGTTTGATAAAATTCTTTTTGCTGGGTAATCTATGTATGCTTACGCTACTAAATAGGATTGGTAATCCCACGGCAACATACATTGCTGTAAGCTTTAAAAAACATGCTGAAATCTTCATCAATCAGAGCATAATATTTACCTTGAACAATTTGATGGCCATGGCAAGAAGAATTAGTCCAAAAGCCTTGCGAATAATAGCTAGCCCTTTACTGCCAAGCAACACCTCTATCCTGTATGTGTTCTTTAGTACGATAAAGACAAATAACACATTGATCATTATTGCCGCTACAATGTTCCAGTTATCAAACTGTGTCTTCAGTGACAACAGCGTCGACATCGTGCCTGCTCCAGCAATCAGCGGGAAAGCCAGTGGAACGATGGATATGGTATGAAAGGTTTCCTCGTGAAAAATCTTCATTCCAACTACCATCTCCAGTCCGATCAGAAAAATGATCACTGAGCCGGCAACCGCAAAGGAGGAGATGTCAATTCCAATCATATTTAGCAGGTGATCACCTACAAAGAGGAACACCACCATCAACAGCATAGCTATTAAGCTCGCCTTGCCGGATTCTATTTTTCCTGCTTTTTTCTGAAGGTCAATAATAACAGGCACAGCACCCAGCACATCAATGGTCGCAAAAAGTGTCATGGTCACTGATGCGATTTCTTTTAATTGAATGTTCATAATATATCTACTGATTCAAGCTGATGATTATTTACCACTGATGGATTGCTGTATTCATGGTCATTTCTCAGACGAATGATATCGGTAATGGCTTCCCATAAGGCTGCTACCTTTTCTTCTTTATCATCCCTGACGGTTTCTGTTTGATAAACGGCTTTTGTTCCGGATGACGAACGCTGTAACGCGTAATTTGGGATTGTATATTTAATGTTTGACATTTTGTTTGAGGTAAAATTTTAAGGTACTGTTGAGATCTCGTTTATTACCTGCAAAAGTCAGCAAAGCTACATGGCCTGAAAATCACCGATATAGGGTAGATAACTAACCTATATTCATCCTTATCATCAGCTTCAAAGCGTTCAATAAAATCGTACTGGCTGCACGTATCTTTTCCTTCTGCGATTATTGTTCTGTGAATACCTAAAAGCCAATATTTATTTTCCATAGCTGCACATTTAATTTTAGTAGTCATTAGCGTTTTAGCGGAATATAACCCGGTACAATATTTTCTACTGGTTTAGTAGATCGTAAATAGGCGAAGATGGCTTTGACGTCATTGTCTTTCAAAACCGTGAAATTTTGCCAGGGCATAGGAGGCATCAATTGCCTGCCGTCTTCCTGGCCCTTAAATTTTCCGTGTCTGATCGCTCTCTCAAATTGTTTATAACTCCAGTTACCAATTCCGGTAGCATCTGATGTGATATTTGCAGCGAAACTTGAGCCCCATGGGCCCATAGCTAAGGTCATGTCAGCATTTACCACAACAAAACCGTCTGATACCATTTTCTTTGGAAAGGCCGGGGCCGGACGGTCAGCTGGATAACCTGATAATATTTTTCCTGGTTGTAACTGCGGTCCAGCTGGTCCAAATATCTTTGGACTATGGCAGTCATTACAACCGCTTATATTTACCAGATAACCACCCAAACGCTCCAGACTATCAGTGGTAATAGTGTCTGCAGTGGCTGTTTTCTCAGATTCCTGAGTAGCGGAATTGCATGAATACATGGCAAATACAAGCAACACGAAAGGGAGTACTAAAAGAAATTTATGTTTCATAATAATATAGAATTGAAAATTATTTACAAAGAAAGCTTGTTCTAAACCATTTCTAAATGCCCTAAATTGTGGTTTTAATCCCCCGGGAATTAGAATGTTCTCCCCATATTAGGGTAAGTCGTATGCCCATTAGAACCTATATTTTTGAAAAAAATAAATCTATATGCACAATACTTCCAATTGTTTTTTATCTATTCTTATTAGTTCGCTTTACCACTCTGTTGATCTCGAAACACAATGAAAAGAGACTGAAAATGTTGAGGGCACAGAATAGGGGCAGGGAAGTCAGCATCACTCATTACTGCCCATTTCGCTTTTAATTTTAGTTGTATAGCCAAAGGGTTACAAAAGGTTTTTTTACTGTGATGAGCTTTCGATGTTAGGTGCTGCACTGCTGACTTTCGCCATGAGTATCTTATATACAGTCATTTTTTCATTAGGAAAGTTTTGGACGGTAAAGTTGTTCATCGCGAAGAAATCAGGCAAATCTTTAAACCGGGGGCTTCTTTTCAAGTTTTTTAAACATCCTGATTATCACCTAAGCATAATTCCGGAGCTGATAAGGCCAGGATTGTTTCTGCATGCCAGCTATAGTCTGGTCATTGGTTTTCCGCTCTATGTAATTTTGCTGGCCATACGTATCGGGATGGAAGAACATATCATGAAAAACTATTTTCAGAACTTTTAATTGTAGACCGGCATAGTCAGCAACTTCCAATTAAGTATTTGGCGAAAAAAAGTAGCCGAAACTAGTTGAAAATACTTTTCCTTTACTTATGCTCAGTATGTATTTCAGATGGTCCAATGTGAGATTAGGTATATTGTAAAAATTGAAAACAACACCAGTTTTCATTTTCGAAATGTCATCAGGTATATCTCCGGTATTCGTGTTATGCAAAGTAATAGTCGTGATCATTTTTAGCGGTATGATAGCAACCGGGAAAGTTTTTAGTTGCGTTGTACCTAAATTTAGTATTTGCAAAGCATCAAGATCTGCAAAAGATGCAGGCAAACTTTCTATTTTGCTGGACTGAAGGTTAATTTCCCTCAATTTTTTTAGTTTGCCAATACTGTTAGGTAATGATTTAAGACTACTGTAACTGGCATTGAAATAGGTGAGGGCAGAAAGGTTTCCAAAGCTTTCGGGAAGTATTTCAGCTCTGCCTGCCATAAACAAGGACGTTAGTTTGCTCAGCTTTCCAAAACTGTCTGGGATTTTAGCGTAATTACCGTAAAGGGTGACCGATTCAAGATTATGCAGCTCCCCAAAGTTTTCGGGAATGGATTGCAGGCCGGTTCCGCTTATGGTTAATGATTTTAGTGAAGATAAGCTTGCGAACGATTCTGGAAGCCCGTATAATGTATTGGTAGTAATCTCCAGGGTTTCCAGTTTTTTCAGATCACCTATTTTCGGCGACATCACAACGTTACCACCCGCAGCCGCATCAAATGTCAAACGGGCAAAGACTAACGACTTACACTCGCTAAACCGTTGCGGGAATGCGGAACTCCTGCTATACAACTCTATATGCTGCAGGTTTTTTAAATCGCCAATGTCTTCTGTAATGCTGGTGATTGATGTGTTTAGCACCTTTAAACTTGATAATTTGCCCAGCGTCCCATTAAAATTCACATACCCCGAATGAAGGACATTAAAAGATTCCAACGATTTTAGGTTGCCAAAAGATTTAGGGAGTAAAACTTCATTGTATGGTGATGCACTATTCCTTGGGGAGAAAAGCAGAGTTTTTAGTTTGGTCAGGTTGCCAAAGCTTTCTGGAAATACCGTACTGTATCCCATTGCGTCCATACTCAATTCTTCCAGATCAAAATAATTATCGCTAATTATAGGGGCTATCAGGGCTAAACTTGAACCTCCCAGTACCAACTTTCGTAATTTTTTAAAGGCTGACAAGGACGGGTATTTCTTGTCCTCTGCAAATATCCAGGCAATGGCTGATGCCTGCAAGTTGAGTTCAATAATATTGCCCGCATTATTTGTTACCACCCTGCTATCTTCACGTGACAGTTGAAGCAAATACAAGCCTTCGTCTTCAGTATAGTTTCCTGTCTTGATGGATTTACGAACCTCGTAAACTTTGCCTGCATAAGTATATTTGAATATTGCCGTGTATGCAGTGTTGGCATAACCATGCAATTCTATTACTGGTTTATTTTCCGTTGGCTCAGCGTGACCGTCGATATATCTTGAGCTCAGCTGCGCATATACTCCCTCAAAAGACCATATACCCCGATATTTAGTGTCAACTGAGAGTGTCCTGATCGTTTGAAATGTTGAAGGTGTATAGTCCTTAATCTCAATAACCAGTTCAGGGATTTTTACCTTACTTGTTACTGCAGTAACTTTTCCATCCCGATCCCAACGTTTCCATTCCAGAGTATATTCCTCTCCAGGTAATCCCTTAAACCTGGTAAATGGATTGGTATTGTCCTCAAAGTAAACAAAGGTATCCATCACCATACCATTCAAGATTTTCCATTCCCCGCGCTCTCCGCTTTGCAGCGCGCGTGCGTTCAGGTCCATAAAAAAATCCAGACCGGTAGAATCTGCGGCAGTAACCGTTGGTTCATATTTGTCTTGAAGTAAAGGCGCGATATCATCTTTTGAGCAGGAACCAAATCCAAATAGTAAGGTCATCAGTAAAAGAAAAATGTAATTTCTAGGCATATTGGGGCCGTTAAGGATTGGTCGTGAATGAATAGACATCTGAATAGACTTCTTTTGCTGATGCCGAGTCTTTGACATAAATCTGGTAGTGATAGGTCTTATTCGCTAACAGCGTATTAAAAAAGACAGCATACCTGTTTGCACTAACCTGATTGGCAATTTCTACTGTGAGGCCCTGATTTAGATGTAATAATGTTTTGCTTGTCGCCACCCTTAGACCAACTTCCTTGTATGGATATTCCTCAAGGGTAAACTGTATACTGCAAATTCCCTCTTTGTATACGATTTTAGGATTAACCTGTGCAAATGCATCAACAGGAACACCCTGGACGTCTTTTTTGCAAGCCATCGCTACCATTAACAGCCCTGCCAACAGCATAAATTTAAAACATCTAATTTCCTTTGTTGATCGAGATCTCATAAATTGTTTTACTGCTGAATGATTGATCGGTATTGAGGTGTAACTTGTTATTATAGCTGAAAAATCCGCCCAGATAGCTATTTGAAACACTATTCTTCAGATACACCTGATAAAGTTTTAGGTTCACAGGATCAAATATCTTGAAATCGTCTAAATCACACGCTATCAGTATTTTATTATCTAATGATACCACATGTTTGGTGATAAAGGTTTGTGGTGCCGCGACCGTTCCTCCTTTGTAAATCTGCTCGAATGTAAATTTTTCTGATACTTTGAAAACTGAAAATGTAGCTGTGAGTTTGAAACCCTGATCATATACAGGGACAAGACCGAGCAGGTACATTTGGTTATTAACGGAAACGAAATGGAAATTTATGATCTCAGTCGCCATCTTTAAACTAAGATCAAACTGCTTAGTGCTTTTGTTATAGTGATAAATGTAATCGTCTTTTTTGAGCGGTAAACCAGGGGCCGAGGCAAAATCATCAACCAGACTGTAAACCAGGTACAACTCGCCTTTGTGGATAAAATAGTTATTGTTTGTGAGGCTACGGTCGCTTTTTGGATAGTTGTGCTCTTTAAAAGGAAAGATTTTCAGGGTATTGGACCCCGGGATAAATGAATAGACTTCCGGATAGTTATAATAGCTTGCCAGGTCATTTGGATTGGGATAATTGCCTTTCTCAACGGGTAGGAAAAACAATTGTCCGTCAAATTGTATCCCGACAGTATTTGAGTTTATGGTTCCGTCCGGAATGCTGCCCTGAGCAACCATGCGTTCGTCAGCGATATCCAATTTAAAGACCTGTTTTTCGTAAAAATAGTAAAGTTCATTGTTAAAAATGGACGTAAAGGAGCCCTGTAAGTTGGTCGGGGTGTAGGTAAGCGTATAACTATCCCCATTTCCAATAAATTGAACCGATTGGAAAAAGATGTCCTTGCCCTGATAAAGTCCGCTAAACGAATTGTAGGCATTAACAGGTTTAACCTTTCCGGTAACCGTAATTTTATATCGGTTACCGGCTATCAATGTGGGATAACCCATAGTTACAACAGCACCGTTTACTTTGATAATCAGTTCTGATAGATTGAGGTTTTTCAGATTTTCGCCCTCAATGTCTGCACTGAAACTTCCGTCTTCTAAATAACTTATAGTAGGACTTTTCACCTCGAGTGCAAATTTGGCCAGTTCATTGGACAAAGTTTTTACGGTAAATTCCTTCGAATCTGTTTTTTGTGAATCATTCAGCATGTAAAAAACCTTAAACCCGTATTCTGTACTTGCATCAAGGCCTTGCAGTGAAAGCCTCATCTGATCATTTTCCCTGATGGCCTTCACCAAAACAGGCTGATCTGGTGCCGACTTTTTATAATAGCTTACACCTGCTTCCTGATAGCCCAGATCAGATAGGTTAAACGTGATATCAATTTGATTGGATCTAACGAATGTGACAAAAACATTATCGACATTAATTACTGGGTCGACCTTTTCAGATTTTTTACAAGACCAGCATGTGCAAAGCACAAGGAGCAGCATGGTCGATCTATATATTCCCATCTGCATCGGTTTTAATGAACACAAAATTTGGGTTTTCATAAGTATACGTCTGCCTAAAGTTTAAGAAGATATTGTACGAACCATCAGGATTGCCGCTGATTCCCCTTATAATATGGGATGGTATTTCTGTGTAATAACGTTTTGATTTGATATTCATCTCCTTATCAAATATGTAAAGTCCCGCATAGGTATTCAGTCCTCCGCCATCTACCTGGCCTACCACTACAATCTCTCCCTTGTTATTGAAGAACGCCTTTTCTGCTGATAAATAATCAGACTTTTCATTTTTCTTCAATACTGTACCATCTGTGCTGAATTTGAAATAGCGGAGGAAATTAAAGTCTGAATTGCGCCCGAACAGATATAAATTATCTTGTTCATCAACAAGCAGGGAAGTCATCCAAAATCCCAGGTTGGATTCATTATTCAGGGTTCCATCAAACAGAAAATTATTTAGAAATTGTCCCTTGGAATCGCATTTATGAACCCTTATACTGGTGTTGCGTTCGTTCGTATTCCTAAAAATATAATAGATGTTCTTTTTGGAGTCTACATTAATGGCTACAATTGAGCCTAACTGGTTGGTATTGGGCTGGTGCCAGTTCAGGCTTAGGTCGTCCGGGTTGATGGATAACAGGCTGCCTGTTGATGTGCCTGCTATAACTTCTTGCGCCGAGGTTTTAAAAACAGATTCAAAACTCTGTTCCGGCAGGCGGTCGGCATAACTTTTTTCCAATAAAACCTCTCCGGTTTTAACTGAAAATTTGACCACAGAATTCTGTATGAATAACAAACCCTCCTGGTCTTCCTTGTGTGAAGTCACAAAAAATTCACCGTACGTTGAAAAACTGTAGGCCTTGACAGATAACAATCTGTACCAAAGCATATTTCCTGATTGATCAACTTTGAATACCACAACCTTAAAATTTTCATCTGCAAATGTGCCTGGGTGCTGCAGCAGCCTAACAGCGATGTGCCCGCCATCTGCCAGTTGTTTAAGTGCTGTGGGTCCGGTTATTCTTGAATAGCTGTGTAAATTATATTCCTGATAAATAGTCGGATTGCCGGTAGAGGGTGTAAGGGTACTGGTATTGATTATTTGTTCAATCTGTTTACCTTCACTAGAGGCGCTAATCTTGATCGTGTACTTTTGCCCTGCCTTGAGGTTGATCAGGCTATATTTGGTAGCATTTATGCCTTCTATAACTTTTAAGCCGTCCAGATACAGCGCATAGCTAACATCTTTAAAGTGCGTATTTTTTACGACCGGCCATTGCAATTCAATAAATTGAGTGCCAGCTGCTGATACTTCTGCTTTCAGTTCCGATAATTGTTCTGGCTGATCAATAAAATTATCTTCACTTCCGTAATCTTTATCTTTTTCACAGCCGTACAATAATAGAACAGCAAGCCAAAGAAAAGCTGTTCGGAGAGAAATTGACATATTTGAGCGTTAATAAATATTGGATAAAATAATTATCAATTCTAAAAGTAGATAAAATAGGCAAATATAAAAATGTTTTTATTTATTAAATTTTCGATTTATTTTAAAAGTTTAGCTTAACTACAGTATTACTATATTTTACTACCCAGTCCCGAATAAGCCGGCCTTTATTTTATCCTTTGATTCGCTTCATTTAAGGTATCATCCTTGTTTACCTCTTTGGCTTTCACAGTTTGTTTACCAAATCTGTAAGTTAGGCCAAAAGCTATCGTACGCGTGTCATTGTATGACCTGCTTTGATATGGCAGCCATAGAGCCCGTTCACCTTCATAAGTGCCTTTGAATATATCATTGCCCCTTATGTACAAGGTCATCTGTGGTTTTTTAAATTCTTTGACAAGAGTTGCGCTCATATTACTATAACCCAAATGATGGTATAGCTGATCACTGTTAATGTTACTTCCATTAAAACCTATCCCGATCTTCCAGTTTTTAGGTAAGGTAAAATCGTTATTGATGTTGCCATAAAGGTTAATATTAGAGCTGGCCAGAGGCAAATTACCATAGGGTTTCAGATCTATAGTCATTAGCCTTGCATTTATCCTTAACTGCCAGAATGAGAAAGGTTGTAACGAATAATACCCTCCCAGATAATAATAAGCCCCATTAAAATTATCATATTGCTGCTGCAACAAGCCCTGATCATTTTGCGCAAGAACCGATGAAATTAGGTCGTTAAATATCACCGCAACAGCACTAAACACCAGCTTGTTATTGTAGGTCCAGCTTACATTAATATTGTGTGTTCTGGAAGGTTTAATTTCGCTGTTTCCCACAAAGTTGGCCACAGTATTATCCGTGAACCTTGAAAAAGGATTCAGCAGATTGTAATCTGGCCGGGAGATCTGCTTGCTGTAATTGATATCCAGAGCATTTTTGTCATTGAGTTTTTTCTGTATGTAGAGGGTAGGGAAGGGCGTTAGATTATCGTATATTTTTTCTCTGCCGCTGCCGTTGGTTTGAGAAAACACCTGATTTTGTTCAACCCTTAAGCCCAACTGAAAATACCAGGATTTCACCTGCGCTTCCCAGGAAGTAAACAGGCCATAATTGACTTCATTGTACCTGAAGTTGATCCTGTCACTTACCGTTTCATTTATCGTTCTTTCCGCATCCGTATAAGTGAGCCCCAGGTTTTCATTTTCCAGGACGGTATTGTAATATCTGGCGCCAGAAATCCATTCGCCCTTTAACAAGGGACGGACATACTGACCAGAAAGCGTCACGAAATTGGTATTGCCCGGCAACACAGCTTTATAAAATGGCGTTTTTGGAAGCAGTATATTTTCGCTGTTGTAATAAGAAAGGTCGTTGATGATGGTGTTGTCGTTTTTATTTCTGGAATAAGCCACTATAAATTTTAGACTTTGCCTTGTGCTGTCCCATTTGATATCATATTTTGCCTGTGATGAAAAGGTTTTCGAAGTGGCATCCACCGCATTGGAACTCTGCCATACTGAGTCTTGTAATTGTCTCCGTTCAGCAGTATAAACGCCATTTTTACCATCAACAAAGTTATCCGTATTGTTTGGTGCGTATTCGGCATACACCGTAAGCTGGTTGTTCTGATCAAAATCGACACCCAGATTACCAAAAACACGATGACGATCACTTGTATTTAAGCCAGTCTGGTCCACTTGCCAGGGTAGGTTTTTAGAATTTATTGAGGTATTTAAAACCATGGTATTTTCAATCTTCGATTGCCCGTAATTATAGCCGGCCTGCGAAGTAAATTTTCCTTTTTTTGCGTCAACAGTTAGGCCACCGTTATATCTGGAATACACTCCGGTAGTGTTGGTTAAACTTAAAGTTCCCTTTAAACCTTCGTATCTCATATTAGTGGTAGTAATTAAGATAACAGCACCAATATTTGCATCATATTTAGCACCAGGGTGCGAAGAAATTTCAACCTTTTCTATATTGGCTGCAGGTATATTTTCCAGATATCTCATCAGATCGTCGCCACTTAGAAACAACTGCCGGCCGTCTATAAAAACTGTTGCGGCTTTATTTGCAACCTTCAGGGTCGCGTCCAATCCTGTTTCTACCAAGGGCCCAAACTTTAAAGCCTCCCAGGTATTTGAAGTTTTTGCCAGGGCATTCTCTTGTATGTTCATGATGAAATTTCCATTTTTATTCTCAATGAATTTCTTTTTTCCCTGTACCGCAACGCCCTTCAATAAAATGCTTTCTTCTTTCAGTAAAAGTGTAATCTCCTGTTGGTCTTGGATCTTCAAAGTTGTGTCGATTGCCGAATATCCTACATATGAAGTCTGGATGCGGTAATGGCCTGGGGGCAAGCCTGGAATAACTATTCTGCCATTTTGATCTGTTAACAGGACTTTCTTAAATGCAGTATCTCTTGTGATGGTGAAACTAACTGCTGGTAAAGCAACCTGGCTTTTAGCATCTTTAATAGTGAAGCGGGTGGTTTGAGATTGGGCTTGTGCGAATGCACCTAACATTAGTATCAGAATGTAAAAGAGGAGCGTTTTCTTCATGAAATGGTTTCAGACTTTATCTATTAAAGGAGATTTCTTATCGATCAACAATTTGTCAATAATATATTTAATATTAAAATATTATAGCGAATGTTTCCAAATTTATGCCAGTATTGACGGTATGCGCTACAGTGATGTGATGAAGGATTTAGAAGTATGTCATTAATAAAAGCGTTCAATATCGAACGGTAGGCGTACGGTTGTGGACAGTTGATAAAGAACGAAAATATTTTTGCAAACTGTTCGACGTTGCAAGCAAGGAATAGAATGACCTACTATTGCTTTCGTCGAATTGTACCTGCCAGATGTTTTAGAGGGTAGCGATTCGTATAAAATAATTCAACATAATTATATATATTAGTGTAATAAAAACTATGTATATGGCATACCAATTCACAGTCGATACTCGCGATATAGAAATTGCAGCTATCAATGAGCATTACCAGTATACCATTATTTGGGAAAGCCTACCAGTAGGTTATATTTATGTTTCAGAGCTAGATCAAGATTTGAACTTACCTATATGGAAGGGTAGTACGCCATATCTTGATACACATGCAAATGCAATTGGTCGGTGGATTGAGAGTTGTGATAGGTGATTTATATAATTTTTGACGACTTTAGATGTGAGGTAAAGAATCCTCGATTCCGTTTCACATATAATAGACTGAAGTTAAGCATGTATGATCGTCTAAAAAGTTTCTTGTCGCCGCTTTTCGTTTTTAGCCTGGTGCTATTAATCCTGAACGACTTCCTTCTGAAAGCAACTTTCCATAACACCCTTACCGGAAAACTTTCCGATTTCTGCGGACTGTTTATTTTCCCTATTTTCTGGTCGGCTGTCTTTCCAAAACGTAAATTATCGGTATTTGTCTTAAGCGGGATCTTATTTGTATTTTGGAAAAGCGAATATGCTTCTGGTATTATTGAACTGCTGAATCCCATCTTTAACATTCATCGGACTGTTGATCCTACCGATCTGATTGCCTTACCCGTATTATTGCTTGCCTGGTTCCATATCAATGGCATTCCACACATAACCCTGAATAACTCTTTATTAGCTCGCTTAAGCGCCTGCTTTATCGGAGCAGTTGCTATTTTCTCGTTTTGTGCCACCAGTCAGCAGCGGTATGTTCAATCCTTTGATCAACCCCAGTATGTGTTATTGAAAGCTTCGGCAACCCCCGATGCCAAATTATACGATGAATTTGAATTTTATAGAAAGGATTCGTTGCTTGTCGTTCAGGTTAAACAGCTGTATATTTCAAGGCCAGTGAGGAACGATGATTACAATAAAAACCGTTCGATTAAAGAACTGGATAAAAATATTCGGGACTGGATCAAAGACAGCGTAAGCGTAATTCCTCCGGGAAAGATAACATCTCTGACCATCGCCACGGCACAGGGGATAGACTCGTTAAGGTTTAACGGCGGTCGATTGGACGGCAGGTTCAGCAGAACAAAAAAAGGCAAACTTATTATAGAAGGATTTTACAAGATGGGACTAGAGGATTCCACCTGGACCTTGAGGGATAACATCAATACCAATGTGATGATACAAACATTTGTCGATGGCGAAGGGACGAGCATTAAGCAGTTTGATCATGACAACCTCGTTTCGAACACCAGTATCAATACCCGTGCGGACACCATACGGAATATCTACATCCAGATCGGTCTGCTGATTTTATTCGTAATAGGCACCATACTGTTATTGGTGAAAAATTACCATAGCACATTTCCAGAAAACCTCACACTTAAACGGCGTTGGAAATGGCTCCTGTGTTTCATATCGCCCTTTTTGGTCTGGCTTGCATATGTTGGGATTCTTATATTGCTGAGGGATTTCAGCCAGGATATTTTTGAAAAGCTGGCTTCGATTATTTTGATTTTCATGGCGACTTGCCCGCTGATGTTTGTTGTCGTATTCTGGATTAAATTGAGAAAGGAGATAGATATCTTTTTGTACTGTCTGTTATTCGCATTGTTATGCAGTATATGGACAATCTCCGGCACACTCATCGCACTCTCTAATTAGGTTGATATTTTTGCTGATTTACCCGTATTCCATTACGAGGAATGCTAAAATTGCATCCATCTCCCTCTTGAATTTTTGGAGGTGAATGTGTTTAGGAAAGCTAAACAAATTTAACGGATTTTCTCAAAATCCGGTGATCGTTATTCTAATATATGGCGGGATTATTATTGCCGCACAAAAACATCCTCGGCTAAATGTGCGATCTTTTAAAAGTCGACCTTCTGCTCTATTAAACATTGACATAAGATTTTGAGTTTTTTTTATTTAGGTAAATGTACGTCAATGAGTTACAATTGCACCTCTCACCAAGACTCGCTGCCTCACTCTTCCTATACTTTCCTATTATTTCCCGTAAATGCCTAAGGTTTTTTTAGCTTCCTATCCCAGGTGGCCGTAACTGCAGTATAATCTTGTCAGGATTTTAGAAGCATCTTTGTTCGTAGCTTGGTATAGGATACTCCACACTAGCTCCACAGAAGCAGCACTATGACTCCACTGAATTTAGCTGAAAACAGTGGAGTCATAGTGTTACTATAGTGCCATTTGCGAAGAGTTACCTACAACAAACTACGACTAAGCTACGATCAGGCTACGACCGTGTTGAAATGGCAAATAACTCCATCGGCTTACTTCGGCCTCTAAGTGGGACCTCTCCAACGGATATTGTGGCATAAATGGGAGGGAGTTGAAGTACTTTAACGAGGTCCTCAGACACCAGCAATTCAGCGCCGAATTGATTGCATAAGCCCTGTATCCTTGCTGAAGTATTGAGCACGTCGCCCGTAAATATAATTTCCTTTTTTAGCGATCCTATCTCCCCGGCGGTTACCATACCATAATGCAGCCCCGCTTTGAAAGTTGGTAGTAAGCCAAATTGGGTGATGTACTTCTCTTTATGCATTTCCAGACAGTGTTTCATCGCGAAAAAACAATCAATACTGTTATTTTTCTTTAATCCATCCCTGAGTTTCCAGCAGATAATCATTTCATCACCGGCGTATTGATAGATTGCACCAGCATGGTCAATAACAGCACCTGATAGGTCTGAGAAATATTCCTTTAACATTTCGAAGTATTTGACATGTCCCAATTTTTCAGCGATTGTTGTCGAAGACTTCATATCCACGAACATAAATATCCTCTCTTCCGCTATGGGATGGTGGTACGTTCCCAGGAAAAAGTTGTTCAATGTGCCTAGTCCAATACTTTCCCTAAATTCAGTATAAAACTGTGTGATCACAACTACTACAGCAATGTAAACCAGAATGCCAATTATTGAATAATGGAGGAAAAACGCCCAAGCTGGTGAAGAAAGGTTGTTGAAAGACTGCTCGTTATCATAAAAAAACGTATTGACTAACGTAAGGACGACAAGGAATATAGTAAAGATGATTAGATAAACAATTGATTTAAAAATAACCTTTGCGGTAAAGCTATTTTTGATGAACCTTTTACTAAAATAACTAATCTCCAAAATACCACTCAATAAACCCATCATCAGGGCACCAGCGGGAATTGTAAATATGTTCGTTGCAAAATCATAAGGAACACCAGTTAAAGGGTAATGGTCCAGATCTCCGAGCAGACTTTTCTCCAGCAAGCAATATACTAAACTAAAAACAAGCCATAACACACCGAAAGGTATGATACGGGAAATATTTCTTCTGGTTTTCGGCGATAGCATAGAATTAGAATTTTAAATCGTTTTCAAGATAACACAAATTTCTATGTGTTGATTTGAATAACCTGAAAGATCAATGCGAATTCATAAAACCAGTTTTGGCTACAACTAAACCAGATTTGGTCACAATCTACTCCGGGTTTGTTTAGACCTTTACATTATAAAATAAATTAAATATGAAAAAGATTTTAGTTATAGGTGCATCTGGATTCATTGGTGGTTATTTAACCAACCAATTGGTATCTGAAGGTTATACGGTACGCTGCCTAGCACGTAAACCGGATAAATTGACGGAATTAGCTAAACGTGGCTGCGAGATCATGAAGGGTGATTTCACAGATCCTAACTCTGTACAGCATGCGATTGAATCTATGGATGCGGTTTATGTTTCCATTCATACATTGGCACCTCAGCAGAAAAACACTTCGGAACAAGGATTTATGGATATTGAAATGAATGCCATTCAGAATATTGTGGAAGGATGCAGAATGCACGGAGTTAATCGTCTGGTCTATGTTACCTCTTTGGGAGTTACTGCCGAGGCTAAGGATGCCTGGACCAGTGGCCGTTGGAAAATACAACAATACCTGATAAATAGTGGTTTAAATGTGACTGTGATCCAACCGGGCATGATCGTTGGTATTGGTGGACAGGGATTTAATATGGTGTTGGCAAATGCGAAAAAAAGCACTTCATTTGTAATAGGGGATGGCCTTAACAAATTTCGAAGCATTGCAATTGACGACCTGGTTTATAATTTAATAGGTGTGTTGAATGAACCAGAAGCATATGGACAGTGTTATGAAGTTGGAAGTGATGATATATTAACCGGCGATCAGTTGATAGATGAAGCTGCTGATGTAGTTGGTCATTCTCATCCCAAAAAAATACATATCTCGCTAGGCCTTTTACGCTTTGCTGCTCCACTGATTGAGCGCATAGTTAAATCACCAAAAGGTGCTATCAAAGGTGCACTGGAGGGACTAGGAGCAGATCTTATCGGTGACCCGTCCGCTATAAGGAAACTGTTGCCGCGTAAGCCACTTTCTTACAAACAGGCTGTAGCGCAAGCTTTAATTGTTTATAATAGTAAATAGTTAATTTGCATAATGGAAAAGAGCCAGCCGTACTATATCAAAACGATCAGTGATTTTCACAAATTACTTGGCGCCCCGGCACCGGAGCACCCGCTGATTAGCATAATTGACATTAAACCCTTTGAGCGTATCCCGGAAGGAGTGCCGGGAACGGTAATGAATGGGTTCTATAACATTTCTCTTAAAAAGGGATTTAAGTCGCCTGTGAAGATTAAATACGGTCAACAAGCCTATGATTTTGATGACGGCGTACTTAGCTTTATGTCGCCGGGTCAGATCAGTATCTTTGATCCGCAGAAATACGCGAGCGCGGAACAATCGGGCTGGTTGCTGCTTATCCATCCTGAATTTATATGGAATACATCGTTGGGAAAGAAGATCAGTCAATACGGATTTTTTGACTACGCGGTAAATGAAGCTTTGTTCCTCTCAGATAAAGAAGAAGCTACCCTCATGCAAATTATTGGTATCATTAGGCAAGAATATCAAAATAACATGGATAACTTTAGTCACGGTATTATTATCACGCAGCTCGAATCCCTGCTTAATTATTCGGACCGTTTTTACCAGCGCCAGTTCATGACGAGGAGGAAAGCGAGTCATGAAATACTGGATCGCCTGAATGAAAAGATTGTAGATTATTTCGATGATGCAAATGCAATGCGTAACGGATTGCCTACCGTCACCTATCTTGCAGGACAACTGAATGTATCGCCCGATTATTTAAGTGGCCTGCTGAAAACACTAACCAGCCTGACCACCCAGCAACATATTCATGAAAAACTTATTGAAAAAGCCAAGCAGCAACTTTCCTCAACCAATCGATCTGTAAGCGAGATTGCTTACGAGTTGGGATTTGCGCATTCACAATCCTTCAGTAAGTTGTTCAAAGCGAAAACCAGCCTAACACCATTGGCGTTTAGAGCCAGCTTCAATTAATTGTAATCCAATTATCGATCTGCCCCGCCTCTTAATTTCCCATTCACACATTTCTCTTATTTCGCAGCCGCAGAAAGTACAACGGTATAATGATCTGCAGTACACTATTGCCAAGGCAATAAATCTAGATATACCTACTTCTATTGCCACGGAAAAAAAATAATAAAAGTTGTAAGGTTAGGAAGATGTTCCCGACTAAACAATAAAATGAATGATTATTTGAAGGTATCACCTAACAACCGTGGCAGATGTGCAACTCAAACCTGGCGCTTATCATAAACGTATGCAACTATGAAGACAAAAAATGACTTTCAGACTCTGGCATCAAACGAAGTGACTCCAAATCTTTGGGTGGACCTTTATGCAGATTACCTGTTTACTTATGCCTGCATGCGGATCAATGATAAAGAACAGGCAAGAGACCTTGTACAGGAAACATTCCTGGGGGCCTTGGAACGGCTTGAAAAATTTGATAAACTCTCTTCAGAGAAAACCTGGTTGACCGCCATTCTTAAGAATAAGATTTTCGACGTTTATCGGAAAAAGTCATCAGGATTGAACAATCAATCACATCTTGAAATGTCCGGTTCACAAACAGAAGACTTTTTCGACCCTGAGAACGGGCATTGGAATGAGCAACATTATCCTGAATCATTTGCAATAGAACAGCATGATACGCTTCAGAATAAAGAGTTCCAGGACGTGTTACAGTCGTGTATGAAAAAGCTTCCACCATTATGGGCATCGGTTTTTACAATGAAACACATGGATGATGAATCAAGCGAGATAATCTGCAAAGAACTAAGGCTGACATCTTCAAACTATTGGGTCATTATTCACCGGGCAAAGGTTCACCTGCGGTCCTGCCTCCAAAAAAATTGGATTTAATTAGAAATTATGAAAAAGCTAAATAAGCAAGAAATAAAGAAGATCGTCTACGACTGTGAGAAAGCAACTTTTCTGATTGAAAAACAGCTGATAGGAACGATCACGATCAATGAAAAGTTGCAGTTGCAACTGCATTTGAAAGGATGCGAGGTATGCACCATCTACCAGAAACAAAGTGCTCTGATTAATCAGTATGTCAAAAACCTGATGTCCCCTGAACACAATGAACTCAAACTAGACGATGGTTTTAAAAAAGAGCTTCAAAAAAGTATTGACAAACAACTGGATAAAAAGTAAACCGTTCGTAAGAGCATTGCCTGATTAAGGCAAGCAAAAATATGATTATAATTATTGTTAAACCCAACTATAAATGAAAAAGTTAATTTATCTATTGGCAATCTCTACCTCCTTAGGTATGCAGTCATGCAGTAATAATTCTGAAAGTTCTAGCGAAAATTTAGATAGCACTTCAAATGTGGTTGATTCAACTGGAACATCCGGCACACCTTCAACAGCAATGGATCCAGGTGACACCACTGGTAATAACAAAGCTGCGCTTGCACAGACCAGCAGCACCGACATTAAGGGCATAGTTTGGAAAGAGCTTGAGAAGCTGCCGCTTGCCTCCGATCCATCAAAGGAAGAAAGCATTGGCGTGGCGGTGATCCAGCCAAGCGCGCCCGCCGAACGGCATAGTCATGCAGAAAACGAAATAGGATACGTTTTGGAGGGTGAGTCCATTCTGGAGGTAGAAGGACAGCCATTGCGCACTATCAAAGCTGGCGACAGCTTCGCAATTCCTGCGGGCCGGATTCACCGCGCCAAGCCGAGCGGAAGCGTACCGCTTAAGGTGGTTGTAACCTACATAGTTGCGAAAGGCCAGCCGCTGGCACGGCCCGCTAAATAGCATTTTGCAAGCGATACGCCGCCTGCAAGAACAAGCTTAAAAAGACTCTTTTCCAATTACCCTTAAATTAATATACCATGAAAGTATTTAAAACACTACTTGTCATTGCACTTCTTATAGTTGGTATGGTGGCCTGTACAGAGATGAACGACAAAAGCGATACTGCAGAAGCCATATCTTCAAAAGATAAACAGTATGCCGTATTCGACGAAAACAATAACCTTCTTCGTCCAAAGGACTATAGATCATGGATCTTTATGGGTACCTCCAGTACGCCGAAGTCGGAAGATCCTAATGTCATTTTTCCGGACTTTCAGAATGTATACATTGACCCGGTTAGCTTTGCCTACTGGAAAAAACACGGAGAGTGGAGAGAAGGAACCATTATTGTAAAAGAACTGCTGCGGCAGGGTGATACTGTTTCATCAGTTGGGCACGGTTTTTTTCAGGGTGCACATTTTGAGGTAGCAGCGCAGGTTAAGGATAGCAAACGCTTCCCGAAAATGCACAATGGTTGGAATTATTTTGGATTTGCAGACTTTAAAAAGCTTGTCCTTAATGACGCCTCTATTCCTTTGGGGAATCAATGTGCCAACTGTCATAATAAAACTGCGATAGACGGAGATGTGTTTTATCAATACTACCCAGTTATACAGGTAGCGAAAAGGTATGGGGATGGAAACCCGGAAAATGAGAATACCCGTCCGGGACTTGTAGCAGAATATAAATACGTGAGCGCGGTACTAGATTCTGTAAAAAACTTGAAATAGCAGAAATTCCATTTTTCAATTGTCATGGAAGAACACTTGTTAACCTGATCGCCACCGGCAGCGTAAAAGCATCCCGAATGCTAAAAATAAGATTCTCTCGCAATATCTACCTTAATTAAATTGAACCACTGCTGAACACGGAGCAAAATATTAATAAAAAAGATGAAAAATCATATTAAAATCTTAAAATGGAATGCATTCCATAGGGTAGCCCTATGTGCAATGTTCATACATTTAACGCTGCAGTCATCTGCCCAAAAGATAGGTAAGCCGCTTGCTCAGCCGGGATATTATCATATGGCAATTGGTGACATTGATGTAATTGCCCTGTCTGATGGTAACGTTACCCAGGATATGACTAAGCTCCTAACCAATATTACGCCCGGCGAGATCAATACCTTATCCGATCTAAATTTTCAAGAGTCTACTGTTGAACTTTCCGTAAATGCATATCTCTTTAAGTTAGACGGAAAACTAATCCTGGTGGATGCAGGTACATCAGATTTGTATGGTCCCACCCTCGGGCATTTGCCAGAGAGTTTTGCAAAAGCCGGATTCAAACCAGAGGATGTCGACGCGGTATTGATAACCCATATCCATTCTGATCATACTGGCGGATTGATGTTCGGCGACAAAATGGTTTTTCCGAATGCAACACTTTACGTAAGCCAGAAAGAATATGATTTTTGGTTAACCCCAAAAAATTATAGAGAGGCACCAAAGGAACTGAAGGCATATTTTGAGCAGGCGATATTAAAAATGAGTCCATATGTTAAAGCAGGAAAAGTTAGCACATTTGCGTTTGGAAAGGAATTGTTCCCTGGTGTGTTTCCTATAGCTAGTCCCGGACATACACCAGGGCATAGCCTCTATAAAGTTTCGAGCAAAGCTGAAAGCATTTTGTTTTGGGGAGATTTGATGCATTCTGCACCTGTTCAATTTGCCAAGCCTGATGTTACGATCATTTATGATATAAATCCGAAAGAGGCTGCCGATGAACGGAAGAAAGCTTTTGCAGATGCAGCTAAAAACAAATACTGGGTTGCTTCTGACCATCTTTCCTTTCCCGGTATCGGTCACATTCGTGCGGATGGAGCCGGTTACAAATGGTTCCCTGCGAATTATTCAACCAGCGGTAATGGTCAATAGGCTGCAGATTGGTTCGTGCTGTAAGGTGTTTTTTATCTGGGCGTATTGCAGTTTTTCAGTCCTTATGCTCTTTGGGCAGCAAATGCCAACCGAAAGGGATTCAATAACGATAAAAACAATTTTTGAGCGGGCATTAACAGGAGAAAATTTGAATAATGATCTTTTGTTTCTGACAAAAAAAATCGGCCCTCGTATATCTGGCTCAGTCAACGCGAAGAAAGCTCTTAATTGGGCCAGGAAAAGGATGCTGGAAATTGCTCCGGATACCGTGTACCTTCAGGAAGTTGTTGTACCACATTGGGAAAGGGGGGCTAACGAAAAATCTTTTTTTAACACGGGCCGTAAAAAAACAGAAATGAAGGTATGCGCACTGGGTGGATCTATTGCAACAAATGGACTACTGCAGGCGAATGTACTAGAGGTTAAGAACTGGGATGAATTGGATTTAATAAGTGACAACGAAATAAGGGGTAAATTTATTTTTTTTAATAGGGCAATGGATCCCAAAGAAATAGAAACTTACAAGGCCTATCTGGGTGCAGTTGATCAGCGTTCTATTGGCGCTATAGAGGCGAGCAAAAGAGGGGCCATTGGCGTGCTGATCCGGTCTTTAACCTTAAAGGCAGACGATATTCCTCATACCGGAGCAGTGAGTTATGATATCAATACGAAGAAAATACCAGCCGCTGCTATTGGTATTAAAAGTGCCAACTTGCTAAGCGCTGCACTAGCAAATAATCCTAATCTGATGTACTCTTTAAAGATGGAATGTATGGCACTCCCGGATGAAAAGAGCTATAACCTTATTGGTGAAATAAGAGGAGCAAGATTTCCGCACGAGTATGTAACCGCCGGCGCCCACCTGGATTCATGGGATTTGGGAGAGGGAGCAGCTGATGATGGAACTGGGGTAGTGCAAACACTGGAGGTATTACAGATTCTTAAAAATTTGGATCAAAGACCGGAGCGATCATTTCGGGCAATTTTGTATATGAATGAAGAATCCGGTGCTCATGGTGCAGTCCAATATGCAAAGGAAGCAAGAGAAAAGAATGAAACCCATATTGCGGCACTTGAATCTGATGCTGGTGGTTTTACCCCCCGGGGGTTCAGGGTTGACGGCAGTTTAACGGTAGTAAAACAAATTAAAACGTGGATGGAACTCTTCGCCCCATACAAGATGGGTGAAATCTATCAAAACCAGAGGGGCATTGATCTGCTACCAATGAAAGGATTATCTAAAGCATTAATTAGCCTGGAATGTGACGACCAGCGTTTCTTCGACATCCACCATAGCGCTTCTGACACCTATGATAAATTGAACATTAGAGAAGTAAAGCTTGGAGGAGCATCAATGAGTGCACTGTCTTATTTAATTTTAAAATATGGACTATAGAAATCATTTGTTATATATATACCATTGCAATAATTAATGGTTTGATATTTATGTGTTCAAAAGAAAGAAGTGGCTATGAATAACGATGGCTTATATTTATAAGCTATTTCTTTCTCTGTGTGTATGCTGAAGGGCTTCAGCGGCAGTCCATATAGAAACGCCAAGAAAGATCAGGTCTTTCATTACAAAGCCACCGTCAGTAGGAACAGGTAATCCTTCCATTATTGTCCACATACCTGGTGTAGATATCAAAAAACTAAGGCTGGTTAAAAACATCAAGATACCTCCAATACTTCCCAATGCAGATATCCTTGGGAACCATGCCCTTAGGGAAATCATAATGGCCAAACCGATTTCAACCGAACCGATGATTCCGGATGTGCTTCTTAGATCAACAACTTGGTACATCCATGACATTAATGGGCTATTCTCTATCAGGGGCTGGATACCCTTGGCTTCGAAATTAGTAAATTTAAAAGCACCAAAAATTAGCAAAAGGGCTGCCAACCCGTAGCGGGATACACCCATTCCGAATGCGTTCAGTTTCTGAATCTTTGCAGCATCTAAACCTAACGCTGTGTTTTGTTGTTGAGCATCATTTAACGACGATTGGCTAGTGTTGCTTAATGTAACTGTTGGATTTTTCATGATTTTTGATTTTTTAAATAATTAAATAAAACTGTATTTTTTACAATTGGGTAGGATATCCTGCCTGTTTTATCACTTAGTCGCAGAGAACGTTTGACCCTTACAACTTTTTTGCTTTGTGTTAATTGTAAATAATAAGTTTTATGTTATTCCATTGAAATCGAAATGGCAAATAGCTCCATACTATTATTTTTCTTTAATCCATTCTTTAGTTTAAAGGAGATGATCATCTCATCGCCTGCATATTGATAGATCGCACCAGAATGGTCAATATCGGCACCTGAAAAATACCAGTCATGAGCCTGTGATCAGGCCTCCAAAAGGAATTGTGAAAACTTTTCTTGCAAATCCTACAAGGCACCAGTTGAGGTCTAATAGTCCAGATTTCCACGAATGCTCTTATCCAGCACGGCATATAGCAGGCTCAAAATAAACCATAACGAACCGAAAAGAATGATACGGGAAATATCTCTTCTGTATTTGTGTGAAAGCATCAAATTGAAATTTATTGAATCATTTTTAAATCATCATGTAATTATTACACTCATTTATATATTGAAAATCACTTGTTTGAACGTGGCCCGACAATTAAAATGATACACACCGACAGTGTGGGTAAATCTCACGTCCATCGTTGCCCCCTGAAAATTATAAAATTACGAAAAGCTGAATAACGGTTTGCTGTTAATTGCTTGTAACAGGCAGAAAAGCGCCAAAGCCCCATAAACTAGTCCTAAAATTATAACCAATTTAATATCCCTGAGCAAATAATAAGCCATTAGAGGTAATACCTGCAAAGCATGCATTCCCACAAAATGCGCGATACGCAGATCGCCATATTTGCGGCTCCAGTTAAGCAACGGTAAACCATTTCCGTCACCTGAACCGCCAACACTATGTGAACCGTTGGCACCCATAATAGCGCCCTCAAACGCAAATATCACAAATAAAAATATGCTTATACGAATAGCCCAGAGGTAATAGCCAGGGAGTTCGCGAAATTCTCCTGTACAAAATAAAATACCGATATAGCCGGTATACAAAGTGGCGGCAATGGCTGCAAATGCCATGGCGGCAGTAAGCGAAGTATAAAGTGGTGAACTGACATTATAATGTGACAATTGACCACGAGAAGCCTGAAAAGTTATATAAAACAACTCGAACCCCAATAGTATGATGGTTGTCCAGCTATATGTGCTAACGAGGTTAGGTAGTTCAAGATACCCGGTGTACCAGCCCATCGTCAAGGAAAATGCACCTATTGACAAAGCAAATTTAAAAGGCTTATACCAGGTGTTAACACCATTGATCTGAACATAGCTGAATTTTGCAATCATCAACATGAAAACAGCGCTTAATAGGCAGATTAGTCCAAAGTAAAACAAGGGCTCATTTCTGAATTTTAGAATAGCAAAAAAATCGATCATAATTTTATGGATATCTTTATTAATTAAATTTAGCCCTAAACTCAAGGGGCGAAAGATTGGTTTTACTCTTAAATAATTTACTGAAGGAGGGTGGGTGTTCAAAACCTAAAGCATAGGCAATTTCGCTGATCGACAGGTCAGTAAGGGATAGTTTCTCCTTTGCTTTTTTAATCAGTTTTTCGTGAATGTGTTGTTGCGTACTTTGGCCAGTTAATGCTTTTAGCAATGTGCTCAAATAAGTGGCTGAGATATTCAAATTATCGGCAATATATTGTACGGTTGGCAATCCTTTTTGGATCAGGTTATCACTGTTAAAATATTCCTCAAGCATTTCTTCTACGCGGTTCAGAATCTGATGACTGCTGATTTTCCTGGTCAAAAACTGGCGGTTGTAAAACCGGTCACAATACTGGAGTAACAGCTCAATTTGTGCAACGATCAAGCCCTGGCTGAACTTATCGATGTTGGCATGATATTCCTGTTTGATGAGCTGAGCAATACCAACAATGATTGTCTCTTCTTTCTCAGAGAGAAAAAGGGCCTCATTTGCCGAATAGCCAAAATACTCATATTGCCTGATCGTTTTTGCCAAGGTTGTGCCCCATAAAAAATCAGGGTGGACAAGTAACATCCAACCTGAACTTTTAAAATCCTGATCTGCATCAAATGAAAACACCTGTTTGGGCGCAATGAAAAACATGACACCCTCATCAAAATCGTAGGCCTGTTGTCCATAAGTGTATTTGATCTTACCCTCAATATTCCTTTTTAGCGAAATGACATAAAAGTCAAATACAACACTGATCCGGCTGTTCCCTGCCGGTGGCTGGAAGTGCTGCATGCTGATGACACTCACCAGTGGATGTTCCGCTTTGGCTATCCCCAAAACCTGATGGTATTGGCCGATGGTTTTAATTTGATAGGGTTCCATATTTTACTAATCTATCTATTTTGAATTGTAAACGGCTGCAAATTCCAGAGCGAAATCTTTAAATTTTACCTTGCCCATTGTAGGTATGTTTTTATAATAATCTTCAAACAAAATGCCACCAGTACGCTGGCTGGCATTCATTTCCGTAATATCATTTGCCAGGCTTAAAGGCATTTTATATTTTAGTAAAGCATCCAGCATTTGTTTGTCACTTATGGTTACCCATTTCAGATACGGTTTGGCCACTGCAGTTCCAAGAATATTGGCAATTTGATCGCAGGTTAGATCTTCGCTGGCTACATAGCGTGCCCTACGCTCAGTAGAAGTCGTTGTCAGTTCTTCTGAAATTGCAGCTGCAATATCAATTGGTGAAACCCAGGGCATTTTGTCTTGAGCACCGTAATTGGATACAATAAGCCCCTTTTTTCCTTGCAGCAAACCTATTAAGCCATAGTAACGAAGCGCAAGGAAGAGACCTACAAAACCTTTCAGAAAGCCTTCCCCTTTTATAATATCCATGAACTGATACAGGTTGTAGTAGAAACCCACCGGCCGCATAAACGTAATCGTAACATCAGCAGGTAGCTGTTTCAAAACCTGTTCTGCCATAAAATGGAACGCAAGCAATCCGTTTCCCTTATCGGTATGAGCCCCTATACTGCTGAGGTGAACAATCTTTTTAACGCCCGATTGACGAATTGCGGCAACGTAATTGCGTGTAAGCCTGCGTGCTTCTTCCCTGGCATCGCGATTGGGATTTTCATTAAATTTAAACGGCGGCAGCATAGTGTAAACCGCGTTGGCACCGGTAAATGTTTTTGCCAAAAAACTGATATCCTCAACTGAACCAATGGCTGCTGTTGCGCCTATGGCCTCGATATCTTTTTGTTTGTCCGGATTACTGCTGATCACAGTTACCGCATGACCTTTTTGTACTAACTCCTTTGCAAGTGGCTTGCTGATGTGTCCTAAAGAACCTGTTATAATAATTTTCATTTCCTTGATTTTCATTTATAACAAATGTCCGATTACCGAACCACCCTAACGTAGCCAAACCTGTGATTGACATAGCCATTTTTGGCAAACGGGTAAGAACTAAATTCCCCCGTGGCTATTAAGAAGAAATGTCTACCACTCTATTTATGGTATTCTAACAAATTAACAGGCTCAATATCGACAGATTGGTGCAGCTCATTCTTGTCCATACTCCCATGATAGGATAATCCTTTCGGCGGCAAGGTCAAAGCTTCTGCCTTTGTAGCGTTACGAATAATTCCTGTCTCAAATCCCCCAGGAGTGTACATGTTTAAAGCTTTGCATGCCTGTTTACTGGTGATCTTAAAATAATGAGTAATTCCTTTCGGAACTCTTGCAAAAGAGCCTTTTACCAGTTTAAGAATCTGTCCATCCAGCCATAAAGTTAGCTCGCCTTCTAAGATATAGAACATTTCATCCATGTCTTGATGACAGTGGGGAGGAGGACCTGATCCGTAGGGCATCGTTTGCTCTATCAGGCTAAAAGTATTGTCTGTATCTGCTGCTTGAGCTTTTATTACCCATAGGATATCTAACATCCAATACGCGGAAGAAAGATCTTGATCAATTGACTGTTTCATTGCTATATGATTTATTTTACTTCAATTATTGATCAGTTTAAGCTGACATGCTTAGCGTTTTCAATTATTGAACAAATCAAAGCTACATCAACATGTTCGCATAATTTTTAACGTATGGTAAAAAGTAAAATAATTATTTTTGAGACCTTATTCTGCTCAATGATTGTTGGGTGATTCCCAAAAATTTTGCTACGTCGCCGAGAGATATCCGATGGACAATATGTTTGTTTTCTTCTATGAAATTCTGGTAGCGCCAGGTTGAATTTTCTCCGAGCATTTCATGAATTCTTTTTGTCTTACGTATGGATGTGTCTGAAATTAGTTTTCTGAAAAAAAATTCTATAGTTGGGTGCTTGCTGCTGAGGGTTTCCATTTCATTATAACTGATCATTGTAATTAACGAATCTTCCAGTGCCATAATGGTGAATTTAGATGGTGTTTTCGTTAAAAAGCTATCGAACACGGAGCAAATTTGGGATTCTGAAAAAAAGCGGATGATAAACTCTTTATCTCCTTTTAGAGAGGATATTTTAACCAAACCCTTGTTCATAAAATATAGGTGTCTGCAAATTTTACCGTCAGGGAGTATAATTTCGCCCTTTTTGAAATGCTGTAATCTTGCAACCGATATCAAATCAAGCTTCGCTGGATCGTCGAGCAGCGAAAACTCTTGAAATTGTTCTATCAAATCTTTCATAAGTAACTACAGTTTTCCGTTTCTATCGGACATCTAACTACTAATTTATGTAAATATTTGCCGGAGATCCTAAAATTTGCTGGAAACCGGATGCCCCTGATCGCTTAGGTTCTTAGCTGATGTCAGCAGCGTCGCATTAGCATTATCACGAAGGGGGGGCTGATCCCAGAGGCATCATTTAAGTTTTTGATTTTAAGATTTTTCCATTCACCGCTGGAACCGATCCTATCCACTACGCGATCATCTTTCCCTGCGTTTGACCTATGAGTTTGGTCTCAAGGACCAGAATTAAAAAACCCAGATAGGTTATTTCTGAGTGTATTTCACCTCTTCATAGGGTTGAACTAGTACCCAACCCTGTCCCATAAATTCCATTTGAAAAGATTCGCCGCTACCACGTCCGATAAAGGACCCGAAAGTAATATTTGTCTTAATAGACGGAGTTAAGTTTTCTGACCAGGCAACAGTAGCATTAGGATCAGTAAATACGGGTTGACCGGGAGTCACCTTCAGAAGTATGGGCTCCCCGTGAGTCGTGATTGCAATATATCCTGAGCCAGAAAGCCTAACTTGAAATAGTCCTCCAGACACCATTCCAGCAACGCTTTTAAGCATTTTAATTTCGTTGGTAATAGTTTCTTCCAACGCCAGAACGTCATTTCCATTTACAAAGATGGCTTCGTTCTGAAGTTTTATAATTTTTACTTTTTTCCCCCCATCGGCCAAATAAAGTTTACCAGTTCCCGAAGCATACATGAAAGATGCGCCTTCTCCAGAAAGCGCCTTTTTTAGCAGTCCCCCAAGTCCTTTGCTAAGCATACTCTCTCTTTTAAAATCGATATTGCCGATGTATGCCACCATGGAGCCAGCTTTCGATAGAACTTTTTGATTCTTGAGGTTAATTTCCAGCATGGCAGGTTTTTCCAACTCAAAAAAGTCATTTTCAGCAGGGTTTTCTGCAGATTCAAGAATTAGTTCATTAAGAGTATATTCTTTTTTTTCCATAGGGGGTTAAGTTTTAAGTTGGTAACTAAGATCGCAATTCCATCGGATACTTTTATGTGGACAGAAAAGAAAACCAAAGCATTAATGTAGTTTCCTGATGATCAAATTTTTCCATTCTCCGCCGGAACCGTTCCCGACCCAATACCCAATCATTTTTCCCTCAGTTTGGCTCAATAGTTTGGTCTCAAGGACCGGAACTTTACTTCTATTAATATATACACTTACTGATTCCCTAAATATCACCAATTTAACGTGAAACCATCCGTTAGGGTCAATATCGGGTAACATTGCCTTTTCATACCTTCCTGGAAAGCGCTCACGCAGAACCGGCCAGTCATATTTCGGATTGGAAATATACTGCACAGCATGCGATTTTCTCAACGTATCGGCTGCCCTGAAATTGAAAGGTCTGAAATAAACAGCATCATAGGTTTTATCGTCTGCACCATGAAACGCCAGGCCCAAAAAACTGCCCTGAAACTTATCCATTCCTTTTACATCAAACTCAATTTCGCCCTCTTTGAATTGCTCATCCATGATCCAGGCAATGCCAACACTATCAACTTCATTCAGACGGACTACCTTCGATTTTTGTCCAGGCTAACTACTCTGTTTACGGCCCTTAATATTGCGTTTGACATTTGCGCTTCTACAAGCTTAGGCAGCCCCAGCAAAAGAAAAAAGATTAAAGTGGCACTTGCTATTCTAAAAGTTTGTATTTTCATTTTCGTAAATTACGTTAATATGCAATTTTTATTAACTACCCTTGGCATCATAAGGCTTAAGTACTTTCTAAGCATTTTGTGGCTGTATTACTGTTGCTATGCAAGCTCCGTTACCGGTCGCACTGCTCAAATGCTGGCTATGGCTGGGCGCAGTTAATAAACTTTTGCAAACGATTACCAGGAAGAAAAGCATGATCTAGGTATAGCGGCACAGTATTCGATAACCATTAACCAAAGCAAAGCAGGATGAAAATAAAAACTTTAAACTTAGTAATGATTGCATCAACCATTTTTGTATCCGCATTTAATCAGACGCAGGCTATCGCTCAGCAGAATAACAGAAAAGTAAGGATAGCAAATATCGAGATTGATTCAGCCTATGTTGGTGAATACAGGGCAGCACTTGCTGAGCATGCTCAAGTAGCAGTTCAAGTAGAACCAGGCGTACTTGCTTTACAGGCGGTCTACGATAAAGCGCATCCTACTAAGGTTACAGTTTTTGAAGTATATGCCAGCGAACAAGCCTATCAGCTGCATCTAAAGACCCCACACTTTCTTAAATATAAGAACGGTACACTCAAAATGGTCAAATCGCTTGAACTAGTCGAGGTAGCTCCAATAGCTATAGCGATCAAGCCGGAATTAATGAAATAAGACCTTTAAGGAGTTTGATCACTTTGCTTGTTCGCAAAGAGCGGACTGATTAGATAGAATATAGGTGTTATCATTCAACTTATATCCTTCACGTACTTAAATCTTCGAAATTAGTTAAGCCGTTGGAGAAATAATGTTTACCATAAAAATGACAGTACGATTGTATGGCTGGGATAGAAGTATTCTCCAAATCCGACGACGGAGTCTAAGGCCGACCTCGTTTTACACGCTACAGAAGATAAACTGGTAGATGGAAGCTTGAATCACGGAGAGGGTAGAAGCGCCCCGCCGATAAGTTATGACGAGTCTGGTAAACAAATGAAAATTTGGCTTGATGAAGGTGCTTACCTGCCTGCTAAATAAAAGCTGGAGTTAGGTATGACTTATGATAGGCATTTCGGAAATAGAACCTGTCTCGCCTATGCCAGCATTATTGACTAGGATATCAACATCCCACCTCAGCGAATTACTCACGTCAAAGTGATCGAGCGCATCCAGCCTTTCAACCCGCAGTTTTTTTTCAAGGCTAAGTTCCTTAACTTTTTTCCGGAGGGCGGTTACCTGAGGATAGATATGCACTCCAGCGATTACATTGTGACCTGCTTGGGCAAGTCTAATAGCCGTTCCTTCTCCCAAACCGGATCCGGCTCCGGTGATTAGTATTGTTTTACTGTTTGGCATGTTACTTAAAATTAGGTGATTAATTTTGTTTTTCATTGCCCGCAATCGCGACAATGGGATCAAATTTCCAGCTTACCACTCCACAATCAAAACAACTCCCGTTTTATGAGGTATGATATATCTGATATATCATACCTGATCCGAGAATTTGCGATTAATTTGAAAATGTCAAAAAAAAATGTGACGGGCTAGTGTATGTATTATCTAGCTGAAAATTATTTTGGACGGGATTAATAAGCGAGTTGATAAAACCTATCAGTCTACTGATAGACAAATTGGTAGGCAATATGTGAAATTTGATTGCACAAAAAAACATTTTAGTTAGTGAACGCCTGATAATAGACGCTAGTGTTGGCTGGCTAAAATGAGTTCTGTAAACAAATAATAAAGCATATGAAATCAATAACCAAAATTGCTGCGTTACTGGCAGGCACTGCATCCATCATCTGTTCATCATTTGCAACAATCAATCACAATCCCGACAGTTTATCTGCAACGCGGGAAACTGAAAAGCCGACTATTGTGCTAATCCATGGCGCATTCGCGGATGGATCTTCCTGGAACAAGGTTATCCCGATATTACAAAAGGAGGGATATAAGACAATTGCAGTTCAGAATCCAATGACTTCTTTGGGCGATGATGTTGCTTTTACCGAAAGAGCACTTGCCGAGGTGACCGGAAAGGTCATATTAGTGGGCCATTCCTATGGCGGTGTTGTTATTACCCAGGCAGGAAATAGTGGAAAAGTGACCGCGCTAGTGTATGTGTCTGCTTATGCGCCGGATGAAGGCCAGAGTATTGACGATATCGAAAAAGATGCTCATGATATCAAAAAAATCCCCAACGTACCCGGCCTTGCCGATGCCATTGTCACTGACGGCTTCATCCATTTGAAGGATGATGCGGTGATTAAACGTTTTGCACAGGACCTCCCAGAGCAGGAAGCACGTCTGATTGCTGCGGGGCAGGGCAGATTTCACACAAGCTGTATAAAAGCAAAAGTAACTAATCCTGCATGGAAGAATAAACCAAACTATTTTGTGGTGGCGGAGAACGATCATATTATAGCCCCAGAAATTGAACGTCAGGCCGCCTAAAAAATTAAATGCCACTACCATTTCAGTTCCAAGTAGCCACGTGGCTATGCTTGCTCAGCCAGAAAAGGTGGCTGGATTGGTCCTGATGGCTGCCGCCGGTCAGAATCATAGATAATAAGTCAAATTTTTGCTTTTAGGAAAATCTAACTATTAACAGGTCACATGGCTGGGCAGCTTTATCTTTAAAATCGGCCGCCATGTTTTCTAACGTCTGCTGATGGCTACAGACTTAGATTCAGAAGGTTGTAAAAAAAAATAAAAAAATGGAAAAATCACCAATTCATGTTATCGCCAGATGGAAAGTTAAACCAGGCAAGTTAGAAACCGTTCTTGGCCTGTTACCGAAGATTGTTAAAGCAAGCCTAGCAGAGGAAGGTGTTTTGTTTTACAAAATACAACAGGACGGTTCCGATCAGAATACCTTGTTTCTATTTGAGGGATATAAGGATGATACTGCGGCTCGGCATTCATATTATTGAACCCGAAGTTGGCGCCCGGAAGAGCAGGATCCTGTGCTAAAGCCGGTACGGTTCCTAAGAGGCACGGGCAAATTAATAATAAAATTTTAATGTTTTTCATCGGCCATAATATTTATCTGTATAGCAATTGTCAGTCGATTGCCCGATCTGACCTTTTAAGAATCGCCGGATTGATACTTAACTCACAGCTTTTAAGTGGTTAGTAATGAGTGCTTATTATTAGTTGATTGGTTTTTTCAAAGAAATATAAGCTCGGGATCAATGGTTAATATTCCGGACCATATGACGACGTGTATTCTTCAATCAACGGTCCCGATCTTTCAGATATATCATAAGTCAAAAGTAATTTGATGGGCGCAAGTTCTTTCATCAGATTACTAATAGCTATTATAATAGTGGTGATTATGTTTTCCATTTTTTCTATCCAGTAGCGATAGGAGATGCACTGACAACACCTGCTAGAAATTCTTAGAAATAAGCTTTTGGAATTTCGTACTCATGATATCGTTTGTCTCGAGCATCTTTGCCTCTAGCATCATTGTAGAAATTTATTAGGAAAATTGAAGGCCAAATGATAATGTTTGGCAGGGGATTAGGTTGAGTTGTGAAAAAGTGAAATATCAATAATATGTGGATTCCTTTATGGAGATATCGATAGTTGACTCGTTGAATTGGTGTAACTTGTTGATTGCTAATATAATGCTGTAATGGCATTATATTTTACTATATATTCAACTAAATAACAATGATATGGCAAGTTTAAAAAAATCAACAGAATGCAGTATGGGCATTAACGCTAATATCGCCAGGGAAATAGTAGAGTTGCACAAAAATGGTTTTGCATTAGATTTTGAGATTTTATCTAACTATTACATTTTTTGTTTGCAGGAAAATTGTTTCATTTCCTTAAAAGATGTCTCGACAGCGCTGGTAGATCAGTGTTTTAAGCAGGTGAGCCATTGTAATCAATCCATTGCATTGATACCACCGAATCAAGTTGCATAAAAAATGTAACTCAATTAATATCAATATTATGAAAGCACCATGAGCATACAACTCATAAACAGCGATGAAAATGCGCGTGGTTCCTTTCTAAACGCTGAAGGCAGGTTGAATAGAAAAAACAATAGAGAATATTGAAAAAAGCTAACATTTACAAATGAAAAACAGCACATTAATAATAGCAGCAACATTGGCTCTGCTGTCTATAGGCACAACATCCTTAGCCCAGACCATCCAAAGTACAATTAAAGAATCTTTCCTGGAATCAAAAAGAAAGGAGATCGATTCTTTGGATAAGGTACTAATAAATACATTGGGCAAACGGGAACGGGTTGTGAAGCAAATTGGCATCTACAAGGCCCAACACAACATCCCCAGTTTGCAATCAGCCAGATTTCAGCAAGTTTTGGACAAAGGTATAGAAGCCGGTGAAAAGGAAAATTTATCCGCGGAGTTCATAACAGAATTGCTTAATGCTATACATAAGGAAAGTCTAAGGATTGAGGACAACTTGAAAGAGAAGCAGTAGACCAATCTATTGATTTTGTGTGCAGTACCAGAAATGATTTGTTGGCATTCCAGCTATTTGTATCTTGAAGTTGCGATGCGAACCCTAACACTTGATACCCAGCTTTTTTATCCTGGAGTTCAGGGTTGAAACATTAATATTTAACACCTCTGCAGCACCACCTCTACCGCTTATTTTTCCACGGCACTTGTCAATAACAGATACAATATGATCCCGTTCATTTTCTTCTATGGTACTAGTTCTATGATTGGTATGCAGGTAATTGTTGATTATTACTGGTAGTTTGATTTGATCGACAATGGTACCTTTTGTCAATAGAACATTCCTCTCCATTAGATTTTCCAGTTCCCGGACATTGCCCGGCCAAGTGTATTTCAGCAGCTCCTTATTCACTTTAGATGATAAACCGCTGATTTTCTTGTCTGCTTTGGAAGAATAGTGGTTTAGAAAATGATTTGCCAACAGTAAAATATCGTTGCCTCTATCTCTTAAGGGAGGTAATACTATCGGGAACACATTTAAACGGTAAAAAAGATCAAGTCTGAAACGGCCGGCAGCAATTTCCTCATCGAGTTCCCGGTTGGTCGCGGCGATCACTCTTAAGTTAACCTTCTTTGGAACTCCGCCGATAGGTTCCACCTCGCGTTCCTGTAGTACCCTCAGGAATTTAACCTGCAGGTCTAACGGTAGTTCTCCCACCTCGTCAAGAAAAATTGTTCCATTATCTGCCTGCTCAAATTTACCAAGACGCTTCATTAATGCGCCGGTAAAGGCGCCCCGCTCATGTCCAAACAATTCGGACTCGATCAGATTGGCCGGTAAGGCCCCGCAATTTACCACGATGAAGGGATGATTTTTTCTACCTGAAATTTGATGGATTGCTTTCGCCACCAATTCTTTTCCGGTACCGCTTTCACCAAGCAGCAGCACCGATGAATCCGAAGGTCCGACCAGATCAATGTTTTCTATTACTTCAAGGATCGACGGACTTTCACCTATCATGAAGCTATAAGTGTCAACAACAGGTTTTTCCTGATTTCTCGTAGCGCGCCTTTTGCTAACATGTTGCTTTTGTTCGTGCAGATACCAGGCAATATCAAGCATTACCAAAACATCTTTGTCTCGAAATGGCTTAACAAGGAATCCATAGGGTTTGGTGGCTTTTGCGGCATCAAGAGTCTGCTTGTTGGAGTTAGCAGAAATGTAGACAAATGCGATATTTTTTTCCTGCAGGTTCTCAGCCAGGTCAATTCCCGTCAGGTCGCCTTTTAGATAAATATCAAGCAACACCAGGTTGGGCTGTTCCTCGGCTATTATTTTCTGTGCTGCCGAAACAGAACGTGCGATGGAACAAACCTCGTATTCAGCACGTTCGAGCAAGGTTCTCAAATAATTCGCTTCTATAAACTCATCTTCAACTATAAGGATTTTCGCTTTCATATGATTTTTTTAATAGTTATGGTACTGGCAAATCTTTCACAATATCTGTAATGGGCTCCGCTTCGAAATGCAGCGTGATCTTCGTTCCTTTGCTATTTCTAATCTTTATATCGGCGTGAATATCCTCGCTAAGTCCGTAAATAAGTTTTAAGCCCAGTGAGTCCAAAGGCCCATCCATAATCCCTGTGTTGATGCCAATGCCATTATCCGCGATGGATAACTTAACTTTAACGCCTACCTGAGTAATCGCCAGTTTTACCACTCCTCTTTGGTTTTCAGGGAATGCGTATTTGATCGAATTGGTAATCGCTTCATTGATGATCAGGGCCAATGGAATTGCCTGAGAAACATGCAGTTTGATTGGTTGAAGATCAAGTTGGAAAGTGATTAGCTTTGTAGTATAAAAACTGTCTTCCAGATAACTTACAAATTCAGGAAGGAATATTGCCATGTCAATGGTCTTGATATCCTCCGATTGATATAACTTCTGATGGATCAATGACATGGCATAGATCCGGTGCCTGCAGTTTTCGATCGCCTCAAAGGCTTCGCTTTCCAAATATTCTGCCTGCGAGCCCAAAAGGCACATGACCGTGTGTAAGTTGTTTTTTACCCGGTGATGAACCTCTTTCAGCAGCCATTCCTTTTCTGTTAGCAATGCCTGCAACTGTTGATTTCTCTTATGAAACAGTTCGTTGGTCTTCTGTTTATTTCGATAGCTTTTGTAGCCAATGCCACCAGTAATCAGGAGCAGAAAGATCCCACCGATAGTTAGGTTTCGCTGAAGGTTGGCTTTTTGAACTTCGGCCCGCTGATCTTTTTCCTGACTTTTAAGTAATTTGATGGATTGCTGGTTTTGAACGCTTTTGTATTTGATATCTATTTCGTTAACTTGGTTGATCTTTGCCACATTGAACATTGAATCATTCAGATTCTTATAAACCTGGTAATGCTGTATGGCCTGAATGTATTTTCCGGACGCTGAATCAATCTTGAAATTCATCAGATGGAGATTCGCTAAAATAAGCGGACTTATTTTACCATGGTTTATCACTGGTATCATTTGAAGAAATTTGGTCGCTTTGCCATATTGTCCCCACAGAATGTAAAGATTGCTCAGCAGTTCATAATAATTCATGAACGACCAATTCAACTGATATTCCCTGATGTTCCGATACTCATTTCTGGTAAAAAATGGTGGCTTGAACCTTTTAAGGTAATATTTTTCAGCCTTTCCATATTCTTGCCGTGCTATGTATATATCGCCGAAGGACTCATTCATATAATCCATGTCGGCTTCTGTCGGAGGTTGTTCTTTTATCACTTTCTGAAGTAGTGAAAGCGCCGCTCCTATTCGGTTTTGTGCGATAAGTATTTTATTGAAGACCGCAGTGTTAGGGTAAAGTTCTTTTGTTCCCGCCCTCATAGATTTATTTAAATAAAATAAGCTATTTTCATATTGTTGCAGGTCGTAGTAGGTAACCGCTATCTTATGATAAAAGTGTTCAATCGGTTCCTTTTTGCCTGAGGCATCCAGGCTTTTAACCATTTCGATCTGATAATACAGCTCTTTATCAGGATTTCCTTTCAGCTTGTTGGCATCAGCAAGCAGATCGAAAGTATAGTAGAGATCTTTGTAATTCGCAGCTTTTTGTTGTGATAGCAAACTGAGCAATTGCTTTTGTGCCAGGTCGACCTTACCATCGTTCAAATTGAGATAGGCTAGTTTATTATAGACCCATAATTCGTCGGCTTTATTGCCGGCCCTTTGATAGAGGAGATAAGCTTTTTCATAGCAGCCAAAATAATAATCATATGGAAAGTGGGTGCCGACATGATTTGCAAGTGTGATCCACATTTTTGCCTCCTTATTCAGATCGCCAGTAGTGTGGTAATCATCAATCAGGTTAAGAAACACAGTCCGGCCGCTATCAGGTTGATGTATTTCAAAATAATAAATTCCCATCAGTACAGAGTTGCGGTTCTGTAATTCCTTTTCTTTTAGCGAAAGACTTAACTTATGCGCTTTTTGAAAATAGGCAAGTGCTTGTTTACTATCTGCTGGTAAGGCATCGGTTTCAGTCCGGTTGTATAGTTCCCTGTTATAAAAGCCATGCTTATATAGATAAGACCACCCGATCTTTTGGTAAGAGGCGATGCGATTGGTATCCATACCTGTTTTATTCAGCTCCCGTAGCAGTGAGTCCGTGTTCCCCATCGGCATGGTTTGACCGAAAGCCCTAGAGCATGCCAATAGTAGGAACAGACTATAAACCCTTATAATCATTTTCATAAAGATGCTTTATTAAAGAGGCTTTTAAACGGTTACTATTCCATTATTTTTAAGGTATTTATGTGGATTTGATAAAGGTAACTTATAAATCGGCATTATCGCTACCTGAGGTAATAAGTTGATCTGTAAGTCTGGCCGGTCAGGAATAAATCTTGAACATCTTATTGGGGACATATCCTTAATCCTCTGGTAACTATAATGAGATATCACGAATCCAATATATTCGGATTCTTCATATTGCTTATGTTCAGTTAATTAGTTTGATGGCACCATTATTTATTATATGAAGTTATAACCAAAGGTTGATTGCTTCCAATCACAATAGGCACCAGTGGGCCGTACCTGGGTGAACACAAATAGTGGGATCAATTGACAGATATAGCAGAATATTGCATGGTAGAGCCGCAAATATGTTATTACCTGTTTTTGAATGCAATGCAGGCCAGGACGGTTACAACCCCGTGTAAATGCAGCGTACATTCAATTCAATAAAAACGAGTTCTATTGCCTGATAAGTACACGCATATCATTGATATGTCCATATAAGAGCTTATGAATTAAGCGCAAATTTGACACCATTGATTGACTCCAAAGAATGAATAATAAAGATGGGATAACTACAGCGGTAATTGAGGAAAATGAACAATAATATAGAACATATATGTACGCAATAATAGGAATTACCGGAAAAGTAGGCAGCGCAGTTGCCGAAAACCTTTTAAAAAAAAATCTGCCTGTAAAGGCTATTTTACGTAACCATGCCAAGGCTGGTTACTGGGAGCATAAAGGTGCAAAAATTGCTATCGCCGATCTGAAAGACGAAAATGCCTTAACCAAGGCATTTGAGAAAACAGCAGGAGTTTTTCTAATGACGCCACCTTTATGGGATTCTAATGATCCAATGCGTGAACATGATCAAATGCTGCATGCCCTAACTTTGGCGATCGCAAAAACGAAGCCTGGTAAAGTCGTATTTCTTTCTTCCGTTGGCGGTCATTTAGCAACCGGAACCGGTGCCATCCGTAAATTATATGATCTGGAAAACACGCTGGCAGAACTTAATATTCCAACGGTGGGCATACGCGCAGCGTGGTTTATGGAAAATTATACCGGCAGCCTTGGCCAGGCAGAAGACTCAGGGATATTGTCTAGCTTCTTGGTCCGAACTGATGAGCGGATACCGATGATCGCAATTGCTGATATCGGCTCACTTGCTTCGGAACTTCTACAGGAAAATTGGACTGGTCACCGCATTATAGAATTGGAGGGCCCGGCAAGATATGCGCCCGCGGATGTTGCTAGACTCCTAAGTGATGCAGTCCAAAAAGAGATTTTAACAGAGGCGATTCCAGATAAGGATTTTGAATCTACCTATCTTTCATATGGTTTTACCATGGAGGGCTCGCTGGCCATGTCTGAAATGATTCGCGGGTTTAATCGGGGCACGTTAGTCTTCGAGGAAAACGGCATAGAACATGCGAAAGGGGATACCACACTTAAACAGGTGCTTAATCCATTTCTTATTTAATTATCAAACTTTTTCATCTACACACGGCCAGTCGTCGCTGTAGTCTTGAGTAAAATATAAATTATGAAAAAAAGATTTATTTCTATCATTTCCAGCTTTGACCAATTGGTTAAAAACTCGCTGCGCTATGGGTTAGTAATTGTTTTCCTATGGATCGGAGGGCTAAAATTTTTTACCTATGAAGCAGATGGCATCGTGCCATTTGTAGCACAAAACCCTATTATGTCCTTCATGTATAAACACCCAAGTGATTATAAAATACACATGTATAAAGAGGGCGAAATGATCAACATAAATCACCAATGGAATATTGATAATAACACTTATGTATTTGCTGATGCTTTAGGGGCGTTTCTGATTGTAATTGCAGGTTTAATTGCATTGCACAAGGTAGTACCCTTCGCAAGTATGATCGCAAGCATCCTGATATTTTTTATGACTATAGGAACTTTGTCTTTTTTGCTGACAACACCGGAAAGCTGGGTGCCGCAAATAACGGATAAGGATTTTGGTTTTCCATTTCTTTCCGGCCGGGGACGACTCCTTATCAAGGATATTGTCATTCTAGGCGCCGCTATTATTACTATGAGTGAATCTGCATCACTTTATCTGCGCCGTCCCAATCTTTAAAATCTAAAATTAAAATCATGAAAACTATCAAAGTACCAACACGTGACGAGGTGGATCCAGAAGCACAGGAATTATTTGACAAACTACAAAGGCGTTTGGGTAAAGTTCCCAACCTTTATGCCACAATGGGACACTCATCTACTGCATTGAAAGCATTTCTGGAATTTGAGGAGACCTTGGGTAAAGGGGTATTCACACCTAAAGAAAGAGAAGCAATAGCATTAATAGTTTCTGAGCTGAATGGATGTGCATATTGCCTGGCCGGACATACTGCATTAGCTATAAAAAGGGGATTTACGAATGAAGAAACACTTTCTATACGGAAAAATCAAGTGAGTGACATAAAATTAAATGCTGTTATTCAACTGGCGTCTTCTATGGTGATCAACAAAGGCAAACCTAGTAATCAACTATTGGAAGATTTTTACACTGCTGGCTTTGACGCCGGAGCCCTAATGGAACTTATCGGCTTGATTACCGTCCGTGTTTTTACCAATTATGTCTTTGCAGGCACTGCGATTCCTATTGATTTCCCATTAGCGGATGCAGTGCCAATTACTAAAAATAGTGAATTCTAATAGAATTATTATCATGAATAAGCAAAATATAACACAATTCGACTTGGGTGACGAAGCTAAAATAACGCTGGCCATGCTGTTTATGGCTGCAGTTAAAAACGGCGACAGGGAAATAATAGGCAGTCTTTTGACAGAAACCGGTACTTGGATTTTTCCAGGAAATAACTTGCTATCAGGTATAGCCCGAGGGGCCGAGGCGGTTGCGGATAAAGCGGCATTAGTTGTTCGCTATGGCACCAATATTGAACTTACTCATATGCTTTACAGCATTGATGGCCTTGGTCTATCGCTGCACAATCAAGGTAAAAGGGACGGCCTTATGCTTGACGAGTTTTTACATTCTGCCATCTCCTATAAGCAGGGTAAGATAGATGCGATAGATACTTATCTTTCGGATATACCTGGCATGGATGCATTTTTTCCCGGCGCACCAACTGGAGAGTTTCCACCTAACCCGCTGAGTGATTGTAATAAAATTCGAATCGGTAAAGATTTTGCCAAAGCACTTCAATCAAAGGATTGGAAGCTGATGCGTTCGCAGTTGTCCGATGACGTGAGCTGGACATTGCCTGGTAGAAGTTTGCTTTCAGGACGTGTTGATGGTATGGATGAAGTGATTGATCGAGCGAAAAAGCTTCGTGGTTTTGGTGTGCAGATCAAGGTGATACGGTTTTTAGTCGGATTGGAAGGCGTTACACTATCGCTTCACAATACAGCATCCCGCGGCGATCAGGTATTAGACCAGCAGGTGTCCATCTTATGTAAATTTACAGACGGAAAAATTTCATCCATTACTACCTATCTGGACGATGTACCAGGCATCAATTCCTTCTTTATCGATGGTATTATTTAACATTTGCTGCTGATTAGTCATCGGCACGCCGATCATTTTGACGAACAAGCAAAAAGCAATGGCCTGCCGATGAAAGAAAGCGGCAGGACGATTTAATCACAATTTAAAATAGCCTAGTTATGCCATTTGTAAGAATATCAGTAGATGAGTCAAGGACTCAAGAACAATTGAAAATGATAAGTGAAGGCGTTTACAATTCACTAGTTGAATCGATAAACACTCCCATAGATGACAAATTCCAGGTAATATCCAGACATTCTAAAGATGAATTGATCTTTGATGAAAATTATTTGGGTATTAAAAGGTCAGTTGGGTTTGTGTTGATCCAGATTTTTCTCTATCCGGGCAGGACGGTGGAGCAAAAAAAACTTCTTTATCAAACTATCGCTGATAAATTAGGAAGGGACGCCGAAGTAAGAAAAGAGGATGTTTGGATTAACATAGTGGAAGTGCCTAAAGAAAACTGGTCTTATGGCAAGGGTGAGGCACAGTTTGCTGAATAAAATCGTACAACGAGATTGTTTCATCTCTCAAAATGTTGACGCCAGGGATTGTGTATTTATTCTAAAGTGCTTCAGTCTGTATTCCTAATGCTGCTTTCTTTTTGAAGTCCGTGGGACTTGTTCCGCGGTACTTTTTAAAAATTCGGTTCAGATGGCTTTTATCCGCAAATCCAAATTCGTCCGCTATCTCGGTGATCCGCATATTACTGTGGAGTAAACGGTTTTCAATGAGCTTAAGCTTGTAATTTAATATGTACTGCTGTAATGATTCATTAGCATGCTTTTTAAAATAACTGCCAATGTAGGTTTCAGCGATACCGAACTTTTTACTAATCTGTTCAGCCCTCAGTTTTTGAGGAAAATAGATATTTGCTTGTATGTACTGTAAAATATCAATCGCTTTTTTTTCACTTGTCTCATCGATTTGTTCGGGAAAAAACCTGGTAATGTTTCTTGCAATAATAATTAGCAGCGTGTTTACCAGTTGACCTATCAATTCCTGATGATAAACATCATGGTGGAGGTGTTCACTGATCAGTATATCCATGAGATTAACAACTGAATTTTTATCAGTGTCATTCTTTAGTATACATCCGGACTCATGCCGGGCATTTTGCAAAATCAACTCCAGGCGCTGGACAAGGTCGTTTTCCTTTTTAGACGATCTTACAAATACGTTATTAAAGCGAATAAAAAAGAATTGAGTCGGTTGTTCGATCTTAAATATGTGTGTGTCATTAGGTGCAACTAAAAATACATTCCCAGGTTTATACGTAAAACCGATGTCATTGATATATTGCCTCCCAGTGCCACCAACGATGTAAATTAGTTCAAAAAAAGTGTGCTTATGCAATCCCCGAGGGCATTCATCTAGAAATTCCTTTAAAACCAGTTCAAATGGCTGACGCAAGTGATCTTGTTGCATGATTTAAATGTACACCTATTTGATGTAAAAGTTCAATCAACTCTTGATTTAGTTTTCGGAAATTTGATATTATAAAAGCAACTGAAAATTTATAACTTAAAAATAATAAAATGAAAGCATTGATCCTAAAGAACTATAATGAGTCCTTCAAATTAAAAGATATGGAAAAACCAGTAGCCGCCAAAGGCCAGGTTTTAGTGAAAATCAAAGCAAGCGGTGTGAATCCAATAGATCTGAAGATTAAAATGGGTCAGGCGAGCCATGCGAAGACAGTTCTGCCAGCGGTTTTAGGTATTGATTTGGCCGGGGTGATAGAAATGGTTGGCGATGATGTAACAAAATTCAAAGTTGGTGACGAAGTTTATGGTATGACAGGCGGAATAGGTGGCATTCAGGGTAGCTTAGCAGAATATGCTGCAATTGATGTTGACCTGCTGGCGATCAAACCTAAAAACCTAAGTATGCGCGAAGCTGCGGCAGTACCATTGGTATTCATTACCGCGTGGGAAGGTTTAGTGGACCGTGCAGATGTTCGGGAAGGCAAAACTGTACTGATTCATGGCGGTGCTGGGGGAGTAGGGCAGATTGCTATACAAATTGCTATAGCAAAAGGCGCCACGGTCTTTACAACTGTCGAAAAGCATAAAAATGATCTTATAGAAGGTTATGGTGCTACACCTATTGATTACAAAAACACAAGTATGGAGGAATACCTTAACAAATATACGGCCGGTGAAGGATTTGACATCATCTTTGATACAGTTGGGGGCGAGGTTTTGGACATGTCTTTCCAAGCGGCTAAACAGTATTTTGGACATGTTCTGAGTATCCTTGGATGGGGGACGCACAGTCTTGCTCCACTGTCATTTCATGGTGCAACTTATTCAGGCGTGTTTGCATTATATCCTCTTATTTCTGGCAAGGCGCGCTTTCATCATGGCGAAATCTTAGGTGAGGCAACTAAACTGATCGAAGGCGGGAAAGTAATGCCATTTTTAGACCCGCTACATTATTCATTAGAAACGATCGCCGACGCTTACAAGGCACAGGAAAACCGCACTGCAAAAGGAAAGATCGTAATTGATATTAATCAGAATTAAATAATTCATATTTGGGTTGTCTCTAGCAGCCCGGTATTCTCATCAATATTATAAACCCACTATGTAATATACATAGATAATTAATACACAAATTATGAGCACAGTTAAAATTTTAGATTACAGGCCATCATTCAAGGGACACTTTACTGAGCTTGTTAAGCCCTGGCTTTCTGGCGTTCTCAAGGGAACACTTGAAACAGAAGACGAATTTACAGTGCATCATCCAGACCAGGCTTACCTTTTAAAAGGCGGTTTCATTTTTTTTGCTATGCAGGATGAGCAATGTTTAGGTACCGTTGCTTTAAAAAGGCTTGATGAAAATAGTTTCGAGTTTGCTAAATTATTTGTTGATCCAAAAGCGCGGGGCCTGGGTGTAGCTACCAAATTGATCGAAGGTTGCATTCATAGATGTAAAGATAATGGTGCCAAAGAATTATGGCTGCAAACTACCATGTCAATGCCGCAAGCTCATCAACTGTATTATAAACTTGGCTTCACTGACAATGCTGCGCCGACGCAGATGGATGTGCTGAATCGAACCGAAAAGATCATGGTTATTGAACTGTCGTAAAACAAGTCCAAGATAGGACGGACAAACCAAAGGAATCAGAATCTTTTGGTTGATAGTTCGAGCCTATCTTGGCACAGTATATATAAATCTATCTACCTCGTTACGGTACTTAATTGAAGGAATGCTGGAACTCCACTGGCCAAACGTTTGTTTTCGTTGCTTGTGAAATAAAATAATACTTAAAAAGTAGGATAGGGATTAAACTGAATTTGCTTGACTAGCTGGATATTCCCAACAATTTCCACCTCGTCGGCAATGATGAATTTCCCTGAATCCAGGATCCCAGCCAACGTTAGACCAAACTCCTTTCTGCTTATTTTGCCTCTTATAGAAAAACCTGCTCGCTTTTGTCCGGTAAGATCTGTTGAAGTTCCTCCGAATTCACCGTTCATGGTGATCAAATTAGATACCCCTTTAATGCTAAGCATGCCTTGAAGTTTAAAATCTCTACGGTAGACAGATAACAGCGACGGTGGGTTCATGCCTTGTTTATCAAAAAGGATACTTTCGAATTTTAGGTGGGGATAATTAATAACATCAAAGAAATCCTGCGATTTTAAGTGCTCGTCCCTGGGATCGTGATTTGTGGTTAGCGATGTCATATCAGCTATTAATTTAAGGTCGGTGACCTCACCAAAATCATTGCCTGTAGTCTGCACTTCAAGCTCAAAAGACTGTATATAACCTGTTATTATGCTTATCATCAAATGTTTTGTTTTGAAAGATAACTCGCTATGGATGGGGTCGAGGCTCCACTTAGTTATAACCTCGTTTAAAGAAGAACTATTCATAATTGGAATATTGATACTATATAATTTGATTTTTTTTGTGGTAAACGCTCGACTCCATTCAGCGGACCTATGATGTGTACAGGCTATTCTCGCTGGGAAGAATCAACGCGTTTTACTTTTGCTCATCAAAGTCAATTTTATTGGCCTTCCTTAATTAAAATAGCGGCTACTTCTTTCGGCATGGAGATAAAGGGAGTGTGGCTGCTTTTTAACGAATAAGTCCTGATGCCGGAAACCTTGTTTACCATGGACTGCTGGGTTACATAGCTTATCGCATGATCATTGATAGTGTAAATGTATACTTTTTCAACCGCACCAAAATGAGCATCGCTCAGCGTAACAGGAGTTGCAAAAGGAAAGAGTGGATCTGCCTGCACACCAGCAGAAAATTTATTCTGGACAACTTTAGGCGCATCAGCAACAAAAACGTCTACCACACCTTCTTTTGCTATCCCTGCAGAAGCCTTTTCTTTATCAATTTGCAGATATTTTCCTACATGGCTTCCTTCATCTTTTGTGGCGATATCAAGTAGGCTCTGGCCACTGACAGGAAGATAGGCGCTTAAATAGATCAGCTTTTTGATACTTCCCGGCATATCCTCTGCCACCTGGCTAATAACCACACCAGCCATGCTATGTCCTACCAGAATGATGTTTTTCTGATCCCCAATTGCTCCTTTTACAGCATCTACATACGATTTTAGTGTAATAGAGGGAAATGCAGTTTTATCCTTGCCATGACCTGGCAAGCTCACCGCCACCACATTGAAACCTTTTGATTTTAGTTCGGGCGTTACTTTCTGCCAAGCAGATGAATCTGACCAGGCACCATGTACCAGAACTATAGTTGATTTGTTAAGATTCTGTGCTGATATGTTCATTCCAAACATTCCTGCGATTACTGTTAATACTAATGTTTTCATCTTTATATTTTATAAATCAATTCATTTTGACATCACAAACATACTCGTCACTTCTTTCAATAATATTCACCCAGGTTAACATCGTACTAATGTTAAATGCTAATGAGGCTACTATTATATATGTTCGTAAAGCCTTCTTAATATTTCGCGGGCCTCTTTCATGGGCTCATTTGCTTGCATAACGAGCTGTAACCCCTTGTCACGAAGTGCTGCCAAAGACGATCGGTCAGCTGCCTGAAGTAGCCTCACAAGATCTTTTTTGTTATGGTCTGTGCAATAAACCGGGCTTCCAGGCTGCTGACGCCATGATTCGGAAAGGGTGCCGCCATCCACACCATCAAAGCCCAGTTCATCAATTAGCTGGATCAGGTCCATCTTTTGGTTATGGTCATCCCCTGCAATCGGAAGTGCAATTCTGTCAGACTGGCCAGGAAGTTTCCCATTATCTGCTAAAGAGGCTGCTTGAATACTATTAAAAGCTTTAAAAACAGGTCTTTGGATCTGTGTTGCTACCCATTGGCTTTCTAATTTTCCATCTTCAAGTTCATCAATTCTTCCATCCCTCAAAGGATAATAATTGCCAGTATCCACTACTATAAGACTTTCTTTACATCCAACAAAGAGGTCAGGTGGTAAACTTTCTATGCTCTTTTGGGGAATAGAGATTATTACCAGGTCGACATTTACAACTGCTGCTCTAAGCTCTACTGCTTCTGTATTTGTTTCCTGGGCCAATGTCTTTAGCGAATCTGCTCCCCTCGAGTTGGCAATCTTAACGCTGTGCCCAAGAGCACTTAATTTTTTCGCCAATGTTGAACCGATCTGGCCGGCCCCTATGATACCAATACTTTTCATAATTATTAAATTGTTTAAGCCTCAAAAGTAGCGTATCTTAGACCTTGAATTAGCTGTAGTAACCTTTAGGATAGTGGACGTATGAAAACACCCGATTGTGATTTAGACCATAGACAATGCATCAACCAGTACTTTCCACTAAGGGATTCGATAGAAGTGCTGGGCCCGAAATGGAGAATACAAATTCTCATTGCCGTCAGGTATGGTCATGAAAATTTTACTACTATCCAACAGGCACTTACGCCTATTTCTTCCAGGGTATTATCCCGGGAACTCAAGGTATTAGAGGAGAATGGCCTATTAAAAAGAGATGTATCCAATGAATACCCAGTTTACATTAAGTACAAATGGACTGAGCACACTGAAACAGTATCTTCCATAATGGAGATGCTGCAGGATTGGGGCAAGTTGCATAGGTCATTCTTATTTAAGAAGCCGTAATATTGCATATTGTTCAAATGTTCGCTGTAATTCGTCAATAGATTTTTGTGTATCGGAATTTGCGCGAATCCAGTCATTAGGTTGAAACCTTTGACCTAAATTACTCTCGGATTCAAACCAATCTATAATTTTATTTATCTTCTTAGATTCTCTTATACTTAAAGGCTTAAGCTGTTGTTTTTCTTCCTCTAATATATTGTGATTATGGAGACTTTTCCATCTCCACCCAAGTTCAAAATCATCGAGGGTTATAATCTCATTTTTTTATTCAAATTACCTGCAATATGTCGACGAAGATATCATGGTTTTTTACCAAAAAACAGTGGTAAAGTGAAATTCGCTTCGCGTCCAAGCCTAAAATCTTGTCCCCTTTAGCCACTGCTGCGTCCTTTTTCCTCAGCATCGCCGCGGTCGCGTTCTCTGGTCTGGCGTATTTTGTTATTGCCGAAGCGCCAGCTAAAGTTCAGCGAGACCCGGCGGCTTTCAAAAGTTCCCCAGTCGGTGTAGGTCAGAGTACCGAAATCCACACGGGTGTAGCTGCGCTGGCTCTTAAAGATATCGGATATCCCCAGGCGCAGGGAAGCCTGTTCCCTGAACAACTTGCGGCCGATACTGGCGCTGACATTTGCGCTGCCCAGCTGATAGTAAATCAGGTTCTGCGAGGCGGAGGTGTAGCGGGCGCTGAGCTGCAGCTGGTATTTGACCGCGAGCGTAAAGCGTTGGCTGATGGAAACCTGGTATCGCCACTTGTTCTGGTCCAGTTGTCCCTGAAAAAGATACCCATTGAAATGATCGTTCCCGGTATTCAGCTTATTTAGCATATTCCACCATTTGTTAACCCTAATGGGATAGTTGATGTCAAAATTGAGGGTTTGCATCTCGCCGGTATTTTCGGGCATCTGGATCAGCAAATTACCGGACTGGCGATAAACCGTAGAAAAATAATCGAGCGCCCGACTGTATGTGCCAATCAGGGTAATGCGGTTATTGAAGGTATAAGTTAGTTCAGCCTGGTCGTTACGCTGCGGTTTTAGTAATGGATTTCCGCTCTGCCGGTTAAGCGGATCCTGTACATATACAAATGGCTCAAGGTCGCTATAGTTTGGGCGCTTGATGCGGCGGCTCAGTGAAAGACGTAAATGGTGTTTGTCACCTGGCTTCCAGGTTAGATAGGCCGAGGGTAAGAGGTTGAAGTAAGCGGTGTCGGGTTTGATGACTTCTGCGGTTTCTCCTTGGTTATCAGTTTGTTCTATCCTTAGGCCTATTTGCCAGCCCCATCGGGCG
>Ga0247815_10000163_pt1 | contig 51502 bp, 38 predicted proteins | sample UWRJL194509B1_FD_181014 | JGI IMG/M metagenome (GOLD analysis project Ga0247815, IMG submission 181014) | Plant litter microbial communities from Arlington Agricultural Research Station in Wisconsin, United States - UWRJ-L194-509B-1 | ecosystem: Environmental > Terrestrial > Plant litter >... | reverse complement strand
ATTTTTGTATCCAACAAATATATAACAAACAGTAAAATAATTGAACGGAATGCAAATTTGCTACAGGCTTAAAAATTTACAAAATACATAATCATAAAAATCATGGGAAATAGATTAAACCTTCAGAAACTGATACCAGATGCCTATCAGAAATTGGTACAGTTAGATCAATATGTGTCTGAATCTGGTATCGACCAATTACAGCAGGAATTGATAAAAATCAGGGCCTCACAAATCAACGGATGTGCATTTTGCATGAACATGCACATCAAAGATGCTATAAAACACGGTGAAGACCCCAAGAGAATTTATGTCTTGAGTGCATGGCGCGAAGCAAAAAAATGGTTTAGCAACGAAGATCAACTGATTTTGATGTTAACCGAAGAGGTTACATTAATAGCAGAAGGTGGTTTGAGTGATGAAACCTATAACAAAGCTGTGGAGGCCTTTGGAGAGGAAAAAACTGCAAAACTGATCATAGCAGTGATCAATATCAATTCATGGAACCGAATTGGCGTCTCATTACATTTGCACCCGTTTTAGTTCCTCTTCAATAAACAATACTTAAACAATCAATTTAATATGAGACCTGCACAAGATCAAGCTTACAGATCGTGCAGGTCCCTTCGACCCAGAAACAACGTATGAAAAATTTGTTAATTATCAATGCCAGCCCCCGTGGGAACAGATCAAACAGCAGGTGCCTTACAGAACTATTCGGCCAAAAATGGTTAGAAAACAATCCAGATTACACCATTGACTATCGTGAAGTTGGCCAGGAAGCAATTCCTCATGTATCAGAAGCGTGGATAGCCGCGGCGTTTAAGCCAGCAGTTTTAAGGACTAAGGAAGATCACCAAGCATTAAAGCTTAGTAACCAGCTTATCGCTGAACTAAAAAAAGCAGACGTAATAGTTTTAGGATCGCCGATGTATAACTGGTCAATTCCCAGTGCGTTAAAAGCTTATCTGGATCAGGTCATCCGCGTAAACGAGACCATAGAAATCAGCACCGCGGATCCTAAAAATCCATATGTAGGACTATTAAAAAATAAGCGGCTCTACTTATTGCTTAGCAGAGGTAACGGTGGCTATGGCAATGGTGAATATTACGAGCACATGAATTTTCAAAGTGCCTACCTAAAAACAGTATTCACTATCATGGGTATTGATGATATTAGTGAAATTGCCTTAAACGGTGAAGCCTTTGGTGGCGAAAAATTTGAAGATTCAATAAAATCGGTGCATTTTCAAATCGCCCAGATGACAAAGAACGAGGAGATAATATCTTTTTAAATTATCCATTATATTATTCTTGTAATTCATTTGGAGTATTAATCCTGCTGGCGAGGAACAAAGATGCCGCACTGCATACAAATACGGAATAACTGAATGGCGCGCGATATCCTGCAAAAAACAACATGCTTAATGCAAAACATAGCGTTAGCAAAAAGCTACCATATGCTGCCAGCCTTACCTTGTAACCAATCAGCAGCATGATACCAAAAACAATCTCTCCTGCCGTGGCTATAATGGCAAAAATATTGGTCAGCGTATTGCTGATGTAAGGCATCAAAGTATGCGTATAACTTACAAAAGCTGCCCAGCTGCCCCATGAAGTTCCATTATGCCCGGCAATGCCCAGCCACCCGAACCTATCCATTACAGGAAGGATATAGCCTATGCCCAAGGCTAGTCGCAAAAATATAAGTGGCACGTCGTAAGTACTTTTCATCATCTTGATCTGTTAATTGATCAAAATTAGTTAGTACTGGTCAGGTCTTTAGGTACCAGCATTGATTAGCTGGATGGACCAGATGCTTTATCAAAAAGTTCAAAGATCGCCAATATCTCATTAAGGAATGACTCACCCCTTTATAATCAATTCCTCCTTTGCCGCCCACAAACCAATATCCTGCTTGGTAAGCGCTGCGCCCATCAGATCAGGAAACTTATCAGGCGTACATGCAAAAACAGGAACGCCTATATTCGCCAGGAACTGCGCATTGTGGTGATCGTATGAAGGTGCACCTTCATCATTCAAAGACAGTAAAACTACCAACTGTACGCCCGCCGCTATTATTTCTGTAGCCCTTTTTCGCATTTCATTCGCATTTCCACCTTCGTACAAATCGGTGATTAATACCAGAACCGTATCCGCCGGCTTTGTAATGATTTGCTGGCAGTAAGTTAAAGCGAGGTTGATGTCTGTGCCACCGCCCAATTGAACCCCAAAAAGGAGGTCGACCGGGTCAGTAAGTTCTTCAGTAAGATCAGCTACCGAAGTATCGAAAACCACCATCTTAGTTTTAATTGCAGGAATTGAAGCCATTACGCTGCCAAAGATCCCAGAATAAACTACTGAGGAGCCCATAGAGCCGCTCTGGTCCAGACAGAGCAGCACATCTTTCAGCGAAGAACGCTTATGGCCGTAACCGATCCTGTTCTCAGGAACTATAGTTTTGAATTCCGGCTGGTAGTGTTTCAGGTTCTTTAAGATTGTAGCTCCCCAGTTGATTTCGTTATGGCGTGGCCTGGTGTTGCGCGCACTCCTGTTTAAGCTCCCTGAAATTGCCTGACGCGTAGGTTCTGCCAGTTTTTTCATCAGCTGTTCCACTACTTTTCTTACTACCTGGCGGGCTGTATCTTTTGTCTTATCGGGAATTACCCTACTCAAAGTCATCAGGGTAGCCACGAGATGAACATCAGGCTCTACGTTTTCCAGCATCTCTTTTTCGAAAAGCATCTGTGTCAGGTCGAGCCGTTTTAATGCGTCCTTTTGCATCACCTGCACTACAGAAGATGGGAAAAAAGTACGGATATCACCAAGCCATCTGCTCACATTTGGAGAAGAGGCCCCCAGACCACCACTCCTATCACTATCATAAAGTGCTTCAAGCGTACGGTCCACCTGAAGGTCGACCTCATTTAAAAGCGCACCTGTTCCTTCTTGTTGCTGATGCGAACCTAATATCAATCTCCATTTACGAAGTTGCTCTTCTTCTGCTGCCATTTCTTTAACTTTTAATCGTTTTTAAGCCAAACAATTCCATCATCACTGGAATGCCAAGGATACCCCTTTGTTCATCAAAATCTGCTTCCACTGATGGGTTCAAACCGGCCGATTTCCCACCCGACTTCACTTTTTCTCCCAGTTTCCTTCGTTCTGGCGCAGAGAAATTAGCAAATGTGCGGCGCAACAAAGGCAAAACCTGCATGAAGGCTTCTGCCGAAAGACCAGACACCCAGTTATCCACCACAGACCATAAACTCTGGTCTAAAAGCAGCAAAGTGCCGCTTCCTTTTAAAAAACCTTCTATCCATGCAGCCGCCACCACCGGTGCAGTTGCGGAAGACATTGCAAAGCTAAAATGCTGTAAGAGATCCTCTCCTTCAAGCAGTTTACTATCACTTAGCAATCTTGTACAATAGCCCGCTATAACCGCTGAACTGTTTTTATTCTTTGCAATGACCTTTAGCATAGCCTGCCATTGCAACAGGATTTCGTTTTGCTGCATAACCTCTACCCCATCATTTAGCCGGAAGACTAAATCCAATAACTTCATGGCCGCCTCCTCATCAATTGCCACACAGGCATTTGGCAAGCTGATACAGATTCTGGTAACCACGCTTTTAATAATATTTATTACCAACGTGCTATCCGTTTTCCGAACGTTACCATACCTGGCCACAGTAATTAATCCGGGAATAACTTCCATCAATTCCACTACATCCGCTGATGCGGCAGCCATATTGTTTAGATTATCTAACAACAAACCGATCACTTCAGGAAGGTCCGCTGGAATACTTTGTTCCAGCAAAACACTAAGTTCCCTGATACTTTTAGCAGCTTCCGCCTTGTTCTGCACAGTCCTGCTCGCTGCTGCAACTACGGTATTCCCTAAATTACCACGTTCGATAATGCCAACCGAATATTCAGGATCCCACTGTAGGCGCCATTGTTCTTTAAAAGTTCCCTTACCAGATGTATACAAGGACCGCCCCCATTGAATGCCAAGAATGATCATCCGGTGGAGAAATAAACTTCTTTCCAGATCCAGCTCCTTCCGCAGGTCCAGCGTGTAGTCCTTAAAATCAGCCGTTGCCGGAAGCCTCAGTTTCTTCTGCAACTTTTCAATATCTACCTGCAACGGAGGTTTTGGAATATCTAACGGCACCGAACCAATAACATGTCCTACCGTTAGTTCTTCGTTCACCAGGCTTAGCAATGTGCTTTCCCCGTTACACAATACACTGATAGTAGCCTCATTCAGTTCTTCAATCCCCACCCGTGGCAAGCCACGTAGAGAGGCCAGTGAATTGGCCAGATTTACCGCCTCTATGATATGGGCCACGGATGTATCCATCTTTTTTGCCCTGAATACCTGCGCCACATTAGCCATCCATCTAGTCCCGTCATCATCAGGGTACTTCCATAAATGGTTGTACCAGCCCGGAGAATTGATGCCTGCGCCATAACCGCTGTAAAAACTCAGGCGGTTAAATGTCCATGGAATCCAGGTGCATTCTGTTTTTACCTTCGGCAAATTTTTCAGCAGTTCGTTATCCTGTTTTTGAGCGACTTTTCCCAGCAAGGCAGGCACATGCCATGCGCCACAGACTATTGCAATAGTATGGAACATTTCCTTCTCCGCCTGCTTAATTAGCTTTCGCATGTAAGCCTCGCGCATTTGTTCAACTTTGCTGTCCTTTTCAGGCATACTTTCCCTTAAAGCCTGCATAGCTTCGGATACAGCATCGAACACTTGCTCATGACTGTTGCGGTATTCAAAAGTATGCTCCCACCATCGTTCCTCATCGGCAAAACCAGCAGCATCAGCGAGGTAGCTTAAGGGACTTTTATCTGGAGCTTTTTGCTCAATCTCATCTACTTTTAAAGCCGACTGTACCCCTGCCGGCAAATCCATAAAACGCACATGAATATTTTGCTGACGGGCATATTTAATCGCCTGCCACTCCGGAGAAAATTCTGCAAAAGGATAAAAGACTGATTTCTGTGGATCATCCGGCTGATAACAAAGCAATGCCACGGGAGGGATCAACTGCGCATTTCCCACCCATTGCAGCATGTTATCAGCTTCTGGCGGACCTTCTACCAATATTATATCAGGTTTCAGCTCTTCCAAAAAGGACTTTACCCTGCTTGCAGAGCCCGGCCCATGATGCCTGATTCCTAAAATATGTAATGCCATGTTTTGGTATTATCAGGTTTACAAATCACGACAAGCGCGGTAAATATCACTCCATTCCGTTCGTGGTTTCACCACTGTTTCCAGGTATTCCTGCCAGATCACTTTATCCTGAACCGGATCTTTAATTACCGAACCAATAATACTTGACGCGAGATCCCCGGCTTTTAGTTGGCCATCACCAAAATAAGCCGCCATAGATAAGCCACTGTTGACCACAGAAATTGCTTCAGCTGTACTTAAGGTTCCAGATGGTATTTTAATCTTGGTTTTGTTATCAAGTGTTACACCTGCACGAAGCTCCCTAAATATGGTAACAATTCTCCGGATCTCCTCAAGTGCAGGCGGCTGGGCTGGCAGGTCCATAATCTTTTCAAAACTCTCAACCCTTCTGCGAACAATATCAATTTCCTCTTCAATCGTTGCCGGCAATGGCAATACAACGGTATTAAAACGACGTTTTAAAGCGCCAGAAAGTTCATTTACCCCCTTGTCGCGGTTGTTTGCAGTTGCAATGATATTGAAACCTTTCACCGCCTGTATTTCGAAATTCAATTCCGGTACAGGCAATGATTTTTCAGAAAGAATCGTGATCAGCGCATCCTGCACATCTGCGCCTATCCTGGTCAGTTCTTCAATCCTAGCGATCTTTCCTTCCTTCATCGCTCTCATTACCGGTGTTTCTACCATCGCTGCAGCAGATGGCCCTTCAGCAATTAAACGGGCGTAATTCCATCCATAACGAACAGATTCCTCACTCGTACCTGCTGTTCCTTGAACCACCAGCGTAGAATCACCACTAATTGCCGCCGACAGATGTTCACTTACCCAGCTTTTTGCGGTTCCTGGCAAACCGTAAAGCAATAAAGCGCGGTCGGTAGTAAGCGTGGCCACAGCAATCTCCATCAAACTACGTTTCCCAATATATTTAGGCGAAACCTCGAAACCGTTATTAAGCCTGCCACCAATAAGGTAAGTCACCACTGCCTGAGGTGAAAGCTTCCAATTTGCAGGGCGTTTTAGCCCGTCTTGTTTTTGCAATTCTTCCAGTTCCTGCGCAAATAATTGTTCCGCATGCTGACGTAGTATTTCTGACATATCTTTTGATTCAATATATTAAATGTGTTATTTATCAGTAAAGGCTTGTAATACCTCTTTTTTCAAAATCAATAAGTTTTGGAGCCCGTCTTTTGTGTTCTCCCATACGGGAATTAAATCTAATTTCTCTGGGCCTAGATTTTCCAGTTCGTCCAATACCTCTACGGGGATCAAACCTATCTTTTTCCCGTAAATAGCTAAAGTGAACCGATATGGTTCGCCACTCATTTTCTTGAGCACTTTCGCTGCAAATGCATAACTCCATTCCTGACTCATCTGCAATGCGTATTGCAAGACCTCGTTAGGGAGACTATCTATAAACTTAAGCAGGTATTTTTCCTGATCTGTAGGAATCATTATCTCCAGAAAGTCGGGATAAAAAGTCTTGTGGTCTAAAAAATAAGGGATCCAGTGTTTCTGATGAAACCGTGCGACTGCCAGTGCGAGCGAGCCGACAAACTTTTCAGCGTATTTAACAAAGTATTCTACCACTTGCTCTCCCGACACTGCCAGTTGCTTTTCCCAAAATACCGGAGGAACAAATTGTATTATTTGATAAAAAGTATATTCCTCATCACTGAAACCGCTATTTCCCTTTGCAAGCTTCTCTATTCCTGACTGGTAAATGGTTTGATCTACCTCTTCAGGAAATTTAAAGTGAAGAACGGTTTTGGTTACCATCCCAAGTAATGCTTTTTCCTTTTTCAAAAAGAAAGCCTCAGAGAGGAAACCTTCATATTTCTGAACGATGCTGGAGTTAGGAATTTGACGCAGCAAATTTTGCATTTCGTCTTTTACCTTTCCTTTTTCACTTGTCAAACTTTCCAACCAGAACAGATCGGTGCTTTGTTTGTTCTGTCTTAAGGCTTTAAGCAATTCCAGTTTCTGCGACGCGTTTTCCTGTGGCCAGGTTTGCATCACCATTTCCCTTGCCCTGTCAGCATCGGCTAGCCTTATGGTTTTCAGTAAACTAACTCTTTCCTCCGGTTTTCCAGTAAGCCATATTTCTTCCTCCGACTGTTCAGGGCCGAAATAATCCCATTCCGGATTAAACTGACTGAGCCATTTTCCTCTGTTTCCTGAGCAGTCGATGGTCATTCTTCTCAACGAAGTATGGTTTGCGGCTTTATCAAGCACTTCTGGCAACAGATCTGCAACTACCAGTTGGTTATTTACTGCGCATAACTGCATCCATAAAATTAATAAAGGTAGATTATCTTCAATTATAACTTTACTCAACGCAGCAATAGCCGACGCACCTGCATATGGCATGTTTTCATTCTCAGCGGTGAATACCTTTAAATCATTTTTTTGCAAAGGCTGAAAGCCACTCTTGCGGTAATTGTATGCAACGGATGCTTGTTGTAGAAACTTTGATTCCCGGTCAAGTTCCATCGAACCGTTGATCAGATCAAATACGGCAGTTAGCTCTTCAGGCAGATCAGGCTTGCCAGACGCAGGTTTTTCCAGCCCCAGCATTGCACTATTAACTATATAGTCCCAAACCTTCATGATAGTGGTTTATAAGTGTTTTCATGCCATACACCAATAGGCAAGTAGTTATTTTCTTTGCCAATAATAGCAATCGTTAGAGGATCTCCCCCGCTCAGCGCCAGCAGTTTCCACAAGTGTTTAAACGCAGGAGAGATTTTGCATAAATAACCCTTTTGGTCCTTGAGCCACCATTCCTGCTGAATCTTTATCGGGCTGAGATGCTGAGCCACAACAGGCATGTCATTATGAAATGGCAATAACCCCGTTACTTTCGTTTCATGCATGGCCAGTTCGCGCCAGTCGGCAAAACCGTTGAATTCATTCGATAGCGCTGTTGTTAAACCCGTCTGATTTTTGATCAGGCTTCGGTATGGGACAGCCGATGGGAAAAACACCAATTCGGCATTAAAATAAGTTCCTGGAATCAAGGAAAGCTCTACAGGTTGTCCTTTTGGGTAGAACTGTAAGATCAGCGCATATTTTTGCGATTGCAGTCCGAACAGCCAGTTTTGTTCCTTAGTTAACGCACCCACGGCGTTAGTTTCTTTTCCTAAGACGAGCCATGTATCTTTTATTCCTTCCTGGGTTTTAAGTTCTTCCAGACTGCTTGTAAATCCAATCGTCCTTAAAATATCCTGCCGTAATTCCGGACTGACCAATTCGAGATTTTGGTAACTTTCAGTAACCATAAACAACCTAAGCAGGTTATCCATGAATTTACTTTGCCATCCGTCCTCCCAGAATTTAGTTTCGCCAAGTGTTTTAACCATAGCTGCTAATCCAGGTGCCTGTGCATCTATCATTCTACGGCCCATATTATCCCAGTAGTTATCTTCTTTCTCAGGCATGGCTAAAATTCCGTTGCGAATGATGTCTTTTATCCAGATCTGCAGCTCCTGAATCCCTGCGCTCACCTTTTGCGTTCTCGCCTCATGACGTTTGGTTTGTGCCGTTTCATCAATAGGCTTGTCGGACGTTGTTACCTTTTTCTCTTCCTTTTCAGAACGTTTGCTTATCCAGTCGCTCACCCACGCAGGTACGGTTGGATCTGTAAACAGGTCTGGTCTTTGAACATTCAATAACATAAGACCCAATCCATGTTTACAAGGGAACTTCCTGCTCGGACATGAGCATTTAAATGCAATGCTTGATAGGTCGACCTGGGTTTGGTAAGGTTTGCTGCCGCTACCCTGACACTCTCCCCAAAGCGCTTGTTCGTTGATCCCTCTGGTGATCCATTTCGACGGACTTGCTAATCCTTTGCCGGCTTTTTTGGAAGCTTCGTCAGGCGCAAGTGCATAAATTTGTTCTTCTGAGTGCTGCAATTGTAGATGTATATTTAAATATTATATCTGATGAAGATATAAATGTTTTATAAAAGACCGAAGATTTTTTGAAGATTGTTAAGACATATTGATAGTAATAAAGGATTAGATCCTTTTGGCCCAAAGGTGTTAGCAAAATCAGAAAAAAATACACATATGTTAGTATATTTTATTGAAATGGTTTTGTATTTTTAATAGATAAATTCCGTGACACACTCTTCCAGTAAATATTAGCCTCAACTGCCTTTCTGCTCTCCAGTAACCCATTCATTGAACTGACTTACCACCATAAATCAATAGATATGAAACGTTTACTTATAATCACATTGGGCCTCATCGCGTATATGACCGTGAGTGGCCAAGAACTGAACGACCTGAATTTTGGCCGGAAATTAACATACCTTAATCATGGGAGTTATGATGTTATATATTCTCTCGATCAAAACATTCCTATATCAGTTGTCTATCGATTGGAAAGTCCTGCAGTTGCCGCACCCCGTGTTGAAAGACCAGCCGATTTTAGCCCGGATCCATTTCTGCCCGGTTCAAACTTAAAAGATGACTATATACATTCCGGCTACTCCAAAGGGCAGATGATGAGTGCATCGACCAGTCGACATGATTCTATTGGAATGAAAGAATCGTTTTATTACGTTAATGTAGCTCCACAAACTGCAAAATTAAACCGAGGGAACTGGAAAAGAATCGAAAACATAGAGCGCGACCTGCAAGATGAATATCCCTATGTTAAGGTTCTTTGTGGCAATTTTACCACCAACAACTCCACTTTTATAGGTGATGATTATGTTGCAGTTCCAGACTACTGCTGGAAAATCTTAATTACTCCTGCTACAACAGCTAAACCTGCCGACACCCTCTGCTATCTTTTTCCGAATGAAGACGAGCTTAGCGATGACGTTGAAACTTACAGAAGTTCCTATAAAGAGTTAGAAGAATATTTACCATTTAGTATAAATGAAATGATTGGTATGTATGAATCTTCTGACGAGCTCCCTTTAAAAAACTTTATGATTTCAATGCTGAAAAAAAGGATAAAGGCACTGTATGAAAGCATCCCTAACGAGGAAGAACTCATTGATCGGATTGAGTATAATGTGACTGACGTTGATGATTTTAAAAGTAAATTTCAATTTGCTGGTATGTCATTACCTCAGGATATGGCAGTAAAAGATTACATCACAGAGAAGTTCATCGCAAACCGGAAATTTATAGACGATCAATATCTGGCATTAAAAAAGAAAATAGATATAATGAACAATTCATTAAGTGTGTTTAATTTATTAAGCAAACCGAACGTGATAGCTTCGATGCTTGGCATATGCCCCAAATGTTATTTACCACGTACTTTACCATTTTGCCTCTTTCCCCGGCCTTAAATATTGAAATGACCAAATAAGGGATTTGGACTGTCATCGCCGACGACGACACTGGTCACAGTGGTAAAAGAGGTTAAGTTGACGTTAGGGCAAGTGCATGTTTATTCTCCCTAAACTGCGTCACAACTCCGTATATTTTAACTAGTTAAATTATACGGAGTTGTGACGCTTTCAAGACGTTGTCGCAGTGGACTTGCCTTAACGTCATATGCCATCTGATATAACCTTAGCTACCAGAGTTTGAAATTTTTATGCTCTTAATATCTCAATAACGGCGAGGGCTAAACCGCCAATAGTATGGGGATCACCTATCTTTGACCTATCCTTGACCTATCTTTCACCTATCTCTGTCCTATCCCCAGATAGCTTTAAGCCACCTGATCGATGCGTAAAATTTACCTGAATACATGGTGATCCTAAGATCCAACCCAGTTAGTATCTTCTGATCTCTTTAAATGTCCCTCATTGGTGTTTTTAAAACCACTGTTGTTACTCCCCACTTTCAATCTGGTCAAACTTCAAATTGCTCCAGCCCTCTCCTTTGCCGGCCTCTTTCCTCCGGCCAATCCACAAATGCGTTGAACCATTTGTAAACCTGCTAATCTGCGCAGCCCTGGAAACCAACAATCCGGTAGAATCCAAAGTTTTTTCATCTATAAAATATGGCGCCTGATTCTCTGACACCAATTTACCCACCGCACCTTTACTATTTGGCAGTTTTGCCCGTTGTAGATGCATTTCATAGCTGTTCTCCCTGATCGGCACCGGAATGAAAGGAACCCAATTGTGTGGCACAGTACTACCTAATATATAGGAAACAGGTGCCGACCCATCAGCAGCAGGCGCCGAAACTGGTGCAGCGTCTTTTTCCAGGGCAATTTGATTTCCATTTACCCCATTTCCCGCCTGTGAAGGAACAATATTCTCTACAGCCCAGACCAAATTTGCCATCTCATCACGGAGATAATTTACTTGTTCTAATCTGGGACTTTCTAAAGATTTGCCCACTGTGGGAACAAAGTAAAAAAGATTGGTATTACGGGTGTCAGCAGCGGACACACGACTATGCTCAAACATGGCCCATCGCTGCCACTCACTTTCGGCACCAACTCCAGCTGGCCTAATTAGGGTATATTCGCCAAACACATCTTTCACGAGTATCCCTTTGATTTCGCAAAGGGTATTAATTGGAAGAAGGTAAGGAAGCATAAACCAATCGTTTGAACAGGTAAGACTGAACTCAGCAAGTAATAAATGTAATAATCCCGTTGGCGTGGTGTCAATTCTACCAAGATCGGTAAAACTGTCTTCCATCATCCAAAACCTGGGAAGAGGCATTCCTTTAAACATAACTGGAGTTGGGATATAGGATTGGACTTTCTCCTCTGCTGTATCTGTTCCATCGACAGCAGAAGTTGCATCGATATCAAAGGAATACCAATCTAGGTGTCCTCCGGGATAATGGTCGGCAGTTAGGCTTTTAACAATACTTTCACCCGTTGAAGCACTTACGCCAAATTGATATTCCAGATAGGAAGGCACCCATGCGGAATCAGCGGAAGAAGGATAATTACGTGCAACCCATTTTTTAAAATCCTCTATTTCTGGTGTATATTTCGCAGCAATTTCGGGCTGAACCGTTCCATCTTCGAGGGCTTTATGAAAAGCGATACCATTGAATGATTTTCCGGTTACGCTGTTCAATAGCTCGATACCCTGATGATCATTTGGTTCAATGCTGAAATCAAATGGGAAGGCGGTTATCAGTAGGCCCAGCGACTCGCCAAAATCTGGTTTTGCCTTAATCAATCTGATAAAGTACCTGCTCATTTGCACAGCGGTGGCGAGATCGCCAGGAAAAGATTCCCTTTCTACAATGGCCTCTAATGGCGATTGCCCATCGTAAGCCAGCTTTTTGTCCCCAGGAAAATGGATAGTGTTGACGGTAGTATGCGCGCCAAGAATTTTGGTAGATACTGCAGTTGCAGCATCTTCACCTTTAAATTCGCCAAACTGCCACTGCCGGGTAAGCATCCACAATGGATCCCGGACCTCGGCTTTTAAACTCCTGTCAAAATCTGCGGTTCGCGGGGAAGCTTCGAGCCGGTTATAAACGGTGATTGAAGGAACATGGTAGGCCCCAATCTGAAAAAGTTCGATGTTAAGTGTGTCTCCCATGGTGATATGATTTATCCTAGCGTGCTCAGCGGTAGGTTGGTTTCATAAAAGTCTATATTGTTCCGGTAGTCCAGCGAGATATCCAGTCCCTGCTGTGTAAAGGGCGAAATAATGCCCGGTAGTAAAACGCCAGTCTCCGGTTTTTTAAGTTGATCAAGTAACGCAGGTTCAACGGCCCTGAGTTTGGCCCTCAGCAAGGTATCGTTTAAAATGCCTACGAGTTCTTCCCAACTCCATTTGCCGGTTTCGTTTGGCGTTACAGCAAGCAGAATTGCCTGCGGTGCCATAGCATCGGGTTGATTGTAGTTAAAGGTAATTCCGGTCAGCGCCTCTTTTCCGGGAACCATTTCAGTCCAGTCATCTATGAGCAAGCCACATTGCACCGCTGTAGTTGCGAAAGCGGCATCGCCATGGGCAACAATTGAATAGGTATCTTGTTCAATGGTAAACGGACTACCTTCGGCATTTTGTTCAGGAAACTGAACAGCAAGCCAGCTATCATTGGCGCGATAAGGTATCTGGACAGGTGAAACGTTCAACTGGTCATTGTTAGACAGTTCATATAATGTACGTATGGAATCCCATCGTGCAAGTCTGGGCCGTACGGAAGCGGTTTTTTGCAACCACTCATTGGCAACAAAAGTCATCCCAAGACCGGTTTGAGCAAATTTTAACAACTGAGTTGTATCATCATGCGACTGCTGGATGGCTGTGGGGTTGTTGTAATTGAATTTTGGAATTACGGTAAACGCCTCTCCAAATAGTGCTTTGGCGGCATCGCTGAGGAAACGGACCTGATTTTCGGGATTTACATCTGGTTTATCTGATTCACTGATGAGCGTATTGGCCCGTATAACAGCAGCAGACATGTTTTTTAAGACGTTCTGCACTTGCTGGATCAGGATCAATTTACTGTTGGCAGCGGTAATATCTGCCACCTGCGGAAAACTATCTGGAAGCCCAAAGCCGGAAATATCAACGAGCATATTCTGAACGTCAAGCAGTTGTGATGCACCAATAGTGATATCCATCGCAGCTAAATTTAAGTGCCTGGTCTCCAGCTCGGAAAAAAATTCTCCAAATGAAATATCTCTTGCCTGACTGTCAATATTCCATGTCATGCGGATGCCGGAAAGGTTAGACTGATAGCTAATGAAAAAACTTTCTTTTAGCAATTGTACCCTGTCGCGCAGTTCGCTAACCAGATATCCCTGGGGATTTATCCTTCCCTTTGGAACAGCATTAGACATAGGCTCAAAGTCCAGCGCATGGAGTGGCCGGGAGTCTGTGATGAGCAACTTTAACTGCTGCAAGGCCGGCAGAACGTTGCCGATGAAATTCTTACCCGGATCGGCTGTTCCTAAAAACTGTATATTGATGAGGGTATCATCTCTGAGCCCCTTATTTTTCCTGTAAAAGTACGCCAAACGGTTTTCTAAGGCGGTTGCGGCAGCATTCTGATCTGCGTTATCAGTATTGCCGACCAGGTAAAGGAGGTCGATAGGTTCAAGTTTTAAATCACTAAGTGAAAGCTCCATTTGCTCGGTTGTACTGCCATTTTGATGGGACACGATACAAATAAGATTTGCTGTAGGGCCTGTAAATTGCGCAAGCCATTTATTTAGGCCAGGCTCAAATTTGGAACGGAGGCTGGCGCTTGCCAAATAATTTTCATATGCATCAAAATGAAGGGTACACTTATTGGTGAACACCAGATGACTGGCTAAAGGTGTATCAATTACTTCAAGTGGCGGCGGCACATCGACATCTTTAAGGGAACCAACAACAGCGGCAGCCCGGTCATAATTGCCCTGTACCATTTGATAAACGCTTTCGCTTAGCAAAAGATCTTTGATGGCATCGAGGGTATCTTCGAGCCTGTCTTTTTCAGCAGTAATGGCGGTTTGAACTGCCGTTACCTGGGCGCTGGACAATCCATCGAAAGAAAGCGCGACACCATAGGGATAGGCTTGTTTCGATTCTGCAAGCTTTAATCCGTTAACTACGTGATTTGTTTCTATGGTTTCTTCGGCAGCTGAAGACTGTCCTTTCTGATGAACTACGTGGCGACTGATAGTAAATACATCCCTGAAATTATAAATGTATTCGTTGAGACGCTTAAGATTATCATCGGCCGAACCGCGATCATGCAGCCCGCGTTCAAACTGTCGACCAAGCAGAACTTCTAGCATTTGTCCGTTACTTAATCCCTCGAGGATAAACAACGCCCGCCGCACCCTCTCGGATGACAGGTTTACGGCCATAAGATCTGGCTGTGCTGAAGACGCGTAATTAAGATATCCGCTTCTTAATACAGCAGCGGCTGTTGCCTGGTTAATGGAAGGCGCATGAACAAAACCGCCATTGTCTGCAAATTGAAATACGTTGTGGCCATTTGGAGGTTGCAGCGCTGCTGGCACTTCGGATTGCGGGATTTGCGTTTTTGACGAAGGGCGTACATCTTCAAGCCAGCCATAGGCACCAAGGTATATGCCTGTTTTCCGGTTTGCGGGATCGGCAAGTCCGCGTTGTTTGTGCAAACGCTGGTTAAACATTCCGGTTTGCCATGCATCAAGCCGGTAAAAACAGGTATCAATATGTTCGATAAAACAGCGTTCGAGACTGGCGGTGCTGGCATTTGCGAGGGTCTCCAACGACGCTTTGATTTCCCTCAGAAATATGGCGTCGGCCTCGTTGTTTCCGGTTGTTAAAAGGTATTCTGCTATTGATTTCTGACTTTGTGGATTATTCGGGGCGCCCAGGGCCACCTTTCCTTTCATCACCTCCCATTTGGTGAGATCACGCTGAGGTCGGATATTGTGAAAGTTTAGTGGCTCTTTGACTTCTGATACAAACACGTTATGATTTCCATACCAATTGACACTGGCATCGGTTATGGCCAGTAAGAGCGACCGACGCAGTTGCATATATAATAAGGAATTAGGTGCTTTGATATCCTGACCAAAATTCTGCCGCTCGAGTTGCTCAACGGTATTTGTCTCTAGCAGCCAGTGGATATAATTCTTGTTCTCTGCATAATTGTGTAATGGCGTGGTTTCTGACAATGGGAAAGCCTCTACAATATTTTTTGCGTTGAGCGTAGTATGATAATGTTGATAGACCAACCTCAGCAATTGGGGTATTTGCAGTTTTCCATTGACCAGAGGTGGCTGGAAACCAAATTGCTCAAGAAACCGCAGCAGGGCGGCTTTACTGGCAAAGCTGCTGACCAGGTCGTTATAGTATTTACCATCGTATTCAAACGCGGCATTATTTTGAAGCATTTCTGTACTATAGGCATTGCGCTGGAAAAATGAAACCGAGCCAGGTTGCAGACCAAGGATGTTTAACAAGACATCTGCTGCGTCAACACCTGGTTTGCCTGTGTAGTGTAACTGGTGCAGCAAACTTTTCCATAACTCATTGTAGGTATTCAAAACTTGCCGAAGCGCCGGCAAAAAAGTACCGGTTGCCCCTACTTCGCTCCGGGGCCAGGCCCATTGGCTGAAATCGCTGGTGACAAGAACGCCATAAGGCTGATTGCCAACGCTGATAGCGGGTAGCGGGCCCCGACCAGAAACAAACTGGGTATAAAACTGACGTAATTCATTCTGCCTTGCTGAACTCATCACCGGCTTCATCATGGTATCAAAATAATAACCCAGCGTTGATGGATACAATGCCGTGTTCATGGCGATAGCCTCTATAAGGTCCTTACTATCGCTGTTTACAATATATTGAAGTGGCTTGTAGGCAATCCCCAAGGCATTGGCGAGGTTGCGACCGTCACAATCTGTATTTTCATCAAAGAGAGGCTGACCAGTTTCCACGAAATAACTGATCGTATCAAAAGGGTCGTTAGTAGAGAACCCTGAACCATTCTGATCGGCATTGTTAGTCGGCGTACCTTGTTTGACGAACCTGAAGCCCTTTGGAGAATAATGATGATTGTCTATCAAAGTTTCAACGGCCTGGCGGCCACCTTCTTCATCTGCCGAAACATACAAGCCCAGCACCAGGATTTTATCAAAACCTTTTGCTGCCTCATCTACGTTAAGTTTGATCCGAAAGCCCATTCCTTTTTCAACCGCCCGGTCAAAATCGGCCGTCCAGTCAAATAAGGGGCCCATCGTAAGCATATGGTCGGTAGCCGCTTCTATGAAGGATTCCTCTGATTCGAGCGGGTCTGGTCCTACAAATAATTCATCGGGTATGGTCAATCCGATTTCTTCTTTTACCAGGGAATTGCCCTGATAGAGCATAACAACAAACTTATCGGGCATGACATTGGTGCGCGGGGCCCTGCTCCATTCGAAAGGTTTTGGCTGCGCTTGAACGGGAAAGCTGAGCTGTTCCGCTGCGGTAAGATTTGCGATATCTGCCCAGTTGGCCGGCATGGTTTGTTTGGCCACCCATGCCGACCGCTGTGGGCCAAATAAGCCAGTAGCATCAGTCCAGGCCTTTTTTTTCAGCTGCTCCTTTTCAGTGTCGCCGCTTTTTTCTGCCTGGAAAATTAACCGCCAGTATTTCTCCCCTTCGGAAATTTCATTTGTGGTGAGTGCCTGTTCATGGGTATGAATTGCAATATCATCTGGGTAAACCCTGATCCATAGTTCCGGGGGACTTTGGTTAGTCATGAACCTGGTTTCAATCCTCACAGGAAACAGCAGGAAGGGAATACTGTCATCCATTTCTTTTACAATCGATTTTGGATGCGGATCTACAAAGAGAGAACCTCTCACCAGATCGAGATCCCCAACCAGATCATCCAGTTGGGTCCTGTTTTTCTTCTTTTTCTCGCCCAGTTCTTTGGTTTTCCGCTCTGCAGCTTCCTCAGATAAAGGCCCGGGATTAAGTTTTTCGTTGAGATCAAGTTGCAGAGACTTGATTTTACCGGTAAAAGTGTTGCGGTTATTTTCAAGCTGCTGCTTTTTTGTAAACAGCACCTCCTGCTCAGCGGCCAAGCGTGTAGCCTCAGTTTTCTGGCTTTGAAGGTCACCTCTTAACCTTTGCAATTCAAGATTGCCTTTCCGCACTGCTAGCTCATGTTCCCTGATCTTAATCCTATCGGGCCGGGGGAGCCGCCTCATCTTTTGCAACTGATGTATCAGCTGTGCAAGTTCCTCATCAGAAGATTGAAGGGTTCTTTCTAAGAACGTAGCTTTGTCTAAGGCCGCTTTGGCTTTTTCTGCAAAGATGTCGATCTCACTTATTTCAGTATTGATGCTGCCAACTGAAACCTCCTGTTCGGCAATTTGGTTACGCAGATTTTCTATTGCAGCTGTATCCAGCACATGGAATAACTGCTTGTTTTTAACCTTCGTGAGATCTTTTTGGGATTGTAAAAAATCTATGTTGGTGCTGTACAGTGTTTCGCTCGCCTTCCCGCGCTTATCCCTGAGTTGCTGGATGGCCTTTACTTTCTCATTCCAGGTTACCATAAAATTTGTTTTTAATTATAATCCTTTGAGCATTTTGTTTGCGTGCACAGCTATCATGTTAGGTTTCTGGAACAGGATATAGGCCATGCTTGCCGAGTTATCGCCCCAATTGATGGCGTCAGGCGGAACAAAAGAAGGTGCGGTTGTGGAGGTGATGAAATGCATATCTTCCGGCAAATTTCGCCAGGAAAGATCATCCCAGGACAAACCGTCGCTACCAGCATCGAAACTGGCATCCATTCCAAAAACCGGGGCACCAGGCGACTGCATGATGACGAAGTACCAGCCAAGGTTGTCCGCATCCGGACCCGGCGTTGTACCTTTTGCACGGTCGGCCGTCAAATCAAAGCCGAAAAACTTGATATCCGGCAGTATCTCAGCTTGATAAAGCGGAAACTTTACCCTGGTCCTAAACTGCTCATCGGAAAGGTCGCGCTCTATTTTCCTTCCGTCATCATTGTCTATATCTCCCGCTGCTGCGGCAACAGCTTTTTGCGCAAAGACGATGGTGTTTGGATATTTTTTAAAGAGGTCGCCACGGATGGCCAGTACCAGTTGTTCTTTGTTCGGTGTATCGCTAACGCGGTTATTATGCGTGCCTAGCTTTTCGGTCTGTTCATCCCAGGTATGAATTGGCGTGATGTCTTTAAATGCAGCTTTATCCGCAGCCGTTAATTCGCCACCTGGCGATGAGGGAGAAACCATTCCGCTTACATCCCAGAATTGCCTGAAATAACTTCCACGTTGATCCGTAGGATATTCTTTCCATAACAGTTCCCTGGCCATTTCGTGATTTAAGCCAACCATATAAGATTCGATGAACTGGGGATTAGTGACGAGTAACGAAATGGAGTTGTTTTTGACGAATTGCAGGTTTGGCAAAAATGCTTCAGAGGAGATATCCAGCAGTTTTTTATACATGGGCTCTTCCATGTCAGGATAAGCCATTGCAGCAAAGATTTTTTCGGGCTGGTCTATTTTTACATCATTTGGAAATAATAGCAAGGAATTTAGAAGTTTTGGAAATGTCTTGAGCGGATTAATGCCATCTTTTAAATTAGTCTGGGCAACGGAAAGTGATAGCGGGACTATTGGTTTTACTGGAGCCGTTAAGGCGATTCTTTTAGTGATTTCCGTGAGGGCCAGCCGATAGTTTTTTGCTTCTACACTATCTGTATCCGCACCAATAGTTGTAGCAGGCACGACGTCTATATCTGCATTGAGCTTTAAACTGAAAGCCGGTTTTTGCGGTACGGCGGCAAGTGATTCTAGCTGTTTGTTAGGATCTAGCAAGGCCTGCGCAGTAAGTTCAATGGCCGGTTGTGTGGCAGTATCGCCAAGCGCCCGTATGCTGTCTGCCGCATCTTTTACGCTAAAAGTACCCCCTGGAGTTTGTTTGGGGATATCTGCAGAGACCTTTTTTTCGTTCAGTGCCGACACAACTTTGTCAAACACAAACTTATTTTCAGGTCCATATTTCTTTTGGAAGCGTCTGTTTGGCGCAGTCATTTTGCGGAATGTTCCAGAAAATACCGCAACCGGCACTTCACTCTCCCTGATCTGTTGTTGCAACGTGGCACCCGTGCCCATGATCCTGCTGAGTACAGGCTGGCACATTCCTATTAAGGCATTTGAAGGAACGCGGTTAAACATTTTCTCCATAAACCTGAGGCCAATGTTCATATGGAATAGTGTGTTGTTGATTTTCTTATTGGCGTTTATAATATTTTGTACCTGCGCCCATGCCTTTCGGAGATAGTTTTCCTGGTTGTTTTGAACTACTGTTGTACCAAAACCAGCAGCAACACGGGTCCGCGGATCGCGGTTGAGTTCATGTAACCAGGTGTCTTTGCTGATATCCAGCGGCACATCTTCTTCAGTGTTCCTCTTGGCATGTTTTCCACCGTAAAGTGGTACCGTGATAATTGGGTCGCCCGTAGCAGGATCTGTTCCCGTGACACTAAACTGCAGGTTCACCACCTTCTCCAGTTCTGCCTGAAATTGATCGTCAGTTGCCGGAAATACAGTAGATACTGCTTTGGGAGATTTTAAGGCACCCTCAAGTCCAAGCACCGGAGGACTGGTTGTAGGAAAGGGACCAGTGCCGCCGGCAGTGACAAAACCTGGTTTGGCGCAGTCCATATCCCGTATGCCCACCCTCGGGTCCATTTCCATTGGTTCAAGTTTCTTCACCAGCGACTCAAAATCTTCGTTATCTCCGGTCCTGAAATACCACTGATAATAAACAGGCATTTCACCATTCGCACCGGCTTCGGACCAGGAGGGTTGTTGTGCAGGTATATGCGCAATGGTCTCCTCAGATTCACCAAGACCTGCCAGGCGACCAGTTTCAAATGCTGGAATAATAAAGGCGTAATAAGCCGTATCAGGTAGCAGTTTTCTTGGGCTCATGAGTCGGCAATATAATTGATCAGGATCCGAATTTGCATTGTTATTCAGAGACATAAGAAACTCTTCTAAAGTATTAGTTTCATTATCTGGCAAGTTTGCATCGTTATGCACATGTGCCCACAGCCATGTTTGATTAGCAGGAGGAAATGCATTACCGGCAGACACGGTGATAGAAGGGAGCGGCGATTTTCTGTTGGTGGGCTTAAACTCATCTTCATTTACAACCAGCAAAAAAAGCCAGGGCCTGAGTTTGTTGCCCGTAGGTTCTATTGGGCCGCCGGCCGATTCTACAGCTGCTGCGGGCGTATATCTCCATAAAAAATCTTCGTCGTAGAATTCGGCAAATGCCAAATAATTTGCTTCAAAGCCTACGGTATTATTTAAGGGTTGTGTGCGAATAATCATATCCCGGTTGATACCGGTTATATCTCCCGGGCCAACCAGACTGAATTTTTTTTGCAATATCTCATCATTTAATGAGACCAGCACATCCACTTGCGCCCTTTGTTCATTTGTCGCAGATCCTGAACCAAAATCATCAGCTTCTACGATCGTAGATGCAAGGCCTTTTCTTGCCCAGGAGTGAAATTGATATCTCGCTATTTCGATGCTCATAACTTAATCATTTACTAGTTCGTACCCTGACAACACCTGAACCTGATCTACCAATGATGGATTGGTAGAAATCAAAGTGTTGTATTTTTCTAATGCTTCTGTGTAGGTATCGGCAACTAAAGCGCTGCTATGCAGTTTCATATTACTAGTATTTGCAACAACGTATTTCTCCTTTTGGATTGTGACCTGTTCCGGTGCGTTGAGTGAAACCCGGTTGTTTTGATAAGAACCCGGAGATTTTGCCGCCGCAGCAGATTTAGTACCGGCCTTGAAAACTAATCCCGGAATGTGATAACGTGGCCGTTTCGGTTTCCTCGCTTGGCCAAGATAGGAGAACTCATAGTCGACATTTTTTGTGGCCACCAATGGCGGTGCCTTGAGTTCTGATGAGCCTATGATTTTGAAGCCGCTTTTCATCGTCTCAAAAGATGGTCGCGCCAGTTTTTCTGCATCCTTAAGGCTGAAGAAATTGGCTGGTGCGAAAGACTCCCTGGATTCGGTAGTGACGAGCTTATCATTCGCAACCTCGATCTCAAACCTCTTCGCATCCAGAGGTAATTTATTGCCAAATTTGGTGATCTCCGTATCAAGCGGCACGATGCGCTCGCTGAAAGATAGTACACCAAAAGGATGCACTGCCATAGCGCTATCGGGGATCGTCCTGATGCTTACGTTTATTTTTCGATTGGCGGGCAGTTCTGCTTTCCAGTTACGGTTGTTGGCTATGGCTGCACGTAGCGAGGCAAGAATATCTTCTTTTTGTTCCTCAGCGATATTGTTGCTGTCGCCCCAGGAAACATGGAAGGGAACTGATACAGAGAAGAAGAAAAAGGAAACACTTGCCTCTCCCCTTGCGTCCCAGGGTTTAGGACCGCTGAGCTGACCGGAAACATGAACGCTCATAATTACCGAAGAATGACGTCGCAAGGCCACGCCCGCGCCGAAATCGGCAATGAATTTGAACGGATCGAACTGGAAGAGCACGTCATAACTGACAAAACCATAGATATTAAAGCTTCCCTTTTCTGCATAGAGTTCTGCCTTTGCCCCAAATTGTGCTGTGTTAGAGGTGACGGCAATGTAAGTTTGGATAGTGATCCGCGCGTTGCTGCTATCATAAAGGCTGATTGTAATGCGCTGCATATTTTTTAAATCTGCAGGTACTTCTTTGTAGGCAGGGTGAAAACCGCCAGCGCTTAACAGGAAAGCCGGATTATCGCCAAACGACAAACGGAATGCCATCTGGCCGGTAAGCGTGAAGGTGAGAATGCTCGAATCGAATAGGTAGGCATCAAATGCTATTGACTTATTTTCGAAATCAATATCACCTAGGAAATTTACCTGCAGCTTGAGCAATGGATGTTTTTCCTCAGGCAAGAGGGCTTTGATGACGCCAAGTATTTTAAAACCGTTGCCGGGAACTTCAATAAGGATCCCCAATTCGATGGTGATCAATGTTGGTGTTCCCCAGCCAATTTTTCCCATCGGACAAATCAAAAAATGTCCGTTCTGTGATGGGAATAGGAGTTTGATATCGCTGATGATCCGGTCGATATTTGCCACGATATTCTCTGGAAACAAAATACTTTTGAGTGTATTTGTTTTAATGCCTTCTTTTAGGGCATCAATTCTGACTGTCCTGTTCATCCCGAACAGACCACCTACCCCATTGAGTGTGAAACCAAAACCGAGCTGCATTGGCGAAAATTCGGCAGTGATTACAATCAGCAGGGAGAAACCTTTAGTGCCATCGGGAAATTTTGTATTGATGATGCCAAAAGCTTTTAGCGAAAACAAGTCTCTATATTCCAATTCAAGCGCTCCGAAATATTCACCTTCTTCCTGATCAAAATTGAGGAACCCGCCACCGGTAAATCCCCCCGCATCTATTGAAATTCCGAGGGCGTTTGGCGGCAGGAACGACAGGTCGAGATCTACATTACCGAACAACGGTTTTTTTGCTCCCGCCGGCAGATTTGCGAGTTGTTCACGTGTGAAGAATGTTAGAGAACTGCTGACACCAATACGGTCGACCACAAACGTAAGCGGCCCGAATTTGCCTTTGATTCCTAAGCCTGTATCTATTGAAACACCATTGGAAGCACTGCGTAGCCCGACAGTAATTGAGGTAACGGTTACCGGCCCGATTTCTTTTAAGATAGGAATGGTTGTTTCGATATTCGTAGAGCCGTTAAATTTAAGTCCGCCCGATGAAGACCAGATCAAGTGCAAATCAAATGGAACACTGATGGCCGAAGTGGACTTTAGGGCATCCTGCATAAAGCCGTCTGATTCGCCAAGATTAAGCACAAACTGCGTAGGTTTACCTGATATGCTTGAAGTACTGATCTGAATTTTCACTTCACCATCCGACAGCGTTCCTTCCATAGATAATTTAATGCTCAATCCGCTAAGTTCTACCCGTGAAGTTTTAGAATTACCAATTAGGCATATTGTTGATGAAGGTGTATACGTAAATTCAATTGCGGAGCCCGCGATGAGGTTTCCCATCACCCAGTCAATCGCATCCGGGAACAGCGTGAGCCCAGAAATAGCACCGAGGTCGGCACCGGCCGCCCAGGCGATAGAGAACTCATTGGTAATTGGAATATTTTTATGGATCCCGCCCCTTAACAGTGGCTTGAATAGCAGACCTGAGGGAAATGTTGCAGGTTTTTTGACGAGCGGATAGATTTCCACACCAATTTCATAGATCGCATTATCATAGGGTGAGAGATTGTACAGGAACTGCACAAATAACGCTGCGCGCTCCTCATCAACCTCATAATCGGCCGTTGGGGGAATATTTTTTGTGGTGTGGGTAGGCGGAGCACCTAATTTGGCCACCACTCCTACTGCCTTCAGTACTTTTTGGAGTGCCGAAAGCAGTTGCTGATCTTTGAAAGGGGTAGTTTCATCGCCCCAGCCATAAATCTTTTTAAACGCATGCAGGGGGTTCCGTGCTATCTCTGCTATTTGGGGCCAATCGACCATTGTGCGGGTATATGGCTGACGTGCGGTGCCTTCCGGATTTGTTGGCTCATAACGAATAATCCCAAACAGATGTACAAATACATACAATTTTGGATAGTGGATACGTACAAATTTTTCGAGCAGATCGTCTAGTAAATGATCGGCCACGTCTTTCCAGAAATCATCCGTATTCATTGGTGGCGGCAACGTGCTAAAATTAGTCGTATCGAACTTCGTCAACATGGAATACAATTGAAAACCTGACTGGGCCAGATTGATAATTTCTTCTGGTTGCAGATCAGAGTTGGTTTCGCTTTCAAGCCTGTCTTCAATAACGCTGGCTGCGTTAAAAAATTCTTCCGTCTCCGTTGCGATGTCTGAAACCGCCTGGATACCGCCGAATATGCTTTCATCCAGTTGCACCTTATAACCGTATCGTGAAAAGAGAAATTCGAGCCTTTCCAAACTGGAGAAATCGCGTTTGATCGGCTCAACTAAATCCTGGAGCGACAACAACAAATAGGTAAGCTGGTTGTTCATGATTACAGTTTTTGGGTTACATTTTTGGTGTTTTATCTAAAATCAGCGATGCATATTGTCTCATGATGATTGCCCTGATGGAAGCCATCGATATATAACCGCCGCTTTTAAGCACATTGATTTTACAAGGGTCAAGTCCCTGCTCAGTGAGTGCCCTGTCCAGAATCTCTTCCGCTTTAGATAAAACTTCTGCCGCTTCTTTTTCCATTAAAGCCACTCCTTCGTCAAATCCTTTCTTCATATTGTCTGGCGCGAAGATGAAAGCACTGTATTTAAGCACCCCCGCTACTTCATCTATTTGCTCTTGATAGTACAGCGTGACAAAATATTCGTTGTTGACGTAGGTGAGCCCACCATATATAGATTGCAACTGTTCCTTGTAGGCCACCAGGTCTATATTGATAGTTTCTGGAAAATCGTCTGCGTGTTTAATACTGAGGCGGTACAGTCGCCGTGCCCATTGGCGGACTGCTGTTAATTTCCCTAGTTGTTCCCAGTGTTTTAATGTATTTTCCAATTCATGGAGATAATTGGCAAACATTGACCAAACAAAAGTAACAATGCCCACATATGGCAGCGCCCTTGTTATAGTAATGAGGAAGGGCACTGTGATTTCAGTTGCACCTATGCCCAGCGCTGGAAATCTTGATAATATTTTGCTGGCTATCATTTCCATGATGCCACCTGTGCCGTCGCTGATGGGGAAAAAACCCAGGGCCGTTTTTACTGATTTATAAATGTTGCTGAGGTAATAACCCAGCTTTTTATCTCCCAGAATAACCATATTATCAAAGGCGTCCTCTAACTCAGCGTCTGAAGCAGCAGCCAGCGACTTTAACTTTTCGAGGAGGATCCTGAATTCTTCACAGCTAATATCTGCCTCTCCCGGTTGTGGTATATAGTCGTCTTTGTCGAAATACTTATGTAATTCTGCTGGCGCGAGTTGCCTAAGCACTTCTACGTCTGCATATGGTGAATCGATATCCATGTCTCCAAGCCCAAGGAGGCCTGTCGGGTCTATATTCAACCGAGCTGTTAAAAGCTCTTCGGTAAAAAGATCCGTTGCACTGGAAATTGGTATAGGGGAAGGGTTAGAAACTTTTACACCTTTCCAGTAGGTGTTGGTTTCGAACTTATACACCAATTCGCGCAGGTCATCACTTTCATTTGCGCTCAATTCATTTGGCAAAACAAAAAATACCTGATTTGGGTCTCCAAATTCCGGCCGTGCAAACAACCATTTTGAATATTCTTTTTTTCGTTCTATGGCTTTAGAAGCCTGGTCGAGGTAGATTGCATATTCCTGTCTGTAGTTTTCGCGGAGGTAGCTCATGAAGTCCAGCAGTTGTTCGATCGTAAACCCATCCAGGTAAGACATTAACTCTGTACCCGGATTATCGAGGTCGATACCGATGGTGGCAAGTGCCTTAAAAACGTAAGTTTCTTTTTGTTTTTTAGTCATTACATGATAAACTGCCAGGACATGCGTAGTTGTAAGATCTGCATTGGCAAGATTTTCCAATTTAATATGGTATTTGGGGCTGCTTGCTAATAGCCAGGTTTTGCGCCTGAATTCACCTGAACCGGAACTTTCAATTACCGTGAGGGCAGTGTTTGGTGATATCGTAATTTCATTTTGTTCAAACACCGCTGCAATTGCTGCGCCTGCCTGACTTTGCGTTTCCAGGTGCTGAAGAAAATCCTGAAACTGCTGGTTTGCGGCTGCATCAGTAATGCTGCTGCTTGCAAGGACGAATATTTTACCCTGCAGTGTGTCGTGTTGCTCCTTATCAAGGAACAGCTGCATAGAAAACGCTGCCTTTACACTTTCTTCATCAAGACTAGCCTGAACATCCAAAAAGGCAGTTTTTTCATTAGCTGGCAGTACATTTTCTATACGCTCGCCTATAATATACCGGATCTTGTATTTTTCTTCTTCATGTACGAACTGGTCTGAAATGGTCCAGCTAGCATCTTTTACTAAACGGTTTACCTTAGCTGTTGCAGACAACTCCATATTTCCGCTTGCAAATTTTGTCTTGAGCAGCGGGGACAGGTTTTTTGCATTGAGCACATCAACGAGTTCTTCATATTCAATTGCCTGGGCAGATGTAGAATCTGTAATCTTAACAGAACCAAGCACAAACGGTTCTGCAAACTTCTGAGGATCGCTGAAATAACGGGAAAGGATATCTTTGCGGTAATCGGTGTGCACATCTTTTGGGAGGAAACGTTGTTTGACCAGGTGCTCATGCATTTCGAGGTTGTTTTCAATTTTGAAATCCTCTCCTATAGCAATTTTGCCAAATACCTGGTATACAGTGGGTGCATAAACATTTGCCCTGCCTCCGAAAAATGAATACAGCCCATACATGCCCGCTTCGGCCTGACCAAAGTTGCAGGCTCTCAGGGTAATGGTAGACCCATCGTATAATTTGGATATCACCCGCTTTCTTTTGGTATTAAACGCGGCAAACTTACTGGCATTAAAATCTATCTGTAGCTGTAGGAGTGAGAATATATGTAGGTTGCGGTAAATTTGCTGGTCGCCTGTTAACGAACCCGCGAGAACCTGAAAGATTAGTGCAATTGCGTTTCCGTGCGCAACAAGCACTATTTCTCTAATTTGTGAAACATTCCCGTTTACTATTTCGCTATCGAGGATGTCTATGACTGCTTCGAGGCTGCCTGCCTCTTTCGGTACATGTTTTTGATAATACTTGTTGAAGAAGACCCTGGCCATCTTGCCATATCCGTCACTTTCGGAAACAAGGTAAAACACATAATCTTTGACACCTGATTTCTGTGGATAAGGATACTCCTGTATCTCCTCCGCAATTTTTTTACCGGTTGGGAAGGCAGTTACTGACATACGCAAACAATTAAAAATTCAATCAATAAAAAGATGCAGGGTTCAATTGGGTAGCATATTTCAATGGGAATTTTAATATTCTGGACTTTTAATTTCTTGGACTTCTAATCCAGCTTTAGGGATGGTGATGATAGCCTGTGGGCCATTTTCTATCGCATAACTGCTTGATATGCATCGGATTTTTTTTCGCGCTGGTCTAAATCCTTGAAGCTAATTGGGTTAGCATCAGTTTATATAGTGAAATTAGATGGTATTTTTCCTGGAAACAATAGGTAGAAATTGCTATTTTTTTGGATGAAATTTGGCACGATGCATGCGGCTATTTTGCGATTACTTCGTCGACCCACTCATCCACCGATATTACCTATTGATAATAACTCAGCTTATTCCCATCATATTCCATCAGGGAACTTGCTAATTGTCGTTCTTCGCTCATTCCTCGCGTTTTGTTTTTTATAAATTCCGCCCCGTGCAATGGCGATCCCCGAAGATACCAAAACTGTTAATCGGTTATTGAAGCAGCTTTTACTTTGTTCAATTTGTAGATATCACTGAATTCAATTAGGTAGAATAATACGGATTATACATTTTCTTATCCTTTCATAAATATTCAAGCTTTTTATAAACGGTGTCCCTTATCTCAACTGGCATATCATTTTCATCCATTATAACTTCAACCGTTACCAGATACCTTTCTCAGCTAGGCATTTCCTTCCGGTAATAAGGTCCATCCTCCTCAAATTGTGCATAAAAAGGATTGCCCAGTTCAAACGCGCGCTGACGACCATGCTCATGCATGTTGTTCATGTTTTCCAGAAGGCGGCTTACAATAGAAGGAGTTTCCACATGCTGAAATTTCAATACCAAAGATAGAGAAATCTAATTCGTTTCTAAAGAATTCCGCTGTCATTCGACATCTGACAAGTGCTTTATTAGGAACAATGGCCGTAGCAGGCCTTTTCACAATAACTCGCTTTCTTCCATGTGAGGCAGACTAAGCGTAGATTATGATTCCCTGCGAAATACGCATCTGAAATTAAAGAGCGTTAGTCCAGAGTGTAACAAACGCGTTGATTCGAATGCCTGAGGAGATGCCAGCTAGTCTTAATCAAAAAATCATGAGTTATATAAATCATGTAGATAATCAGCTTCAGGATCATTTAATATACTTTCTTCTTTGCCGTGAATAAAGCTTAATTTAAATGCGCCGTCAATCGAATCTGAAGATTTCTTGACAGCCCGTACTCCGTCTATTACACATAATAGCCCAAAGATTCCAGTATCTACTGCCATTTCTATTACTCCCTTCACATGTAATTGTTGATCGGCATCTAATTTGGTGTACCATGAAGATAACTCAATTAATTTTCGATCGGGACTACGACCTGGCGGATTTTCTAAAATTTGAACAAGACCATCTATTGAGGAATCCCTTACTACCTCCTTAACTGCATTCACAAATTGTTCTTGATCCATATTTTTTTTAAATGTTAATGTATTTAGCCCTATTAAAAAAGAGTGCTTGGGTAGTGCATCACTTTCGACTCGTTAGTTCCCGGTAGTTATATTTTCATTATACAACCATTTATATCCTTCTACTAACAGAACTGACATCAAATAGCAACAAAGCAAGTCCAAAAGTAAGTAATAAAAATTGAACCAAGTGAAATTGCCACATTCACGACACCTTCCTGTATTGCGTTGAAAAAATACTAACGGGAACCCTACGCGATCTAATCCATCTGATGCGCTTTCAAATGAACTTAATAGTGCTGTAGTAACTATAAAGATTAGTATGGCAAAACTAACTTTTAGCTTATAATAGTCAGTGATGTAAAAAGCTCTTTTTTTCATTTTACCAAAGAATCATCAATATCTAGTCTTGGAATATAGGTGAAAATTACACAAACACAATGCAGAAAACGCTATCTTTTGTATTTGGTTGAGTGATGATAAAATTTACTCAACCAAATAATGCACCCAAAAAACTGTAGAGGGTTACTAAATGTTTTTATATGAGACTAAAAACCATGCTATTTCTATTAAACTTGATGTTAACTAGCTGGAGCGCTTATAGTCAGCATTTAATTGGCAGGTACACTTCTCCCCTGGAACATGGAAACAGGACAATTAAATTCGAAGGTGATCGTTTCACAGATGAAACCAAAGATGGGTCATATAGAATTTATGGGTACGGGACTTATAAAGCAAACGATAGTTTGCTTCAATTAACCTATGAAAAGATTAAAAATAGTGCTTCGTTAAATTACATTTTTGATGAACAGATAAAAAATAATGACGTTACTCGGGTATCACTCCAATTAAATTACGAAGATGGTACAGCGGCACAGGCCTTAATTGCAATTTTTGACTGTGACCATAAGAGGCTAATCACCTACTCCACCGATAAAATGGGACAATCCTCTTTTATTATAGATCACCAATATGATTCTATGATATTAAGCATTACCGGCATTCCGTATGAATTAGTAAAAATACCTATAAAGCGGTTAAAAAACAGATATACGAAGATTAAGGCTGTTTTGAAGGAAAAACGTTTAACATTTCTGCGACCCGGAAAGATATCTTATAATATGGAAAAAACCGAAAGAGGTGATCTAATTTTAAAATCCAATGAATACAACGACGGCCAACTTTGGAGGAAGGTCAATTAGCTATATTAACTCAAGCGCGGTCCGGAAAAATATTCTACCTATTGTTTTCTAGTTACAGGCGCTAAACCGCCAAAAGTTTTTTATTTACCGTAAAAATACCTGGCTTCCATCACATTAACGGTTTAAGTCGGATATCGAAATTATTCGCTAAATCTCCCCTTCCCGTCAAATAATAGTTGATAGTAAATGAAAACCTGAGATCCCGATCAAGAAGAAAACATGTATTACTGTATCCTTTTTTTGCAACATTTAAGCAGCACGCCTGCGCAGATTTGGCGGTCACAATAAACATCCCGCAATAATAAACATCATCAGAGAATAAATAGCACTCATCAGCACTGCCAAGCTCAGCAAATGTAGATGTCAGCAACTTTGAATCGAGGAATGTACAGCTATCCGACAAGACCTCAACTTGACTCTGAACACTGGGAAAAATCAACCGGATCTGATTTAATACCTCATCTGATTTATCAAGATCAACCGACTTCAAATCTTTTTCCTGCAATCCAGACAAAACAAACATTTCCCGATATTTATTTACCAAAGTCTTTCCCCTATTTCTCCGTACCAAAAAATCAAGACGATTACTAGCTTCTCCCATATTTTTTCAAACCATAAGTCTATATTCACTTCAACTTTATTTATTGCCTTAAATACCACGGAACTTTTTTTTAAAGTATTGTTGTCTGTCCGTTCTTCGAGTCAATCTCCTACAGCCAACAATCCGTTTTTTGACTTTGAAAATACCTCAATCATTTCAAAAAGGCTTTGTATGCTTTTTTTCTCCCGGTCAATACTTAAACGACTTTTTATAAAGGTTAAAATTAGTTCAACATGTTCTTGATAGATACGATTTGTCCCGTAAGGATCAATATAATTTCCGGTTATTTTCTCTAAGTATATGAAGGCATCATTTACTGTATCTAATTGCTTATCGTTCAAACTAAAAAGTCTCTTTGTCAAACGAATATCTCCTATTTCGTAAAAATCTAAAGCCATTTATATAATTATCTATTACCATTTTAAAAAAAATAAAATTAATTTGTTCTTCATCTCGACCGCTGATATCCCTACTTCATTCCAGTCCATAGTATCATGATCCTCATAGAATGACGCAATAACCTCTATATCATGTAGCCGCGGCTCTTTTTTAAACTTCAGTGCTTTAAGGAAAGTAAAATATTTCTGATGATCGCTAAACCCCTTCTCAATTTTACGAGAAGGCGAAACAACCCACCAGGATTGCTTAATCTCAATACCATTTAACAAAGTGCTGTCGGTATGAATTAAAACAAACCTATTTACGACCGTAGCTTCTCTGATATGATTAATCATTGAACCTTCACCTTCCAGTGAGTGCAAAGACATGCCCCAGCCTTCTTCCTTGCCAAAAATCACTGCTTCATACGGTTTTATAAAAGGTATTCGGGCAGAATCCCATTCACCCTTTTCGGTATAAAATTCGTCAACTTTATGCTTGCTATCCTGCTTACATGCCGACAAAAGTGTGAGCAGCAGAAGCAGTCCAAAGACTTTGTTACATTGGGATGAGAAAGTCGACATATTGCCCTTTTAAGTTCCGTTGGTAACTTCCTATTCATTTAGGAGTGTATTCTTAAACCTGTATTTACAGGTAAAGTCCAATATATAAAATAGTTGGATGTTTTAATTGCATAATTTTCGAATTCGGTTACTATGACATTATCAGGATTAATTCCAGAACCTAGTTTACTAGCCGTTAAATCAAGTTTTAGGTCAGCATTTATTCGCCGTAGCGTCCCATCCCTAAGCCACCACCCTTTGACATAGACATATGCCTGCATTACTGGCACAGGTATTTTGCCAGAGGATGTGACAACAATACTTCGTAGTTCTACAATTTCACCTGAGCGATTAGCTTCAATTATAAAAAAATTCTTTTCATACAAATTATCAGATTTTAACTTTTCTAAGAATTGGTATCTAACAGATTTGCTATTTACGCCATTATCAGCATTTAATGGATAAATACCCTTTGAATGCCAGTAACCTATTTTGGTAAATCCTTTTTTCGGCCCTGTCTTTTGATAGGCGTATGTTAGTTCTTAATGAAGTTAGGGTTGCCTTATTCCAGCCAACGAAAGCGGTTTTTATTCCAGGAAAAGTTTAATTACCCTTAAATAAAGGAAATGAATACAAAAAAGAGTATAGTATTAATATTCTCGTAAAATACATATTTCAATTTTTATGGCTGTTCCGTTCTGGTTAGTAACTGTACTGTCTCTGCAACACCTTAAATAATTCGCTGGTATTAAAATTCTATATTTTTGTCAATTTACAATAATCAATCCCACGAGGGACCTGCCCAAAGCCTGGTTTTTTCCAAATAATGATTGTGCAACTCATCTAATATGATTACGGGAGTAACTCCGTTTAATCTTGTTACACTGGTACTGAAGCCAGCCAGACCAAACTGATAGCGATATATCAATATAATTTTAGTCCCTGTAAGACTATATTTAAGTTTGTAAGTTCCTTTTCTCCAGTATGAACTGGTAAAAGTATTGTCGCTCAACAGCCTCAGCGTATCTTTTCGATAAGGAATATCTGACAAAACACCGTGGTAGTCAAAATTCTTATTTATATATCCACCAACTAAAGACTCCTGGCTGATATAATTTTTATAGCATTCATAAACTATAAAAACGCCTACCAGCAGTAAGAAACTAGCTATGATATATTTTTTCATTTATTTTAAAATACAACCAAAATGCCCCACGGTCCTTTTTGAACTATCTTACCCAATGAGGGTACACACTCCTTCAAATTGCTTATTAAAAATATCGATGCCTGAACTCACACGGTCAGCAAGCAAGACCACAAGTTAATGATTTGTATCTGAAACAGCACCGAGATATGGTTTTAAAATATATTTTTACTAAATCTAACGTTGGATATGCCTAGGTTCACACACCGCGATTTAAAATCTTTTAGGCCCAAGAACTCCTTTTTCTAGGGAAAAAGTAGACTTTTTATATATAGGAATTATATAGTATTTATAATTCTACTGTCGACTTTAGTAGGATATTTTATTAGGACTGTCGGGAAATTTTATTAACGGTGAATAATCTGCCTTCCAAACATCGAGTTCGAAAAAATCATTATTATTATCGAGGTATACGCTTATAAATAATAAAACACCATCCTGATCGTATAATTCAACTTCTGCAAGATCTTTTAAAAAAACTCTATTTTCTTCTGACACCACCCTTAAGCTACCCATACCGCCATCGTCCATTTCTTCGACCATTAAAGTGTTAAGTTTGGGAACTATATATTGAGCTTCGGTTTTATCTTTTATCATCCATGATATTAAGTCTATCTCAGATTGCGTTAGTTTTCTCTTCGTCATAATGGTTTAATACTTCGTAGATTCCATTTTATAATAGGCTTCCCAATGCCGTAGTTGCTAAACTTGAGAGGACAGTAAGTTAAGAGTTTTATCGATCTTAACAGAAATTATTTTTCTGTAGCTGCAAGTATTATGTTCTGAGAACTTATTAGCCCTTTTTGAAGAGTAGCATCGATCAATTCACCAACGGCAGGAATTTTTGTGTATAGAATTTTAAAATCGCCTTCCTGGAATAGGATCATTTCAGACTGTTCAATAGCATCAATATGGGAATTTGAAGGATCGTCAGTAATGTAACTTTCCCTGTCGCCGACCCACCAATTCTCAACCGCGAAGTGAATGAGATGTTCCTGTCCTTTGGTATCTACCCTATAAGCACGGAAATAACCTTCTGAAACAAAACCGAAAAAACGGCACACATCTCCCTCCTAAAACAGGTACTGGCTCTTTCTCAATTTCTTTACTTTGACCGAAGCTTGAATGAGATCCATATCATCTTCAGACAAACTGATGTTGTTATTTTAATAAGTATATAGCGAGTGGACCATAGCACGAATTTAGCCTATTTTGAGCTCTTTTTCCTTTCAAATTTTCTCATGTTCGCCGTAATAGGTGTTGAAACTCTCACCTGCATGGTATTTTTCGGGATGACAAAGTTGATATGTATCAATTCCTTTTTTAAGATGGATCAATTCAAAGGAACAATATTAGGGTCAAATTTGTTGGATCAGCATACTATAAAAATATATTACATCATGGAACAATTAATATTAGCAATTAAATTTACAACAACAGCAGAAAACAGGGATACCTTTAAAACCATAGTTACTGACCTTTTTGAAACCATCAGTAATGAGAAGAACTTTGTGAATGCTACGATTAACCAGGGTATACAGAATCCCGATGAGTTTTTTGTATATGAAACCTGGAACGATAATATACAAGACTTCTTAACTGTACAGATGAAAAAGGATTACGTTGTGCAATTTGAGGACTTGCTTGAGAAATTGGATGTTAAAAGAGAGCCGGCAGCGTATGCACCTATCGCCCATTTTGGAAGTCACAAGGAATCTGAATAATTAAATCAGGCATTCCTCTTGTCATCATGCAGACGTGTTTACCAAAAGTTTCAAATATGCACATCTTCTTCGACACTGTTTAGATAGCGTGTATGAGCCGCCTAAACTGGTCGCTCTGGTATGTACATTTGAAGAGGGGAATATTTTGCTATTGCTCAACATTAAAAGGATCTAATACACATATAGTCTAGGTAATTTAATGTAAATGGTGTCTGCTTTGACGGATTTTATGAGTGAATCACTTACAACAATCTTTAAAATCCAATCACTAATCAAAGTATTGGATTCTTTAGCATCTTTAAAATAATGAGCATCTACCGCATTAAAATTTATTATCCAATATAATGATGTTAATTTTATTTTTATGGTTACTATTTATTTATTGTCGCATTATATTTAGATTCACCGCATGATAGAGGTTAAGCTGGGAGACATTACAAAAATTGAAGTAGATGTCATCGTGAACGCGGCGAACACATCTTTGCTTGGTGGCAGTGGAGTTGATGGGGCAATACACAAAGCTGGTGGCCAACGGATACTGGAAGAATGCAAAAAAATAAGAAATAGGCGAGGTAGCTGTAAAGTCGGCGAGGCTGTGATCACAACCGCCGGCAATCTCCCTGCGAAACATGTAGTCCATACCGTAGGACCAATTTGGAACTGCGGCGATAAAAATGAAGAAAAATTACTTTCCTTGGCATATCTAAATCCATGAAGTTGGCTGAAGAGAATGGCGCAGAAACGATGGCCTTTCCAAACATTAGCACAGGTATTTATCATTTTCCTAAAATCAGAGCTGCTAGTATCGCACTTGAATCTGTAAATTCATTCTTGTCAACTTCAAACCAGATAAAAAAAGTAATATTCGTTTGCTTCGACATTGAAAATTACAAGATCTATACCAATCTATTAAAATAAGTAACGTTGCCATGTCTGAGCGTTGATTATAATTTCCCCTCTTAATAATTTAATACAGAAAGCTCATACTCTTGATATATCAGTTTCGGCTGGTCTTCTCGCTAAATACCGCGAACAAATTTAAAAACCTATATATTCAAGCCACTAAACTACAATGCATTATGTTGTGGTATTAAATTTTCATTGCCTATAGTATGGCTAACGCAAGCCGTACTTAATTCGTGAAATATGAAAACATTCAAAGTTCCATCCCCAGATGAAGTAAGTCCAGAATCAAAAGTGATATTTGATCAGATTAGAAAACACCTTGGCAAATTGCCAAACCTATACGCTACGATTGGTTATTCACCCAGAACTTTAAAAGGCTATCTGGAATTTGATGCTGCCATTGATGCCGGAGTATTCTCGAGCATAGAAAAGGAAGCAATAAAACTAGTCGTTTCTGAAGTAAACAAGTGTGACTATTGTCTTGCGGCACATACTTTAATTGCTAAAAGCAAAGGGATAAGCAGGGATGACACAGTCGCTTTTAGAAAAGGATACGCTGCCAGCGTGAAACTTGATACGCTGGTTAAGCTGGCAAGAGAAATAACTTTGGAACGAGGTAATGTAGATGAACAATTGTTTGATCAATTCTTTGAACTTGGTTATGATGAAGCTGCGCTGATAGATCTTGTTGGTCTGGTAACCACCATGACATTTACCAATTACATTTATGCACTTACTAAAGTTCCATTGGATTTCCCCGAAGCAGAACCACTGAGCTTTTGAAGACAATTGATCTGAGCTTCTGAGCCTAATCAAAAGCCTGTTAATTTGATAATTTTGCTTAATAAAACAAATAAGATGAAGACAATTGATAAGATTTATATTGACGGTAAATTTATTACCCCTATTGGTCAGCAAATTCTTGAACTGTACAATCCGCAAGACGGAACTAAAGCTACTGAAGTAACCCTGGCAAACGCACAGGATGTTGATATTGCAGTAGCAGTGGCGAAAAGAGCCTTTAAGACCTTCTCAAAAACTACTTTGAAAGAACGTGGAGAAATGCTGGAAAGACTAGCCCTCGCTATTACATCACGCAAAGATGAACTTGATGCAATAGCAGTGAGCGAATACGGCTCGCCTATTAGCGCAACTAAAGGGCGCACACGATATGCAGCTCAAATTTTCTTAGATACAAAAGAAGCAATGGAAGGATTTGAGTTTTCTAAGACGCTTGGTGATGCGATAATCGTGCAGCAGCCTCTTGGCGTAATCGCAGCTATTACTCCATGGAATGCCGACTATACCCACATCTGCGGAAAACTTGCGCCGGCGATTGCTACGGGTTGTACAATTGTAATTAAGCCAAGCGAACTAAGTGCAGCGCAGACGCAGCTGCTTGCTGAATGTTTTGATTCAGCAAGCATTCCTGGTGGGATAATAAATATTTTAAATGGAACGGGTGAAGAGGTTGGCGCTGCCCTTACAGCACATCCTGATGTTGAGGTGGTTACTTTTACTGGCTCAACAAATGTCGGTAAAATCATTTACCGGGCGGCGGCCGAGACGATGAAGCGTGTAGTATTAGAACTTGGTGGAAAATCACCCAACATTATATTGGATGATGCAAATTTGGAAACTGCAATACCCATGGCCTTGCATATCGCATTTAGCAATAGTGGTCAGGCTTGTCACGCGGGAACCAGGTTAATAATTCCGGCCTCTAAATCAGCTGAAGTCAAAAATTTACTGGTTAAAGCTGTGTCAAATTTTAAAATTGGAGACCTTCAATCTACCGATAGCCTGATCGGCCCTATGGTGAATGGCAAGCAGTTTGACACTGTTCAAAGCTACATTCGCGCGGGAATCGATGAAGGTGCAGAACTATTAGTAGGCGGCCTTGGAAATCCTGAAGGTTTTGGCGGATACTATGTTAAGCCTACAATCTTTACGGGAGTAAAACCGGGAATGAAAATTGAGCGTGAAGAGATTTTTGGCCCAGTGATTTCCGTTATTGAATATGAGACACTGGAAGAGGCTATCGAAATTGCAAATGATACTATTTATGGATTATCTGGATATGTTAGTGGAAAGGATCCGGAAAGACTGCAATACGTTGCTAATGAAATGCTGTCAGGAAGGGTTCTTATCAATACACCGACTAATAGGGAAAGAAAATCTCCCTTTGGAGGCTTCAAGCAGTCGGGAATTGGCAGGACTTCCTGGGTTTATGGAATTGAAGAGTACGTAGAGCCCAAAGTAATTACAAAACTATAATCGGAATGCCACCGGAAATTCAATTCCGGTGGTACTTCTAAGCCTGGAGAGTTATAGACCTGGCTTTTTTATTGGGATAATTCGCTTCCGCCGGAGATATATTTGGGCAGATTCACTCATGTTAACGATTGCCGCGCCAAAAATGACGATATCTTTGATGACGAGCCTGCCCCTGCCGGATAAAAAGGGAAAACCCCATTGCTGGTCGCCCAGGTGAGGGACCCAGCTTTCTGGCGTCGTTAATAAAAAAGACAAGGTTCCCAGGCTCATAAGCATGATAAGTATACTGGCGATCATGCTCGCCAGCGGTACAACTTTGTACAAAGCTATCAGCACACCCAGCGTGATTAAAAATATACCCAAACCGGTTGAAAAAGCATAGGTGTTATTTGCCTTGTGCCATTGATGGTTTACTGGTATTAGTTCACCTTCTTTGTTAATGTGCTGTTTATAGTCTTCGGGGTGATGATAAAAAAAAGACATCAATGGACTGTTGGCAACAAAGGGAACAATTCCGTCGGCCTCATATGTAAAAAACTTTAGCAAGCCTATCCATAAAAAAACGACTACAATGCCAAATCTGACGGCGTTTTTACCGGCCTGATCCAGGTTGCTGATAAAAATTATAAATGAATTTTTCATGCTGTGATGATTAATTGTAAAATATTATTTGATGAGGTGATGCCTATCAAATAATATTACACTCCTTTGTATACAAGTTTTGTGAAGAAATCGCCCTTGATCACAAATCCACCCCACTTTTGATCATATTTTGCTGTCGGCTTTGCGGCAACAACTTCATTTAGCGACCGTCCCTCTTTTTTAAGTTTAGACACGCTATCCCGAACGGTAACAAGCATCTCATGGAACGCAATCAGTTGCGCACGGTTACCTATGCTGCCATGACCTGGGATGATGATAGTTTTATTGGTTGTTGTGGCCACATTGCGCGCTGCAGCGTTGATCATTCCATCAATACTTCCGCCAGTAGAATAATCAATCATTGGATAATAGCTGTTCCAGAACGTGTCTGCTACATGAATGATATCGGCGTTTGGAAAAAAAATGGATGAATCACAATCTGTATGCGCGGGCCTATAGGTTTTGACATGTATTTTTTCGCCGTTGATCTGGTGATAATGCTCGGTTGTAAATAAAACGGTTGGTAAACCCTCTTTCGGAAGCGGTTTAAAAGTATAATCCCAATCTTCCTGGTAAATGCTTTTGGTGAGATGATTACGGGTAATGTCCTGAGCGATAATTGTTGCCCCCTGCTGGTGCAACCAGGGATTGCCACTGGTATGATCAAAATGCCAATGGCTATTGATTAATACTTTAATAGGTTTTTTGCTGATAGAATTGAGCGCAGATAATACATGTGGTTTGGATACGCCAATACCACCATCTACTAATAATTTACCCTCTGCCCCATCCAAAACCGCAATGTTACCACCTGAGCCTTCGAGCATATAAATGTTCCCTCTCAACTTGGTAACATTGATTTTGGACGTGGCCGCCGACTTGATGATCGTTTGGACTGGCCCGGTACTACTTGTCTGGCCGAAAATGACTTGTGGGGCGAAAAATGCGCCCGCTGCGATAATGCCTGCAGTTTCTAGAAACCGGCGGCGGCTGATGTTATATTGTACGTGATGCATGACTTCTATTTAAATAGTAAGGTGATATAGTTATAGTTTTTTACTGGCAGCTGTGATGATGACGTTGGCAACCTCTACTGGGTGTGTGATAAAGACAACATGGCTGCCCGGAATTCTTGTAATTACGCTTTTAGACCTTCTATACATATTCATGGTGATATCAGGATTAATACTTTTATCCCCACTTGCAGAGATTCCGTAGGTCGGTTTGGTTTTCCAGGCCGCTTCTGTAACCGGTGTGCCAAAAGCGGCTCCAGGGATAAAACCTTGTGAGGCAAACATAAAGTCGGCAAGTTCCTTACTTACATCAGCACAAAAACCGGCATGAAACTTAGCTTTATCATAGTATACGTTGCCTTTTGCATCTGGTGGCAGCAGACCATTTTCTGGCTTAGGGGGCAAACTACCAGCTAGCTTTGCCGTGGTTTCGCCCACCTCGGGTTGAAAAGCATTCACATAGACTAAGCCAACAACTTTGGAATTTAATCCTGCTTGGGTGATCACAGTTCCACCCCAGGAATGGCCGACTAATATAACGGGGCCGTCCTGTTTGTCTATAGCGAAGTTGGTAGACTGCACATCTTCTTCTAAGGAAGTACATGGATTTTGGACTACGGTAACATTGTATCCTTTGGCATTGAGGATCTTGAAGACGCCCTGCCAGCCGGAACCGTCAGCAAGTGCGCCATGGACAATCACAATATTTTTTACTACCGGCTCCTGTGCACTTACACTATTTGGCCAAGCCAGGCTACTGAAGAAAATGGCAAGCAAAATCACCTGCCCAGACCATACGGGTATTTTTTTCGTTTTCATGATAATCAATCTAAGAATGAGTAATGTTGAACTGTTGACATAGGATAGCTAAAGAAATGCCAAGTCACAACATACTGATTATCACAAAACTGGCCTTATTTTAACTATAAAACCTTTGCGGTATTTCGCTAGTTGTAATGGTTGTATTGAAATGTCGCGTACTGGAAAGCTAAGTGGTTATATCTGCGCAATATCCGTTTGGTCGCTCTCAAACACAATCTTGATTTCGGTTCCCCGGTTGCTGGTAAATTTCACTATACCACCTAAATCATCTGCTAATCCCTTTATGAGCCTGAGACCAAGGGAAGCGGAATGTTTTTTAATTGCTGCGGGGTCTATTCCAATGCCATCGTCTTTGATGACAAGAATGATTTCGTTAGCAGAACTTGTAAGTCTGATGAGGACCGTGCCTCGTTCCATATCAGGAAATGCATATTTAATAGAATTGGTTACGGCCTCATTTACGATAAGGCCAATGGGTATTGCTCTTGAAACACCAAACCGCATTGGCTCCACCTCCACCCGATAAACAATGTGTTTATAGGTTTGAAAACTCTCTTTCAGATAGCTAATAAATTCTGACAGGTAGGAAGCAATTTCTATTGTTTTCACATCATCCTCCTGATAGAGTTTCTGATGGATCAGGGACATGGCATAGATGCGGTGCTCGCTGTTTTGTATCGCTTTCAGCGCATCACCTTTTAGGTAATGGGCCTGTGATTCCAATAAGGAAATTACGGTATGCAAATTATTCTTTACCCTGTGGTGCACCTCCTTAAGCAACCACTGTTTGGAGCGGATGAGCTCATCTTTTTCGGTAATGATATGTTCCAGCAGTTGGTTTTTACTATCGATTTCTTCATTCTGACTCTTCTTCACCCGGTATTGTCTGAATAGAAGTAGGATAATTATAATGGCCATACTGATGACAGTTAATGCAACAAACTTGATGAGAAAAGCTTGCTTTTTTTCTATTTCAGTCTCCTGTTTAAGCAATTTAATATCCATCTCTTTTTGCGCCGTCTGGTATTGAACCCGAAGGTCTTCGACTATTCTGGTCTGGGATTGGTCGTGCATTTTGCTATTGATCGCCAGAAATTCTTTTAGATGGCCGATTGCAGATTCATTATTTTTCAGCGCAGAATCTACCTTATACATATATATTGCAGCGTTTCCAGATAATAAGAGTGGGGAGTTATCAGACGAAGCTTTGAACCTCTCGAGATAAAATTTGGCCTTCGCATATTTTTTAGTGAGCATATAGAAGTGCCCGAGCCTGAAATCATTATAGGTGCGAAAGCGGTCGCTGGCTATGCTCTTGATCCTTTTCCCGAGCTTTTCAACTGCCAGAAGATACATCTCGGCCTCTTTATAATTGCGCATGGTGTAATAGCTCTCCGCTAAGGTTTGCATAGCCAGCATACTATCTTGTAATGACCGGGGAGGAATGCTGCGTATATAACTTTTAGTGAGGGACAGGGCCTGGGACCCTTTGCCTTCCTCTACCATTTCAAATGCCAGGCTATTGACGAGCGGGTACACCGCCGTTTTTTCGTCATTTCGTTTTAATTGTTCGAGTCCCTTACGGTACCATTCTGCACGGCTTGCACGATCCTTATAAATCATACGTGAATCCCCAATGCGTTTATAAAAAAATCCAAGCCCCATGGAGTCCCTGGTGGCTTCTGCGGATTTTATAGTACTGAGCGCATTCCTGAGATTTATAGTTAAATTTCCTTTGAAATCTGCCAGCAGCGCTAGAAAGTCTGTAGTATAGTGCGTGTATTTGAAACCGATTGATTTTTGAAGGTTGAGCGATTCCAGGGCGCTGGACTCTGACTTACCAAAATCCTTAATGACAAAATAGAGGTAGCCCATATTTTGGAGTGCATTAATCTGTCCTGGAATATCCTTTATTTGTTTGTACACTTCTGAAGATTTGATAATGCTGTTTAACTTTAGCCCAATGGTTTCTCCGGAGGGCGGAATGTAGCTGCCCTGATAACTCCAGGCCTTGGCGAGCAACTTTTTATCGCCCCGTTTTTCGGCATCGGCTATCAGCGCTGCGTACAATGCAGTACCTTTTTTAACTTCGCCCATCTTAAAATAAAGTTTACCTAACAGGCAGCGGGTATGGCCAAGCCAAAACCAGCTTCTAATAGTTAAACTCTCCCGCTCCGCCATTGAAAGATAGTACTGCGCCTGCTGCAGGTCACTTTTTTGACACCCAGCACCAAAAGTATAATATGCACCAAGCAGCATCGCCAGTTTGAGATGGTTTTCAGCTTCTAGGCCGGCGAGAAGTTTAATGGCAGTTTGAGGGGTTCCTGAATGTACCCATTCCTGATATTGGATTGGCAAGCGCCAGTTGAAACCTTCGGTGATAACACTCCACCTGCTAAGCCCGTTGAATTTGCAGGCCCTGATGAGGCTGCTATCCTGATCAACCAAACCTTCCTGCACTACAGTATAATAGTTTAGGCTCAGTTCTGACAACAGCCATTGTTCCGCTAAAGGAAGTGTCTTTGCCCGTGCCTTCAAACTGAGGGGAACTGCCCATAAGAAAAGCACAACCAGTATTGCGATTGTCCGTACCATTGCTAAGATTATTGAATTATGTTACGCCGCTCATAATGTGTTATTTATGCAACTGCTTTACAATACCAAGTTTTTTAATTCTTGAGTTGAGTGTGTTGACGTTGACCTTTAGCAGGTCGGCAGCCCCCTCATGACCAGCTACCCGCCAGTTGCACATCTTTAATACAGATATAACATGGTCGCGTTCGTTTTCATCCAGAGTTCTGATCCTTTCTTCGTCGCTATGTATTTGATGACTGTTTTTCTCCTTTGGTAAAACGATTGACGATACGATAGGGCCGCTTGCCAGAAGCACACTCCTCTCCATCATGTTTTCCAGCTGCCGGACATTTCCGGGCCAGTCATGAGCGATCAGTTTGTCGAGTACTTCATCAGAAAAACCATGGACATCTTTATTGTTAAGGAGGGAATAACGGTTGAGAAAATACCTGGCGAGTATGGGAATATCTTCCTTTCTTTGCCTTAAGGGCGGCATAGAAACCGGAAAAACGTTGAGACGATAATAGAGGTCGAGCCTGAAACGCTGCGCTGCCACTTCCTCGTCGAGATCGCGGTTGGTTGCCGCTATGATCCTAACATTTACTTTTTTGGTTTGTCCACCTATCCGCTCAATTTCTTTCTCCTGCAGTACCCGTAGAAACTTTACCTGGAGGTCTGGCGGAAGCTCCCCAATCTCGTCCAGAAATATAGTGCCCCCGTCCGCAAGTTCGAACTTTCCAATCCGGCTACTCATGGCCCCGGTAAATGCACCTTTTTCATGGCCAAACAACTCACTCTCTATCAGGTTAGCAGGTAAAGCGCCGCAATTTACAACAACAAATGCTTTTTTTGACCGGTTAGAAAGTTTGTGGATTGCCCTGGCTACGAGTTCCTTTCCCGTTCCGCTTTCTCCTAAAATCAGTACCGAGGTATCAGTTGAACTTACAATCCTGACGTTTTCCAAAACCTGGTCCATAATGGGGCACCTGCTGATGATATTGCCGAGTTCCTGTGCGCTCTCTTGCTCATCTGTTCTGTGGAGATCTCTTTTAGCTGGGGGATTTTGCTTTTGCTGGTGAATGTATAACGCAACATCTAAGGTGACGAGCACGTCTTTTGCCCTGAAAGGTTTTACGAGAAAGCCGTAGGGAAGTGTTTGTTTTGCAGCCTCGAGAATGGGTTTATTTGAATTAGCCGATAGATAGACGAAGCCAATCTTCATATTGCGCAGTTGGTTTGCAAGATCAATCCCTGTAAGGTTGCCCTGCAAATGAATATCAAGCATGACCAGATCAGGCCGTTTTCGCTCTATTAATTTGAGCGCAGCTGCTACCGACCTGCCGATACCGGTTACTATATATCCTTCGCGTTCAAGAATTTGCTGAAGGTTGTTGGCTTCTACAAATTCGTCCTCTACAATAAGTATTCTTGCTTTCAGCATCGTATCAGGCTATTGATGAACGGTTTGATATCCTAAATTAAAAAACCAAAGGAGGCTCAGTGATTGCTACACCCCTTTAGGATGCAAAATGCTTGGGTCTGATTTGACAATATTAAATTTAAGAATATCCTGCCTAATACTTTAGCATGTAGAGAAAAAAATTTTCAGCGATTTTTACTACTTATCCTTGTTTACAATTATCCCTGATGGTGTTTAATGATGTTCAGTTTTTTCATTTTTGAATTGAGCGTACTGGATGGAATACCTAAAATTGATGCAGCTCCATTATGACCGGCAATTTTGCCATTACAATTTTGCAGTACATATAAAATATACTTGCGCTCATTTTCTTCAAGGGTAACCAGATCCTGCCCGGCCAAATTTTTTGAGGCGGTTTTAAGTTGTTTATTTGTAGGAAGTGGAAATTCCCTTATAGTATGATCATGGGCAAGCAATACCGCCCTCTCTAACTGATGTTCAAGCTCTCTGATGTTGCCCGGCCAGTTGTATTCGATCAGGTCCTGCATTGCCTTTCTGCTGATACCTTTAATTTTTTTGCCACAGAGATTTGCAAATTTATTCATAAAGAAATACGCCAATTCTGGTATATCAAATTTACGTTCCCTAAGCGCTGGTAGCCTGATGGGGAATATATTGAGGCGGTAATATAAATCACTCCGGAACCTGCCTTGCTCCACCTCTATTTCCAAATCGCGGTTTGTAGCTGCAATCACCCGGACATTTACTTTTATAGGGCCTTTGCCACCAATACGTTCGATCTCCCTTTCCTGCAAGGCTCTTAAAAGTTTAACCTGGAGGTCCAATGGCATTTCACCAATCTCGTCGAGAAACAAAGTTCCGTTGTGCGCGAGTTCAAACTTGCCAATCCTGCGGTCGGTAGCACCGGTAAAACTTCCTTTCTCGTGTCCGAAGAGCTCGCTTTCGATCAGATTTGCAGGCAGTGCGGCACAGTTTACTTTTACCATCAGCTGGTCGCGTCTTGGCGAAGCATTTAATATTGCTTTGGCAATCAGTTCTTTTCCGGTGCCTGTTTCGCCCAGCAACAGAACGGTACTTACAGAAGGTGCTACCAAAGACACCAGTTTTAATATCCCGGCAGTTTCAGCACTTTTTCCTATAATATCGGTTCTTGCCCCAATGAGATCATCATAGTTTCCTGTTTCATCAGAACAGTCTACTGAAATAGCAGGATTTACTTTGTTATCAGCACTGTTTCCTATATATTCTTGACAAGGGTTGAGTCCTTCGATTTGTGTCTGAAGATAAGCCGGATGATCATTAGGTATGATGTTCAGCCTCCTGATTTTCCTTTTTTCCTTTACTTCGGCTGCCAGCGCCTTTAGGTTGGAGAGAATAACTTGTACCTCCTCGCAAACACTCTTAAAGAGAATGCCATTCATAAATTCCGCCTTTTCAATATCAATTGTAAAGGAGAATATACCTATCACTTCCTCATTATTATACAATGGAACAGCTATCAGCGTTGGGGGACGCTGGAAAATGTGGATCAGTGATTCGCATTCGGGCTTATCAGGCCGTGCTAATTTAATGTAATCAGATTTCCCTGTGGAGATGGCTTTTTTAAAGATACTTTTTTTGACTAAAACTGGTCTATGCATTAAGTCATCCAAGGTATCAAATGCTGCAAAGTCTGCCTCAGGATCAGCCAGTACCATCCGGTGACTCTGTTTGTCATGGCTGATCAAATGGATTGAAAAGTATTGGCCTCCGAACAGCTCGTGTACTTGCCGCCTCAAGGTTTTTTCAAATTGATCTGGTCTGGCAGATTCGATAGCAGTATTTGGCTCTTGGTTTTCTATAAGTTGTTGCATGGGAATCGTTTTTCTTTCTTTTCCAACTACCATGCCACCGGTTAAAATACTATCAATGAGACATTTAAAAAGGAATAGCTCATTTACAATATTGATATATGAATAGCCTGGCTGCCACGCTGTTGATATATCAATATTGCAACAATGAACGTATATGATCAATACTCATTTGATGTTGTTCTTACTGAGGAAAGTATCAATATGTTTTGCCATCTCAAACCCGTATTCCTCGAGCGCGAAGTGACCTGTAGGGAGCAAGTGTACTTCAATATTTTTTAGATCACGTTTGTATGGCGTAGCGCCGGATGGCGGAAATATATAATCATTCTTGCCCCAAAGCACGATTGTTGGAGGTTGATATTTGCGGAAATATTCCTGCCATTGTGGGTACAGTGGTGGATTGCTTCCGTAAGAATAGAAGAGCGCCAGCTGTATATCTTTGTTTCCCGGCCGTTCCATTCCTGCCTGATCGATAATCCAGTTCTCAGGACTGATTTTAGTGGTGTCCCCTACTCCGTTTGTGTATTGCCATTTAGTAGCATCGATGGTTAAGATTTTCATCATTGCATCAATGTTCTCCTGTTTCTTGGAGTCTTTCCAAAGCTCGCGGAAAGGTTTCCAGAATTCTTCCAGTCCCTCATCGTAGGCATTTCCATTCTGAATAATCAGCGCCTGCACTTTTTCGGGGTGCATGGTAGCTAACCTATAACCGACCGGTGCCCCGTAATCCATTACGTAGAGACTATACTTTTTGAGTCCTTTTGCTTGCGCAAACTTATCAACGATAACAGCGAGATGATCAAAAGTATATTCAAAATTTGCTATCGATGGCGCGGAGCTACTGCCGTAGCCGGGATAGTCGGGCGCAATGAGATGGTATTTGTCCTGAAGCGCCAGCATCAGGTTGCGGAACATATGCGAGGATGTTGGGAAACCATGCAGCAAAAGCAGCGTGGGCTTATCTGAAGCGCCAGTTTCCCTGTAGAAAACGTTAACATCTTCTACTTTGACCGAGCCGTATTTTACCATGGTAATGTCTGGAATTTGTGCTTGTGCCTTTCCCAGCGCAATAACCAGGAGGAGGGCAAAAAGTGATTTGTGTTTCATAACGAAATATTAAGTGTGAATTGAGTAGTGGTATCCTTTAAATTTTGATCTTCAGGGATAGACAGAGGCTTTCTGGCTAAGGATAAAATTGATTCTTTCCCTTACCTTGAATCTCATGTGTGCAGCATTAGCTGGCGCTGGCCCTTTTACCAATGAATATTCATGGTTGATTTGATTATTTGAGAGGGATAACTTGACAACTTCTATGCTTTTAATGCGGCCATTGATCAGCGCGGGATACCAGAATTCTTTGTTTTGCTGGTTCCAGGTGACAAGTGTAAAAACTTCGCTCCCTTGATGTATCCGACCCGTTTTTGCAGTTTCCAATGCCTGCTGGTTACCAAAAAGAATAGAAACGGTATTTAGTTTTTTGCTCAAAAACGATGTGATAGGTTTTTGTCCGCCGGCATCGAAAATTGATCTTTTGTCAGGAGAGGTGCACGCGAGCGCAATCAATGATAACAATGGCAATATATTGATAAGTTTCATGACCTTTATTGTTAGTTTTTGCTGAATAGGCTTACTGGATTTTTGCTGGCAGATCGAATACATACCCTGTTTCCTTTACCAGTTTGTGGCAGTTGAAACAAGCTGTGCCGAATGCCGCCGTTTTGCCATAGGGCAATAAGTTGATACCATTGAACCTGGCAAAGCCCCAGCCTTGTGTGTCTGGGAACTTATGGTCGTCTTTGACCATCCACTGTGTGTTGTTAAAACTTCCGGCCCTGACGTTTCCATCCTTGTCTTCAATCATGTTCCATACAACTTTGACAATTATCGAACCCTGCGGCCAGGGATCAAATTTGCCTTGTTCAATAGCGCTTACGGCGATATCATTTCCATATATTATCCGCATTGTTCCGTTTTCAAACCTTGTAGTAGCAGCGACAACCTTCCAGTTTTTGTACTCGTCTGAATACATGATTCCGTTGAGCGATACGGGTTTGATTTTACTATGGCTATTGGAAGTACTGTAGTTCGTGAACTCTTTACCCGCTTTGTTGATTTCGGCTGTATCACCGACTTTTGAGGTGATGAATGTTTGCGCGAACCTTTTGAGGACTTTAATATCAGTACTGTTTAATTTTGCATTTGGATGGAAACGCAGGTAGCTGGGAATTGGCATTTTACCGTTTTCGGCCATATTGATCATCTCCCAAAATTTTATCTGCTGATCTGCCGGGGACAAGTCGTTCCAGTGCGAAAGGTTGAACCTTGACCTCGCCTCTTTAATATCAGAAGATACTATCCATGACATGGGAGCGATTTTATCAAACCATGACAATTTGCTCTCGTTGGAGTGGCAATCGTAACACCCTTTTTTCAAAACTACGGCGACATCATCCGGGACATTTATCTGAGATGTGATTGGAGGATTGCTGATCTTGGGGCTTTTAAACTGCACGCTAAGCACAACGAAGATCATCAGGCTTATCATGACTAATATCTTTTTGTTGGTATTTAATCTTTTCATAACTCGTCTGGTTGAATTCAATTTCTTATATCCAAAGAACAGACCACTAGTCAAATACCTGACTATCAGATAAATAAATGCTATATCTTTGCATTTTATCAGCGATATTTCATTTTCAGGCTATTGATTGGTGTTATTTCAAGATTTGACATGAGGTAAAGTGGTATTGAAATTTAGTTTTATCAGATGTTAATAATAATTAAAGTATTTCAATCTCTTTAAAAGGTAGGTCGGTGGCATTCTCAGTATGCCTATAGGACCAAAATATTCTGAATACTGCGCTGCATTTCCATAATACGCATTATCGCTTACACGTCAGATTCCTACTATTCAATCAAATGCTAACAGAATCCAAATTATTTTAATTTTATTTGCAGGAATTATACAGCTCTGTAAAGTGCGGCTACCTCTGCGCCAGGATGCAACTGCTTTAGCTCATGGAAATTGATTTTGATCACGAACTTGAATTTGTTAAAAGATTGCAATCGGGAGATCAGCTGGCTTTCGAGGCGCTCTATCACACCTATAGCAAAGAGATTTACAGGAAGATCATCAAAATGGTAAAGGATGTTACTCTTGCAGAAGAATTAACACAGGATGTATTCGTTAAAATATGGAACAAACGCGAGGTTATCACCACTGAAAAGCCCTTTCGTTACTACCTTTTAACACTCGCAACTAATTTGGTTAACGATTTTTACCGCAAAGCTGCCCGCGAAAGAAGACTGCAGGACGAAATTATTGCCGCAAGCACTGAGCTATACAATCCCACAGAGGACCAGATTTATTACAAGGAAAGTAAGGAAATAATGGATGCCGCCATCGATAGTTTACCAGCCCAGCAAAAACTGGTATTTCAATTATGTAAAATTGAAGGAAAAACGTACGAAGAGGTGAGCAACATGCTGGGAATTTCAACTTCTACCATCAGTAACCACATAGTAAAAGGAACAAAAACTATAAAACTTTACTTTTTCAGCCAGAAAAAAGGATTTCTGCTGCTCGCGATGTGCCTTTTCCACCGTTAAAGAAGATTACACTCGAAGAAACAGGCACGTTTGTTTTAAACTTCACCCCGTTTTGCGAATTTTGATCAACCTACCCCCTATGATTTATAGACCACTATGCTATTTAAAAGCCATTTATATCTATAAACAGAATTAAATCCAAAATATCTCACATTTATTTTCATTTCATATAGAGGAAGGTTCTTTTTGAAGCGTATACTATATATAAACTGGTACATTTTGAAAAAACACAGCGATCTTCAGTTCCTTTATAGAAAGTATATCAACAATCAATTGTCTGCGGATGAAATCAGGGACCTCTTAGTTTCACTTGGAAAGATATCGAATGAAGATTTAAACACGCTGACCGCTGAAGTAATGTTCGAAACGCCGGATGCTGCAATAGACACCTTACAGGAGGATGATCGCCTGCAACGCATTCTGGCGAACGTGAAACTGCAACAGCGATCCGGTGCAGACGAAAGCACTGACCAATCACTTCCTGTAACCATGAATACACCTGCTGAAATGCCGTTAAAGCCTTTTCGTAGGAAACTATATACTTGGCTATCCGCTGCCGCGGCTGCAATTTTAATAGCAGGGTCGGTAATCTATTTCTCAACGGATTACTCGCTTGAAAAGCAGGCGGAGCTGGCAAATCTAAAACCAGGAAAAAACAAAGCGGAACTAACACTGGCAAACGGCAGGCACATAACGTTGGATGATGCAATTTATGGTAACCTGGCGAAGGACGCGGGCGTGCAGATTACAAAAACCAAAGACGGTGAGCTGGTTTATCAGGTTACTGATGCAAACGCCCCGACCGATGCCCGCAACACAATTAAGACCCCATACGGAGGACAATATATGGTAATCCTGCCCGACCAGTCGAAAGTTTGGCTGAATGCAGGTTCGTCTCTTAACTACCCTGTTTCTTTTGCCGATGCAAAAACCAGGAACGTAACCCTCACCGGTGAGGCCTATTTTGAAATAGCAAAGGACAAAACGCATCCTTTTGTAGTAAAAACTGTTAAGCAGCAAGTCGAAGTACTAGGTACACACTTCAACATCAATTCATACGCTGATGAGCCTGCCACCTTAACGACGTTATTAGAAGGATCCGTCAGCGTTTCCGCCACATCCGCGCATCACATCCTGAAACCAGGCGAGCAATCTATGCTGACCGGACAGGGGATTTCAGTTGCACCGGCCAACACGGAAGAAGTAATGGCCTGGAAAAACGGATACTTCCGCTTTAATGACGAAAAAATTGAAAGTGTAATGCGAAAAATAGCCCGCTGGTACAACGTGGAGATAAAATTTGAAGGTGAAGTATCTGAAGAAGAATACAACGGAAAGATCTCGAAGTTCAAAAATATTGCTGAGGTATTGGAAATGCTGAGCGAGACAAATACTGTTCACTTTAAAATTAATGGAAGGAGGATCTTAGTGAATAAATAACTACTTGAAAAAAGCAAACAGCCAGATCCCGGATGACCCGGAACCTGGCAGAGTTTGGCTTAGCTTAATAACATAATTATCAACTCTTTAACAGCAGGCACCTCAGGCTTCGAAACTAAAAGGTATCCTGCATCAACCAAACCAAACAAATGTATAAAATTTATACTAACAAACTTGGTGTGCCTAATCGGCGCCTCCAGAAAATATTACTATATATGAGGTTGAC
>Ga0247815_10000162_pt1 | contig 51528 bp, 73 predicted proteins | sample UWRJL194509B1_FD_181014 | JGI IMG/M metagenome (GOLD analysis project Ga0247815, IMG submission 181014) | Plant litter microbial communities from Arlington Agricultural Research Station in Wisconsin, United States - UWRJ-L194-509B-1 | ecosystem: Environmental > Terrestrial > Plant litter >... | reverse complement strand
CGACATCGCCGTGAGCTGCCGGGCGTGCGGCTTGAACGAGTACGTCAGAACGGGCATGCCGTCATCATCCCTTCGCGGTCGGGAATTCCATCGCCGAATCGAACACCACAGTCATCGGGCCGATGTCGCCCATCATTTCCGTTCGGGCCGGGGCGTCGAGACCGTGCATCTTCGACTGCCGCTCGAGCAGGCGGACCAGGCGGTCGACGGCGTGCATCTTGAGCAGACCGAGCGTGCGGAGCTGTTCGGCCATGTTCTCGACGAAATTCCGGGCGGCCCGGTCGTCCTCGAAATAGTCCGGTATCCGGTCAAGCGTCGGATAGGTCTGTTGCAAGATCACGTAGACCGCGGCGAAACCCTCATCCAGCCGGATGTCATGCAACGCCCGCAGGTCCTCAGCGGCGTCGGACTCCACCCGGGCCAGGGCGGCCGTCACAGCCTTCGACGCGGCCGACGGCCCTCCCCGGTAGCCGAGTTCCTTCGCGATCGCGTCGTACGTCGCACCACCGGCCCGCAACCGCAACGCCTCAGCCTGTTTGATCCGGATCGTCGCGGCCCGCGGTGTCGTCGCCCGCCGGCGTGGTGCCCGCTTCACACCCGGCTTCACAGTGTGAATCAACCTCGAACCCGGCAACGGCTCATCCCCACCCACACGGGTACGACGACTCGACGGCCTCTGGGGACCGCCGGGGGGTGTTTGTCCCGTTGTTTGGTTGTCCTCTTCGGTCATGGTGTGTCCTGGTCGGCGGGTTCGATCTTGAACGTTCCGGGGGGCAGGCTGGGGTCGGTTCGGACGGGGATTCCGAACACCCGTAGCGCCGGGTTGTCGGGGGTTCGTTCCTCTGTTTCGACGGTGAACGTGGCGATGGTGTCGGGGTGCATCCGGATCGCGGCGGGGCGGCGGTAGCTGCCGTCGACGGCCCGGATCGCATTGTTCAGCTCGACGATTGTCAGGGGCCGGATTGGTTCGTCTTTCGGCCGGACCGCGGCGATCACCCGGTGATGGAACAGGTCAGACCGGATGGTGCTGCCTGCCTGGTTGACCTTCGCGATTGCGTCGTTCAGTGCTGCCAGGGTGAGCGGTGGTGTCCAGGCGGCCTCGGCGACGGTGAACTGGGCGGCGGTATTGGTGCGGAACAGGCGGCGCACGATGTCGGCGTGGTGCCGCTCGAACCGTTCCCGGGCGCACTCGGCCAGGTTCGACAGCGGCCCGAACAGTGGCGGGCCCTCAGGTAGCGGGAACAGTGGGCGGGGCGGTGGTGGGCCGTGCGTGATCGACCGCAGCATCCCGAATAGGTCCGACATCGACGACACCGGTTCGTGGACCGGCAATAGGCGTGTGGGGTCGTCTACCGGTTCCCACGGCAGGTGAACAGGGCCGGTCATTTTTCCTCCATCATCAGGGCGGCGAGCTGACCAATTTCATCGGCACACGCGACATAGTCCCACCCGCAGACATCCGGCCACAGATCCAACGGGACGTGCTCACGGGGCGTGCGGTTGAGGACGTGCCAGGTGGTCGAACCGTGCCGGGGCCGGCCACCGTAGCCGGGGACACCGGCCGCGGTGGCCGGCCGGATCATCCGAGCATCTTGTCGATCGTGGACAACAGGTCCGGGTTCGTCTTGTCCGCGATGACGGTCAGGGACAGGGTCATCCGGATTACGCCGATGTCGTCGTCGTCCTGGTCCTCGGTGAGCTTCATCGTCGACCACAGGACGCCATGGCCGGCGAAATCGTGGGCGAGTGCCCACCCGACCAACTGTGAGTGCATCCGCTGGTGCTCGTGTTGCGCCAAATCGGCCCGCATTTGCGGCGGGAAACCGCTCATCACCGATGGTGCGATTGTCCGCCGGCGGTACCCGGTGACCGGGTAGAACTTCGCCGGGGCGTAGTAGGCGAATCCACCGACTGTCGTGACCCAATAGACCAGCTCACCGGGTGTGTCATCGCACGGGACGAATATGTGCCCGCTGCCCGATTCCGGGGTGTAGGTCGGTTCCGGGGCGTCGACGTCCCACGACACGGTGTGGTTGACGAGCAACCTCACCGGCCGCATGTTCGGGACACCGACGACCTTCACGGGTAGTTCGACGGTGCCGATCATCCCTGGTGGTCCTTCGGCTCGAATGCCGGCGGGACGGTGAGCCGTTGGCAGACGTGTTCGTCGGCCAACGCGTCGACGGCGTACAGGGGCAACCCTGTCTCGGAGTCCAGGTAACCGCCGTGGAAATCGCCGATAGCTCTGATCACCCTGAGGTGATGGAACGGCACCCGGAACGGTTCCATATCGGAGCCGAACGGGACCAGCACCGTCGTCTCATCCGGCAGGTCCAGGCCGGGGAGGATCACGGGGTGGCCGTAGACGGAGATCCACGCGTCGGTGCCCTCGGCGTCGACCGCGGCCATGAATCCACCGATGATCGTGGGCTGGTCCTGGGCGTCGCCGACGGGTTGCCAGGATTCGCGGAATTTGTCGTTGTGGATCGGGTAGAAACCGTGTTCGTCGCGGGCGATCCACTGCCCGGGTTGAACGGTGATCCACGAATCGTTCGCGTTGACGAACAGGCGCAACGAATCACCCGCGCCGGCGTGCGGGTGTGTTGTGTGGTTCGGGGTGTGTTGAACGATCCACGCGCAAACGTTCATCCGGCCGTCCATCAACGACCGGGGGTGCCACTGCATCGCCTCGATGGTGGCCGTCGTCGGCCGCCGGCAGAACTTCGCCGGTGTGATCATCGGTGTGTCGGTCATAGCTGTTTCCAATCTCGGGTGCCGCGGGACCATGCCGCGGATCATCGGGTGAGTCACGGGTTACTGAGATCGTCCTCGAACCAACGGCGCATGATCTCGGCCGTAGCGGCCGTCGACACTGCCTGCCGGCGGGACCGCACGTTGATCACGATGACGCCGGCACCCTTCGGGTTCGCCCGGGCCACAGCGTCGCCGTTCTCCTGGGCGTCACCGGTCGCCAGGACGATCACGGGGGCCGACCGCGGGTACTCGAACTTCGCCAGCTCGGCGACGGCCCGCGTGGCCTCCTCGAGCATCGCCAGGGCGGGGAGGACGTGCGGGTCGATCGACGTCGACACGTTCAACGTCATCGGCCGGCCCTGGCAATTCGCGGCCTCGGGGCCGACTGCGATCCGGTCACCGGTGGGCAGACCGAACGGGTCCAGACCACAACACGGCGTCGGGCCGTTCGCCGTGGCCGGTTGCCCGTGAACGACGGCGACGATCTCGGCCGCGGTCCTCGAACCCGACATGTACGGGGCCCGCTCCAACGGTGTCGAACGGGTCGTGAACGGGCCCCGGCGGCCAGTCAGGGCCCGACTGAGCCGGTCGAACGCGGCCATCGCGGCCCGATCGACCTCGGACGGTTCGTCGAAATCCATCACGGCACAGATCGCCTCGAGGTCGGCGTCCAGCAACGCCCAATCGGTGCCGAACCCGGCGGGGTCCTTCCGGGCGTCGGCTGCGACCAGCTGTTCCTCGAGTTCGCGGACCCGGCCCTCACACTGAGCCAACTTCATCCGCCAGATCTCGGCGGTCGCGCTGATTGCCTCGAGCAGGTACCTCGGATCTTGACCGTCCGGGCCAACTCGACCGATCAGCAGTGACCGGAGCAGCTCGACCCGGTCAGCGAACTTACGGTCGTTCCACTCGGCGGGTGTCTCGGGCGGCGGGGAGGAATCGGGGCCCGTGCGGGGTGTGGGTGGCATGGTGTTGGTGCCTTTCGGTTGGTCAGAACAGGGTGTTCGGGTGGGTATCAGGACGATTCTCGGGGCGTAGCGGGATCACCGGGGCGATCGGTGCCGGCGGGGACAGCGACACGCATTTCCGGGGTCCACAGATGAACCCGGACGTGATCCGCGGCGATTCCTTTCGGAAGAAAAACGCGACGGGGAAGTCGGTCAGCTCGGCCAGGGCGAGCAGGTCGACCCACCTCGGGACGATCTGCCCGGTCTCCCACAGGTCGACCGTCGGTTCCGGCACCGACAGGGCGGCGTCGACCTCGGGGCCGTGCAATTCGCGCAAGTCCAGGGCCATGGTTATCTGGCCCGGTGTCGGTTTCCGGCCCGTCCACGGTGGCGGGTAGTCGGAGATCTTCACGGCCAGGTGATCGGGTTCGACCGTTGGACCCGGACCTTCGCGCCGTTCCGGGTCTCGAGGTCGGCCCGGGTGTTCGCGGCCTTCCGGGTCAGATAGTGGCGGCGTGAGCCGACCGCCGGACCGACGATGGTGTCCGGGTCCAGCGGTGGCAGTTCCTCGGTGATCAGCCGGTAGACGTACCGGCGGCGTCTCCCCACGGTCATCGGTTCAGCGCCGGCGGGAACGACTGCCGGAACGATTCGACGGACAGCGCACCGAGACGCCGGTCCGGGTGTTGCACCAGGTAGTCACCGGCCGGGATGACAATCTCGGCCACGCCGTAGTGGATCGTCAGGTGGGCGGTGTGCGTGCACGGTGCTGGGTGCGCGTGGTGCCACGTCATCGCGAGCGCACCGGAGCGGGTGGCGATTCCCTTCGCTGCGAGCAACGACAGCTCGGACGTCACCCGTAGGGCCAGCAGGCTATCGCCGGTTCGCATCCGGTACGGGCGGAGCCCGCTCACCGGTCACCCGGCATCACGTGAGCGGCCTCGAAATCGGCCTGTTCCCAGACGGTCGCGGTGCCGGGGTAGCAGATCGTTTCCACCATGTCGAAATACGGGGCCATAGCCTCGGGGATGGTGATCGTGACGTACGAACCCGGGGCGGCCGGGCGTTGGGTGTTGATCTGCAACACGTCGCCGGCGAACGCGCGGACCTCGGCGGCCTCGTCCATTTCGGCGACCCACGTGCCGACGGTGAGCAGGTTGTCGGGGGTGAGCTGGTAGCCGTAGTCGACGTCGTCGTCGGCGATCCTGGGGAACAGTCGGGCGGTGGTCGGGTGATCGTGGGGAGCACTCACGGTCATTCCTTTCGGGTCTGTTGAATCCTCGTCGCGGCGTCGGCGAGGATGGTCGCTCGTTGCTCGGTGCGGGCCGTTTGCGCGGCGTGCACCTGCGTTGAGCGGGTCGCGATGTCCAGCGGGTCACTGACCCGGGTCATCGACGAAATGTAACCTGCGTTGCTGAATCCGGGGATCGTTCCGGCGGCGTGCGGGCGATCGTCCGGGCGGTACGGGGTGAGCGGTGGAGCGTCTACAGCGTAGGGCAGATCCGGGCGGTACCCGTCGGTGAGGGCCGCGGCTGTTGCGTTGACGACATCGACGGTGAGGCGGCCCGCGGGCGGCCTGGTCGGTTCGGTGCCCAACAGCCCGACCCGGCGTAGGTTCGCCACCGCGGCGGACAGTGCGGCGCGGCCCTGGTCGATCGTTCCGCCGGCGGCCATGACGTCCCGGGCGGCCAGCTCCAGCGTCAACTCGACGGATCGTGACACCGTCTCGGCCCCGTACTGGGCGACCGTCCGACCGAGCGTCAACGTCCCGGCCCCGGCACAGATCGGGCAATCGGGGGCGATCACCATCGTGTACCGGCGGGCACACGCCGGGCAGGCTCGAGCAGTCATTCACAGATTCCTCACGGACGGCGATGTCGCTCACTGTAAACGCCCGGAGTCACGGCCGTTGAACAGGACGTGACGGCCCGACACGGTTGCCAGGTCGATCACCGGCAGGTCTGCGACCTCATCGTCGGTGCACAGCGACCATTTCGGGGCGTCATCGGACAACCAGACCCAATCCCACCGGGTGCCGAACGTGCCCTGGTGGCCGTAGAACACCGGCACATCGGCGGGACCGAGCACCCCGTGGCGGATCTTCCACCCGCGGGCCTCAGCCCACGTCCCGTGGTCCTCGGTGTAGTTGTGGCAGACCACGCACGCGAGCATCAACCGGGCGAACGTGTGTGCCTTCGGGTCCCTCGACGTGCCACCCATCCCGCCGGGCAGGCGGTGATGCTGGGTCGTCCCGGGGGCCAGACCGCACATGACGCACACCGACCGGTCACGGCGTTGCACGGCCGGCCAGATCTCCCGCCACCCGGCCCGGGACGACTCGAGCCGCGGTGTGCGGGCCCTGGACATCGGCTTGCTGGTGCCGATACCGGCGGACCGTGCCAGCGGCTTACCCGCCGGCAACGGCCCGCCGGACTTGAGCGGCGTTTTGCGGACCATCGGTGTCCGTCGGTCGCCGATCACCGGGCGGCCGCGAACAGGTCCACCGGTGCGCCAGCACGGGCCCGGGACAGGTGACCGGGGCCGTGGTACGGCCGGTCGCGGGTCGGGTTCATGCACGGGGCACCGACAGCGGCACCGCAACCCGGTTCCGGGCACGGCACCGACCGCACGGCACGCCGGTACTCCGTGGCGGCGGCGACCTCGACCGGGTCCGGTGCCGGTGGCCGGTTCGACGTCAGCCGGGCGGCCTTCGCGGCCGCCAGACGTTCGGCGCGGACCGCATCGATCAGCGCCTGCGGGGTGAGGTGCCCGGCACCGGCGACGGCGTAGTGCGTGCGGACCGCGGTGGTCACCTCGTCGAGGGTCATCGGCGGGGCCGGGGTGGCGACGGCGTAGGCGAACGTTCGGATCAGGTGCGCGGACGTGTCGTCGATCGCGCCGTCGGACTGTGCGGCGACGGCGAGTGCCGCGCAAGCCACAGTCCGGTGCTCGGTGGTGATGGGTGTCATCGTCCGGCTGCCTTTCGATCGTCGAGGTATTGGCGGTAATACGGGTTTTGGGGTTCGTAGTTTCCTCGAGGGGAATTTCTTTGGATCGGGACCCGTGCCGTGGGGTGGTGAGGTACGTCGGGTACTTGAGTCGTCTGTTCTGGTCTTGGGTGGTGGTTATGTTCTGGTGGTCCGTCATGGGTGACGGTTGGACTCTCCGTTTTGACGGTTAGACCTTCCACCGGTGACGGTTGGACATCGGGCGCGGTGGCCGGTCCAACCGTCACGGGTGAAGGTTGGACCGGTTCCGTGGGGACAACTCTACCCGTCACCGGTGACGGGTAGAGATCATTTTTCATAATGCCGTTCTCGGACGGGTCGAGCATCCGCAAACGGCCGTCGAAACCATTGATCGGAAACGTCAATCGGTATTCATCCGCTTGCTGAGCGTGGCGGTTGCCGCGCCGGGTCCGCTCGATGAACCCACGCTCGACCAGGATCTCGAGGTGCCGGCCGATCGTGCTCTCAGACACCGACACGACCCGCGCCAGCTTCTTCTGCCCGACGTGGATCGACCCACCGAACTTGTTGCCATAGGTCGCGAAAAACAGGGCTGTCGCCTTGGCGCGCTTCTCAGCACCGTCGGTCGGTTGCCACCGGCGGATCAACGTCTGCCACTCGAACAGTCCGACGGGTTCGACACCGTCGGCGGGTCCCTCAGGCATGGCCGGAGTAGTCGAGATCATCGAACAGGGTCAGCGACTCCCCCGGCGGTGCCGTCAGCTCTTCCAGGCGGGCAAGCAGGGTCGCGGCGGCCTGTACCCGGGCGGCCGGTGGTGTGGCGGCGTTCGCGAACCAGTGAGCGTGGTCGGCGAACCACTCACGGTCCACCGGTGCCAGGGTCGACAGCCACGCGTCGACGACCGCCCACTTCTCGGACATCGTCCGGACCTTCGGGCCGTCCGGGGTGTGAATCCGGATCGACGCGCCGTCGACGTTCCACGACGCGGACTTCATCCCCTCAGGGGGGTTCCGGTACAGGGCCCACATGAAACCGGACTGCGGGGCCGACGGGCGGCGGGCCGGGCCACCAGCGGCGGCCGACCAGCACACGTCGGCCGGGGCGACGGTGGCCCACAGCTTGATCAGGACAGGGGTTACTTCGGGCATCGGGGGGTTCCTTCGGTGTGCGGCGAAACACGGGTTACGGGTGACTGTAGGTCACCCGGTGCAACGTGTCACCGAACCGACGCCGGACATGCTGTCGGTGGCGGCCGCTAGGTTGTCATTGCCGCTTGCCATTTTCGCCAGGTACCCGGCGGCACCCTCTCGGCCGGCCTGGGCGTAGTCGTCCATCGCGGCGCTGAGGAACCGGATCGTCGTCGTCAGTCCATCGACGACTTCGACGCACACCGCCGGGACGGCCGTGGTGGTGACCGGCACGGTCTCGGTCGTCGGGACCATGCTCGTCTCGGTGGCCGTGAACGTCACCCTCAGCGTTTCCGTCTCGAGGATGGTGACCTCGACCGGCGGGGCGGACCGCTCGGCGGCAAGCTCACTGGACAGTTGCCCGGCGCTGTTGTTCGCCATCACGTACGCGAACGTCATCACGAGCAGCCCCGCGGCGAACGCCAGTGCGCTACAGCGGGCAGACCTCAGGGGCGTGTTACTCATCGGGGGGTTCCTTCCGGTTGGGCCGGCGGACGCCAGCCGAGATTGATCACGTTTCGTGCGAGTGCGGGATCCCCGTCAACGGATGACAGCAGGAATCGCACCTCAGCTTCGGAGATACCGGCGGCCCGGCCGTGCACGACTAGCGCGTGCACGGCCCGGCCGCGTGTTCGGTCGTTCACGCCGGTGCACCGGTTCGGGCCCGGGCACGCGGGTCGTTCACCGGGCGGCCCGCCGGCGGCGGGGTGTCGCCGAAATCGGGGCGGTCCGGTTCGGCGGCGATCCGGTCGGCCTCGGCCTGCATTCGGGCCCGCTCGGCTTCCTCATCGCGTTGCACCCCGGCGACATAGCGGCCCCACTCGGCCGCGTACTCCTGCCCTTGTGCGCTCTCATGCTGCCGGGCCAGCTTCCACAAGTGCGTCAGCCGGGCGGTGTCCTTCGCGTTCCCGGCGGCCTCGACGATCTTGAAGAACTCTTCGATCGTCGCCGGCCAATCGTCCGGGTGGGCGTCGTCCTTCTCTTCGGCGTCCGGGATGACGATCACCCGGGGCCCGGTGTTCTCGACGGTGAGTTGCATCCGCTCGAGCAGCGCGTCGGCGGTGAACCCGTCGAATTTCTCGGCGCTGTTCATCGGCACGTCGTAGGCCAACGACCGGACCTTCGTCACGATCGGCACCCCGCGGGGTTCCCGGATCTCGATGATCACGTCGACCTCGAACGGGAACCGCTTCTGGGCCTGCATCTTCCACATCTTGTCGCGGGTGATGTTGCCCTGGGCGTCGAACACCGACACCTCGTCGAGCCGGGCTGTTGCGATGACGATGCCGGGGAATTTCTGCAACGCGGCGATGAGCTTGTCCCACCGCATCGTCGCCCGGTTCCACAGGTCCGACGAAATGTCGTAGTCGTTGGTGACCGGGTCCGCGGCGCGGCCGCGGTACTCCCGGCCCTGCCGTGAGGCGTAGGCGATCTTGTCGGCGACGCGTTTGTTCGCGGTCCACTGGGCCTCATCACACAGCAGTTGCCAGACCTTCGACACCGAATCCAGGACGAGCAGGTTCGGTTTCCCGTCGACCCAGTCGATCTTCGATGCCTCGAGCACCTGTTCTAGTAGGTCGTTGAATCGGCCGGTGAGTTCGACCATGTGGAACCGGGCACCGGGGATCGCGGCAAGCATGTCCTGTTGGGATTCGCCGAACTCGAACATGAACGCCTGTCCGACCCGGGCCGACCCGGTGGCAAGGGCGGCCTGGTAGGACTTGCCGCCGGACTGCACCCCGGCGAGGACGATGAACGGCCACGCCGGCTTACCCGTCGGCGGCCGGGTCCGGAGCTTCGTAGCGGCGAGTTCAGGCATCGGGGGCGACCTTCCGGGCCCGCTTCTTAGGGGCCTTGATCAGCGACACCAGCGGGTTCTTCGACAGGTCCCGAACGGACGTGAACTTCCGGTACGGGGTGCGGTTCGTGTACGGCTCGAGGTCGATCGCGTGATCCAGGGCGAGTCGTTTCGCGTCGTAGTTCACAGACTCCATCCGCGGGTACTTCGACAGGGCCCGCGGATCGTTGGGGGCGTACAGCTCGGCCGCCGGGCCGTGGATCTCCCGCAGATGGTTTTCGGCGAAATCGGCCAGGGCCTTAGCCTCCTTCTCCTGTTCCTTCGCCAGTTTCCGTTGCCGGATCCAGAACAGCGTTACGTCGAGTTCGTCGCCGGTGACCGTGCGGGTCCCGTCGGCGTGCGGGAACCGGAGGAACATTTCCTGCCTGGTGACGGTGTCCCAGTCGATGTCCGGGACCTTCCGTGGGACGACACAGTCCCACCAGAATCGGCGGTTCAGCTCGACGATCTGGCCCTGTTCCTCAGGGTCAGCCTCGACGACCCACGCCGTCATCTGCGACTTGTCGGTGACCAGCGCGGCAACGTAGGCGTGCGTCCGGCCGGACACCGCCAGTTGGTGTTGCACCTGCACCCGCCACGACCCGGGCAGGGTCCAGCCCTCAGCGTTCGTCCACGACGACGACTTGTCCAGGTAGGCGAGCAGGTAGTGCGACGACGTCAATTTCAGCTCACACAGTGCACCGTCCGACGTCGTGCGGTCCGGTGAGGCGATCAGCTCGGGATACATCAGGGATTGCAACATGCCGACCTTCGACATCCGCAGGTCCAGCAGCTCGGCGGCGAACTTCGCGATCATCGCCTCGGACTCGTTACCGAGCCGGAGCCGGAACCGGCTTGCCTCGGTCCACTGCGTCGCCGGGGCGTCGTCACCGTCGACGGGTTCCGGGTCGACCTTGTCGAGGTAGACGGACATGACGTTCTCGGACTCGTAGCCGTGACCCATCAGGACGCGGGTGTTGGTGGCCGTCATGCCCTGCCGGCGGGCGGCCTTCCAGCGGCCGCGGTCGCTGAGCTTCGCGGCGGGGATGAGCACCCGGGCCGCGGGGTGCGATACGGACGGCCGTCCGGGGCCCTTCCGGGTGATCGCGGCGGGTAGTGTGGTGGTCATTCGATGGTTCCTTTCGTGGGGGTTCGTCGATGAACGGCCCGGCCGCAGCATCAGGGGAGCACCTGGTGGCCGGGCCGTTTGCTATTTGCCGGCCAGGTCCGTCCGGTAACCGGGGCCGGGGCGGTTCGCGTTCCACTGGTCGATGGTTTCGCGGTACCAACCGGGGCGGCCGGACACGGGGTCGGTGTGGTCGGGGTCCGGCAGTCGGCCGGCGTGCCGGTAGGACCGGACTGTCCCGGGGACGACACCGATGATCGCGGCGACGTCGTCGATCGACAGCACCGGTCGTGTGGTGGTTTCCATGGCAGGAACCTTAGCACGATCCGTCCTAAGGTTCACGGCTTGAGCCCCTGGGCCCCGCGGACGTGTGCGTCCGCCAGCTTCGCCCGGAGTTCGGCGATCTCGGCGCGTAGCTCGGGGACCAGTGCGTCCCGGTAGTAGTCCGGGGCCGCGTGTGCCGACTCACCCGGCCACGGGGTCACGTCGAACACGGCGAACGTCCCACCGGAGCGGACGATCTTCCCTATCCGGCGGTAAGAGCCGGGTTCGACGTCGACCGGCATCGTGACCTCGTAGGAACGCGGGGCGAACCCGAACATCGTCCGGAGCTGGTCGACGATCATCGCTTCCAGGCCGTTCGGGATGTTCGGGAAAATCACCGACGGGGCCGGGACGATCAGCGGGTGAAACGAAAACCGGACACAGACCTGATCAGCCACGGGGATCTCCTGAGATCGGAACGAGCGGGGCGTTCGACCGGATATACAGCGGGTGTTTCGGGAACCCGGCCGCGGTGTGACCGAGACACATCACCGGGTTCGGGTTGACGGACTCGACCAGCTTCACCACCTCGGGGCCGCGGTACTTCACGCCAAACCCGGCACCCCACGCGGCGATGATGATCCCGATGTGGTCTTGTTCGGCGGCCTCGGCGATCTGGGCGTTGTTGTCGGGGCCGACCAGCTCGAGCCGGCCGGCGTCGGTCGCGGCCATCGTGGCGATCGACCGCGGGTCCTTCGCCCGGTAGCCGAACAGGTTCACCACCTCGAGGGCGGCCGCACCTTCGCGTTTCGCGAACCCGACACACCGGCGGATCGTCGGATCGTCGTCGGTGCCGTCGGCGGTCGACGGGTTCAGCATCACGAACAGCGCGGTGGGCCCGTCGTCGGCCCACCGGCGACCGAGCCGGTACCGGTACTTCTCATCTTCGGACAGCACGGCCCACGACCGGGACTGCCACTGCGGCGCGCTACCCATGACGGCGGGCCTGATCGAACAGGGCGGCCGCGGCGCGGACGTCGTCGTTGGTCGCGTCGTTGGCGGCCCACCGGACCAACAGGTCGGCCGTTGCCACGGCCAGCGCATCGACAGGGTCCTGTTTCCGGGGCGGCGGGTCGTACGGGTCGAACGACGTCGGGTCGACGTCGTACAGCTCCATCAGTGTTTTGAGGTTCGCAGCGAAATTCTGCGGCGATGCCAGCTCGGCGGACAGCTCGGCGGCGATCCACGACGGCGACAGGGGTGTGTCACACGGGCCGTTCACGTCCTCGTTCACCAGCAGGTGCCACGTCATCGCCGATTCGTAGGCGGCGTGGAAGTAGGGGATCGCCTCGGGCCACACGTCCGGCCCGGCCTCAGGGCCCACGTGAAGGATGCCGCGGCCGAACGCGAACGCCCGGGCCAGGTGGTAGCGGACGGTTTGCAGGTCAGCACCGGCCCATCGTTCGCCGGCGATGTGCTTCATCCCGTCGACCGGCGGGTAGGCGACGTGCGCGTACCGCGGCGCGGTGGGGGTCTCATCGGTCATGGTGCGGGCGTGCCTTTCGGGGGTGGGGTGTCCTCGACCGGGCGGACGAGGGTGTAGTCGGCGGGGTCGACGCGCCACGCTCGGCGGGTCGATCCGTTGAGGTGGTCGGGGAACGGGTCGAGGTTCATTTGTGGGCCAGCGAATCCGGCGACCAGGTAGTAGGCACCGCCGGTGAACAGTCGGACGACGTCACCGGGGCGGAAGGATTCGTCGGTGGGGATGAACCGGTCGCACGCCGGCCACCATTGCCGGAGATCCGGGCCGTCCTGGTACCCGGCGGCGGTGAGTTTGCATTTCCACCCGGACCACCCGCCGGATTGCTTCCGGGTCTTGTTCCCGCAGGTTCCGCAGCGGAACCCGGGGCGGTCCTTGTCGGTGGCCGGGGCGGCCGCCGGGTGCAACGGCAGGCGTGTTCCGGGGTGGATACCGACGGACAGTGCGTCGGCTTGCTTGGCGGTGCGGCGGGCGTCCTTGCCGAGCCCGGCGTACCGGTCGACGACCGGCGGCCCGGTCGGTTCGGGTGCATCGAATAGGCCGGGTTCGGTCATGACGCGGGCCTGGTGCGCGGGTCGGGGTTGTTGATCCGGGCCAGCCGGAACGATGACGGCCAGGGCGTCGCCGGCGGCGGTGGCCGGTCGGCGACGTAGTGGGACGGCACCGTTGCCCGTTGGCACGGGTGCGCCGGGTTGCCGGGGTTTGGGAACCCGTTGTCCATGCACAGCACCAGGTGCCCACTGAGGTCGGACAGGACGGTGACCGGCAGGCCGGGGGCGTAGATACCGAGCATGGTCCGGATCGGCTTGCACACGTAGACGGTCGCGCCGGCGGCCCGGGTCATCGGGCACCGACCGCGGTGGCGACACGGTGACCGAGCCACGTTGCCACCGGCACCGTGACGGCGTTGCCGATCTGGGCCCGGACCTCATCGGCTTTCCCGTGGAATTGGTAGGTGTCGGGGAATCCCTGGGCCCGTGCGCGCTCACGGTTGGTGAGCATCCGGAAGAACATCCCGGCCCGGGTGCGGGTGGCGACGCCGTGGTGGTTCCCGCCGGCGGTGATCGTCGCCAGTGCGTGCGTGTCCGCGGCCTTCGCCCGGGCGTGCTTCCGGAACGTCACCAGGTGCGGGCGGTCGTAGTCGTCGATCTGGGCGAGCTGGTCGGCGACGTACAGGGTCCGGCTGACCAGCTTGCCCGGGTTCGGGTCCAGGATCGTCGACGCCGGCGTGATCGGTGCCGGGTCCAGGGACAGGTCTACGTTCCCGGCCCGGGTGAACACCACGTACAGGCGTTTCCGGTGCTGGGCCACCGGCACCGGGCCGACCGTTGCGGAGTCCAGGACAACCGTCTGGGACTGGTAGCCGAGTGCGTGCATCAGACCGCGCCACGCGTCGAACAGGGTCCAGTCCGCGAATTCCTGGACGTTCTCGACGATCACCCCGTCGAATCCCCAGACCTCAGCGGCCTCGACGATCGCGAACGCGGTCGCCCGGCTGATCGCGCCGGCGTCGGCGCGGAGCTGTTCGACCTCGGCCGGCGGTTTCTTCCGGCCACCAGCTCGGGCGTGCCACACGCAAGACGGGGATCCCCACGCGAACCGGGCCCGCGGGAACAGCCGGAAATCGGTCTCGGCCAAATTCGCGGTGAAGTGCTGGGTGTGCGGGTGGTTCAGCTCGTGCGTGCGGACCGACGTCGGCCAGTGGTTCGCGGCCGCCAGGATCTCGAACCCGGCCGCGGTCAGACCGAGCGACGACCCGCCACCGCCGGCGAACAGGTCGATCGCGGTCCGCTCGATCGGTGCGCGCCGGGTCACGGTGCTACCTGCGCACACGCGGAATCCAGGTCGGCGACGGCGACGATCAGGTGAGACACCTTGCCGTCTGCGGCGACGATGGACAGGCGGACCAGCCCGGGGGCCTGGTGCCGGACGGCGATTGACCCGCCGGCCACACCCTCGACGACTGCGACGGACCGGGTGGGGGCGGGGAACAGCTCGATGGTGTCGATCATCGTCAGAACACCTGCGCCACGGCGACGATGACGACCAGGACGACGAGCGCGATGATCAGGCAAACACCGACCTGGTTGAACAGCTTGTCGCCATCCGCGGTCGGCTCGAGCCGGTCGGGGTGCGGGGCCGGCCGCGGGGCGGGGCGGACGTACGGCGGCGAGGTGAACCGGCGGCCGGTGACGGTCTGGGCGGTGGGTCGGTGCATGGTGGTGCCTTTCGCGGGGGTTCGGGTGGCCGGGGAGCACCGGCCGGGGAGTGGTCAGACGGGACGGACGATGGACAGCGGCGGGTGAGGGTTCGTCACCAGGTAGACGGTTGTCGGGGTGGTGCGGGTGTTCCCGCGGACGGCGGCGAGCATGGCGGGCGGTACGGGCGGCAGGAGATCAGCGTCGAACAGGGTCGGGGCGTCGGTGGCGAGCGACGCCGGGAACAGTGCGGTGGTGGTGCTCGGCGGCTTCATGAATCAACCTTAGCACACACCGTCCTAAGGTGCGGTAGCGGAAACAGAACGGCCCCGGCCACATCCCCATGGCCGGGGCCGAACCTTGTCCACACTGGGGACACGCCGTGTGGACTACTGCACCTTCGGGGCCGCGCCAGCACCGATCGACGTCAGCCACTTGTTCACGACCGGGATCGCCATCACCCGGGTAACGGCGGCCGCGTAGATCACCGCTGCCGACCCGGCGGCACCGAGTTGCACCCCGTTCGCGCCGGCCTGCACCGCATCGACGATCAACGGCAGAGCACCAGCGACACCAGCGATCGCGGCCACCGCGGTCCGGAGCGTCGCCCGCCACGGCCGGCGGACCTGAGTCGGCGCGACGACATCGGCCTGGGTGACGATCGCGACCCGCAGATCCGCGGCCACCTCACGTTCGGTTTCCAGTTGCTCGGCGAGCCGGTAGATCCGCTCGTTTGCCTCGGGCAGGTCCGCGGCCGGGTAGGGGTGGACCTTCGGTGCCGCGTGGTCGCCGTAATCGTCGACGTCGAATCCCTCGGGTGCCATCACAGCTTGCGACCGGAGGATGCGATCTCGGCGTAGGTCAGACCCGGGACCTTGCCGAGTTTGATCGCCTTGATACCGAGCTTGTCGAGCACCTCGTAACGGGCGTCGAGGTTCGCGCCGATGGTGTAGGTCCGGTGGTCGCCGTTGTGCTGAATCTCGACGGTGGTGGTGTTGCCGTTGATCGGGACCTGCACGAATCGCGGTGCGACGGCGTCCTTCGCGGCCTGGTCGGCGATCGCCTTGAGTTGGGCGATCGCTTCTTTGCTGAATGCCATCAGGTATTCCTCATCTGTCGGGGGTTTCGGGGCCGGGGGTTTCGGCACCGGTGTCGGGGTGGGCGTGACCGCGCCGGAATACTGGTCGTACCAGTAGGCGACACGCTCGAGGAACACGTCGCCGGGGAACCCGGGGCCCGGGTCCCAATGGTTGGTGAGTCCAAGGAATTCGGACACGTCGTTGTGCTCGAGCAACCCGCGGACGTAGGCGGTGCCGGCGTTGTTCGCGATGATCTGGGCACCGGACAGCCACCGGATGTCGGTCCGGGACCACCCGTCTCGGACCATGTCCTCGGCGACACACCGGGCGGCGTTCTCGAGGGCGGCCCGGGGGTTCGACTCGTCGAGCCACTGGGACCGGGACCAGGCGGCGCGGCCGCTGATCTCATAGCCGACCGTCCCATTGTTGCCGTACGTCCCGGCGTGCCCACCGCGGAGATTCCCGGCCATGGTGGCGACCCGCTCGGTCGGGTCAACCATCCGTTGCGGACCGAGCTTCTGCGTGTCCAAATACCCACCGCGGACGGACAGTTGCTTCGCGATGCCCGGCTTCGCGTCGCACTCGAGGGTGTGGATCGTCCGGCCGTACGGTGCCGGGATCTTGAACGGCCCGTAGTTCTGGATCCAGGAACCGGCCGTGTAGGTAATCCCGGACGGAATCGCGAGGGCGTTCACAGGTTCGCCTCAGCATCCGCGGCGGCCTCGGCCGCGGCCAGGACGTCGGCCGGAATCTGGTGAACGGGCCCCTCGGCCATACGGCGGGACCGGGCGGCCTCGTAGTCGGCGGCCGTCAGGTTCCCCTCACGGCCGATGTCGTCGGTGTGGAGCACACCGGGGTCATTCGCGTTTGCCACAGGAACAGCCTTTCGTGAGTCGGCGATTCAATCGCCACAGGTAGACGAGCGGGATGTCGACGAACAACAGGGCGGCGATGACGACGGGCAGGCGGGTTCCGCCAGCCACCGACGTTAGGTGAGTCTCGATCACAGAGTATGCCGAGACGAATAGGAGGGCGGTGAATCCGATCCGGACGAACACCTCGACGCGGACGGCCAACAGTCGGGTCCGGGCGGACAGTAGCTCGATGCCGGGGAGTACCGGCCGGATGTGGGCGTGCCGGAAACGCTGGGCGTTGACGGCCACCATGAGCAACCCGCCGGCCAGGGACAGGACGAATATCGCCAGTCTCATTGCGGCGACGAACAGGGCGGTACTCACGCCGGCCGGGCCGGTAGTGGCGGTCGGGGGCCAGCGTCCCACGTGGTCGCGTAGTCGCCGACGGCGATCCCGCGGCGGTAACCCAGCGCCTCTTCGTTGTAGTGCTCAGCCTTGATCCGTTCCCACTCCCGTTCGTTGTCCAGGTCCAGCGACCGGAGGTACCACCGGTCGCTGTCGGATACGGCCCTGGTCGTGACCTTGTCACTTGCGGTGTCGGTTTGACCACGGCGAGCAACCCATGCACCGAAACCGGCGACCACGGCGGACCCAACCAGTGCACACAGGGCCGCCACGACAGTCGGGTTCACTCGCCCGGAGATCTTCCGTGCATCGTCGCGTGTTCCTCGGTTCTGCGGTCGAGGTACTTGAGCGCCTGCGGGATGAAGATCATCAGGGCCAGTTGAGGGGCCAGGGTTCGCATGTAGGACGCGACGTTGAGGTACCCGCGGTCACCGGGCGGGGACTGAATCCAGCCGACCAGGTAACCGACGGTCCAGATCGCGGCGAGGATCGCCAGCCAGATGTACGCCGTCCAGAACAGCCGTCGGAGCTTGAACACTGCGGAGATCACACCGAGCGCACCACCGAGCGCCCACGCCGACCCGTAGACCCAAATCGGAATGGCACCCTCAGCGGTGAGGATGTCGAGCCCCTTCGGCAGGGTCGACGGCCCGGCCAACGCCGGAATGTACGAGTACCCGACGACCATGCACGCTGCCGAGTACCAACCTTGAAGCACACAAACCACGTACCACTTGACCCGTTCGTCGCGGAGCTCGGCGGCGACCTGGGCGGCGTGCTCCTGCTCGAGGGTCAACCGGGACGGGGCGGCAAGTTCCGGCGGCCCCGGGGCGGGGAACCGGTCTCGGATCGTCCGCCAGTGCTCGGCGTGCGGGTGAGCTGTTGTCACGGGGTCGTCCTTTCCGTGGGGGTCGGTCACAGTGCCACCGGCCAACTGATCTGATCCAGCGATACCGTCGTCAGCCCGCTGGTGCCGTTGGAGTCGCACACCAGCGACCCGTCGATGTACGCCCGGATGCGGGCGAACGCGTTCGCACCAGCACCGGCGGAGCACCGGAACTCGTAGAAATCGACGTTCGACCCGGGCGCTGCTGCGCCGTTGGGCCGGAAACCGACGGGCACCGTTGCGATGGGATTGATCGTCCCGCTGATCGTGCCGTTGATTCGGCCGTTCAGGAATGCCCGGCCACCTTCGATTCGGACCGCCGGGGTTGGCATCGTGCCCGGGGTGAACGTGTAGCCGGACGCGAGGGACAGCTGCGCCCACGTCCGGGTACGCCAGTACGGCGCCCACGCGGAACCGGTCCACTGCAACAGCATGCCGTCGACCATGCACAGCTGATAAAGCACCGGCGCGGTGATGTAGGCGTCTCGGTCGGTGGTGTTGGTGAACGCGTTCACGAGCCGGAAGTCGTTGCCGGCGGCGGCCTGCAGTGGTCCGGTGCCGAGTGTTCGCAGACCAGCGGTTCCGGCGGCCGTGTCGATGAACGCGGGGTTGAACGACGGGTTCGGGTAGTTCCCGGCCAGTGCACCGCCGGCGGCACCGGACGGGGTCCGGGAATTGCTCAGCCGTGCGTCATTCCCGGCGGCCGCGGACTGCGCGGTCGTGCCGAGAGTCCGCACGCCCGGCGTCGCGGGTAGCGGGTCGACGAAACTAGGACTCCACCCGGGGTTCGGGTAGGTGCCGTCGAGGACACCACCGGCCGCGCCGGTAGGGGTGCGCGAGTTGGTCAGCCGGGAATCGTTACCGGCGGCCGCGGTGCCGGCGGCGGTGCCGTACAGGACGGACAGGGTCCGGTCGGCTTGCAGGTTGCCGCCACCGGACAGGCCGGTTCCGGCGATGATCTGCCGGAACTGCGACGCGGCACCGAGATTCGCCAACAGGTTCGTGTAGTTGATCCACTCGAACGCCGTGCCGGCCCCGTTGCCGACCAGGAACATGTTCGCGTTGACACCGGTCTGACCGGTACCACCGCGGGCAGGTGGGACGGACCCGGACGTGATCCTCGACGCGGGCAGGTCGGGGATCTGCGCGGCCGTCAACGGGGTGAACGCGTGCACGTGGTCGGCCCGGGCGGCCCGCGCCGACACGCCTTCGGCGGCGGCCGTCCCAGCGGTGACCGGTTGCGGTGCGCCACCGCCACCGACGGGGGTGATGTCCAGCCAGGACACCCCGTCGTCGTAGAACATCCGCCGGGGCGTCACGTCGGTCTGAATGAAGATCCGGCCACCGACCGGCGTCGAGGGCCTGGACGACAGCGGCCCCGGCGGGAGGAACTGCGCGGCCCGTTCCTCGAGGTGAGAGAACATCGTGTTGAAACCGACGCGACCCGGGAACGAATCGGACGGTGACGATGCCTGCTCGAGCTCGAAACGCGGGGTGTAGGTCTTGGTCACGGGTTCACTTTCCGATCAATCACGGTGGGATGGTGGGACGTCGGGTGTGTCATCCAAGGTCAACGCCGAACGCCTCGATCCGGGACCACGACCCGTATGCCCCGGCCCACGTGCCACCGATGCCGGCTTCTACTGCGGCCCACGACGCGAGGACGTCGACGGCCTCGAGGACGTACCCGGCGGGGACCACGCCGGTGGCGACGACCTTCGCGGCCAGGGCGGCCAGGGTGATGTCTCGGTCTGCGGGGCGGACACCGATCTTGATTCCCCACGGTGGGTCTGCGCCGATGAGCACCTGTCGTTCCCCGATGAGGAACTGTCGGGCGGACGCGGCGATCGCGGACCTCGAGCCGGTGGCCGGAGCTTCGGCCCGTGCGGCGATCCGGGCCCGGACGGTGGCCTCGGACCCGAACGGGTCCACACCGAGCGCCTGAGCCAGCCAGGGCACCAGCGCGGCCGGTGTCAGGGCGGCGTCGGTGAGGTGACCCGCTGCGCCCTGGGCGAGCGTGTACGTCGACGGTTCGACCATCCCGGCGATCGACTCGACGTAATCGCGTAGGAGATCCGGCGGGCCCCCGTCGTGGCCGACGTCGTCGGCGTCGCGGACCACCGCCGGCAGGTAGGACCACAACAGCTCACCGGGGGACGGGACCGGTTCGGTCACGGTGTCACCGTCACGACGACGGTGTGGTCAGGTAGCGGGGCCAGACCGACCAGCTCGATGTCCATATCAGGGGACACCGACACGACCCGTTCCACGCCGGGGACGGTCGACGCGATGCCGACCAGTTGGTTCTTGTAGATGAACCGGTCGAACGGCCACCGCGCCGGCGACAGGAACGCGGCCACCTTTTGCTGCACCAGCCCGGCGACGGTGGGCGGGTCGTACCCGGGGAGCACCCGGATTGCGATGGTGTGCGTGATCCCCTCGTTGACCGTCGGCGCGACGATGTGCACGATCAACCCGGCGATCGCGTTCTCGGTCAGGTAGGCCAACAGCGCATCGGCGACGGGTTCCGGAACGGCGTTGCCGTCACCGTCGGACACGGCGACGGTGACGTTCCCGGGGTGGTCGCCCGGTACTCCCGGCTCGTCGGGGTCGTACAGGTTCAGGGTTCGGGCCCGGACGACACCGGGGATGTCGAGGGCGGCCGCGGCGAAATGATCCGCGGTCACCAGCGTCGTTGAGTGCCTGCGGAGCCGGGCGGCCCCGCGGGTCAGGAACGCCGTGAACGCCTCGACGTTCACCCCGCCGACGACCTCGTTCACGATCTCGGCGGACTCGATCCAGGACACCCCGTCGAGCAAATCGACGTCGAACCCGGCGGGGATTCCGTTCGGCTCGTCACCGGCGATGACAGCCCGGGCCGTCCCGAACTGGGTCAGCGCATCGGTGGTGAACGTTGCGGGCCCCTCGAGCGCGAAATCGTAGGACACCCCGGGGGAGACGACGGCCCGGAACTGCGTGCCGGCCGGCAACGTCCGCTCGGACGGCAACGACGGATCGGCCTTGATCGCGATCAGCGCGGTCGCGGCGACGGCCGGTGTCCGCCACACCCCGTTCATCGCCAGTAGGTCACCGAGCACCTTCTCGGGCATCTGATTCGTCGCGTAGATGGTCTGCCCGGCGATGACGGCCATCGCCTGCAACAGCATCACCTCAGTCTGGCCTTCGGCGGGCCGCCAGTCGGGCACCCACGTTTGGAACGCGGCGATCGCGGCGTCGACCAGCTCGTTTTCGGTGACGTCATGGATCGTCGCGGTGACCAGCGTCGCCAGATCCGGGGATGGGGATGTCATCGGTCGGTTTCTCCTGCCGTGTTGCGGGTGTATTCGACGGTGACGTCCTGCACCGTTTCAGTGCGGGGCCGGGTGTCGACCCGTGTGACGCGGACACCGTCCGGGCCCCAGAGCTCGAGGGCGGCGTTCAGGGTGTCCGCGGTGAGCGTCGACCACGTCGGGTCAGGTATCCCGAACGACCAGCACATCGGGCGTTCGTTCGGGCGTGAGCCGATCAGCACGCGGATCGCGTCCTCAGCTTCGGCGTCGGACCCGGGGGCGGTGGTGGCGACCCGGCCACCGACACCGAGCCGGAACGGGTGCGAGATTGGCATGGGGCGAATCATGCCCGGCCCACCGCGGCCGTTGTGGGACGGCGACCGTGGTCAGCGCTGGGCGATGATCAGGAACAGATCCCGGCGGCCGTCGACGGGGAGCACCCACACCAGGTCGCCCGGTTCCACCTCGAGCCCGGCGACGATCGACACGGGCCCGTTGAGCCCCTGCCCGGTGAGCTTCGGAACGCGGATCATAATTCCGGAATCGCGAATCGACGCGACCTCGGCGGCCCACACACCGAACAGTCCGGGCCCCTCCTTCGGTTTCCCCGTGCCGGGGATCGGCCGGCCCATTACCGGGGCCGTCCGGTGTAGGTGATCCCGGGCACCAGGTAGGCGTCACGGAACCGGTCCGGATCGACGTCGACCTGAGCCCACGTCCTGCCGGCGGGGACCACGGCAACGCCGTAGCCGACCAGGAACCCGACCATCGTCCCGTCGGTGACGACAGCGGCCCGCGGCGGCGGTGACCACTCGACGAGCGTCGACGCGGCGACCAGGTCGGCGACGGTGTCGTACGTGCCCGCGCCGATCGTCGACAACAGCTCGAGCCCGGTGAACGGGAACAGCTCGGCCGCCGTTTGGGCGGCCGCGGCGTCCTGGTCGGTCCACTGGGACACCTGCCGTAGAGCTGCGGTCGCGGCGACAATGTCAACGATCATGCGGTCTTTTCCACCTTCGGATCGATCGGGCGTTCCATCGTGACAGACACCGGTTCGGAGTGAGACGCGCCGACGTCGACGCCGGTGACCAACCACCGGCCCGCGGCGGGCCCGATCCGGCCGGTGTAGTCGACGACGTGCCCGGGGCGGACCTCGGCGGCCAGCGCATAATCGGTCGCACTGACCCACTTCATCGTGAGGCGTTGCGTCGATTCCCCGTCCTCCTGGTCCTCATAGTCGGGGTAATCGACCAGCATGTCGGACCGGTCGGTGTTGGTGTTCCAGTAGACGGCCCACGACCGGGCCGACGATTGCGCGGCAAGCCACGTCGGTTTCGCGAAATAGATCGTCTGGTCGACCTCGAAACACCACACGCCTTTGACGGACGTCAGTCGGCGCATCACGTCCCACGACGACTCCTCTTCGTTGCCGTCCTGCCGGCTAATCGGTTCGGAGCCGACACCCTGGGCGACGGTGATCCCGCCGGCCTCGGTGACGCGGGACCGGACCCACTGGGCGACGTCGGTCGTGCCGTACGCGTTCTTCCCGGTCTGCTTCCGGAGATCCCGGATCACCCTCGAGCGGGCCTCGATCCGGACCGAGATCCCGCCGGGTGCCGGGGAATGCTTCACCGTGGCGATCGCGAGCTGGTACCCGCCGTAATCCAGGGCGGCCCCCTTCACCATCAACCCGCTGTTGACGATGTCACCGTCGGGGTCGGTGAACGCCATCGAGAACTGCCCGACCTGCTCGGCCGAGTAGGACATTTTCGCCTCTACGGCCCGTTCGCTGAGCAACCCGGAGAGATCCTGCCCGGCGACGGTGACGAGCATCAGGCGGTTGTCCGCGCCGACGATGACACGCCGGGTCATCGGGCGGGGACTTTCAGCACGGTACCGACCCGGATCAGGTTCGGATTCGAGATCCCGTTCAGCTTCGCGATCTCGGGGTACCTCGAGCCGGAGCCGAGTAGCCGGACGGCGATCGCCCACAGGGTGTCGCCGGACTTCACCGTGTACGTCCCGGTGGCCGGGGCCTTCCCCGTCGGTGCCTTCGGTGTTGCCGTCGGCGCGGCCGGCCGACTCTTCGACGCCGGCGGCGGCGGCTTACCGATGCCCCGCGGTTGGATCGTCGGCCGCTTGAGCTTCCACGAGCACTCGACGGCCAACATCTTCTGCGTCTCGGACCGCTGGGCGATCTTCCACGTGAGCTGATCAATGGTCCACCACCCGCGGGTCTCGACTGCGGACATCCCCGTCAGTCGGACGAGCTCACCGGTTGTCGCGAGATCTTCGTACGTGATCAGGGCGACGTCGACGTCCCGCGGACCGAGCATCGTGACGGCCTCGGTGTGCGTGAAAGACAGCTCACCCAGCGCGTAGTTGTCGAACACCAACAGTGGGACCCGGCCGGGCCGGTCGACCTCGACCATGCGGCGTTGCTGCGGTGTCCCGGATCCGTCCGTCGGGGTGTGCGACAGGTTCACGACCCGTCCACCTTCGGTGACCAGCGCGGCCCGGGCGATCGGCCCGGGCACTTTCCCGCTCACGGTGTCGTACAGGGTAGGCACGTCAGAAACTCCTTGCGTCGTTCTCCCGGAAGATCTCTTCCACCTGGTCGCGGAGAGCGGACATCACCTCGGCGGCGACAGCCTGGGTGGACATCCCCGGCCCGGCGACGACGCTGATCGCACCCGGTGCGATCGTCACGGCCACCGACCCGCCACCGCCACCCGACGGGGTCGGCGAGTAGGCCGGGGCGGCCATGAGCCCACCGGATGCCATCGGCCGGGTGTTCTCCCCGGCGGCGGTGAACCGGCCACCCATCCGGGCGGCACCGACGCGCATCCAGTGCTCGGCCCGGGCCCGCTTCGACATCGCGAACGGCACGTAAAGCTCGTCCTCGGTCTCATTCTCGGCCCACAGGATGTTGCTGCCACCGCGGGCGATCGTCGCCTGCCGGACGCCACCGTCCGCGTAGGCGGCGTCGTGCTTCTCGAACCCGCCGTTCGCTCGTTTCTTCGGCGGGGTCTGACCCATCGGCAGGTCGTTGTAACCACCGTCGACCGGCCTGGTCGCACCGGCCACGTTGAGCTTGATCCACGCGATTGCCTCGAGCTGCATCTTCGTGTGGATCTCGGCGGCGACGGCCTTCCGGAGCCCCTCATTCGCTGCCAGGGCGGGCAGGGTGTTCAGGTCCACATCCGGGGCGAGATTCTGTTCAGTCATCCACGCGACGAACTCCTGGGCCTGCCCCTCGATCTCGGTCATCCCACTGAGCGCGGCGTTCTCCCCGGCGGCCTCGATCCGCTGAATGAACGCGGCCACATCGGCCTCGGGGAGGATGTTGACCAGGTGCCGGTCCACACCACCGTCCCGGTCGTAGTCCCGGTTCTGTAGCGCGTTCGCGTACCCGGGGTCGATGCCCTGGGTCGCGGCGGCCGCCATGAAATCGGCTGCGCCCTGCTGCTGCGCCGTCTGCATGGCTTTCAGTGCGACGTCGTAATTTGCGAGCCCACCGGCCTGGTCGAACGCGTCGAGGATCTTCGCATCGGTGAGCTTCCGGAAATTGGCGAGACCCGCGTAGATGTCCCGGGCGGCCACGCCGGCATCACCTTCGGCGTCGATCGCGAGATCTCCTTCCTTCCCCATCACCGACTCGACGTTGCCGCCGGTTTTCTCCGTAGCACCCTTGAACACCTCGGCCAGGGCGACCTTGCCGGCGGCATAGTCGACGGCCAGATCTTCGGATGAACGGTCGATGCCGAGTGCCTGGTCCATCGCCTGCCGGAAGATGTCGGCCCGGTCGATCGCGGACTGCATACTGTCGGCGATGTCGGCGTACATCTTCACGTAGGGCGATTGGGCAAGGGCCGTCAGTCGGGTCGTGGCGAGCTTCTGGGCATCCTCGTCGAGCCCGTAGCGCCAGTCCTTCTGTTCCTCTTTCGTCTCCCGCAGTTTGTCCATGAATTCTTTCTGAGCCTCGATCTGTTCGTCGGTGAGCTCGATCGACTTTTTCTTGCCACCGATCGCGGCATCTGCGGCGGCCGCGGCCTCCTTCGACAGGTAGAACGCGCCGGCCTCGGACTTGTAGGTGACGTCGGTCAACGCGTTGGTGAGTTGAATTTCCTTCTCGAGTCGGGCTACCGGGTCCTGCCCCCAGAAACCGTCCGAATCGCCGGTGAGGGTGGCCTTGCCCATGATCTCGTTGATCGACAGCGATTGGTTCTTCGGGTCGGTCAACAGGTCCCGCAGGTTCGGGGACTCGATCTTCGCGGCGTCCATCGCGGTCTGGATGATGCCGCGGGTCTCGTTGATCCTCTTGGACTGCGCCTCGACCTTGTGGAGCGTGTCGGACTTCATCCGGTCCAGCCACGGCTGGTAGTCCGTCGACGCGGCGATCGCGTCATCCCGGAACCCGGCCATCACCCGGTCGACGGCGTCGTTCTTGTAGGCACCGCTGAGCCCCGGGAACCGATCCTCGATACCCGACCGCATCCGGTTCAGTAGGAACGCCTGGTCGGTCTGTGTCGCGTACAGGACGTCGGCGGCGGTGATCCCGGCGGCCTTCGCGGTATCCCCGTACGTTTTCCACGAGTGGGTTTCCTCGAGCTTCCCGGCGATCATCTGGTTGATCGAATCGGTCGCGGCCGTCCCGGCGATGCCGCCGTTGAGGATCCCGGATTGCAGTTTGTACGGGTCCAGACCGAGCGCGACCGCCTGATCGTTGAGCCCCTGGTCCTCCCAGTCCTTCGCGACCTTCGCGACCGTGGCCTCGGTCGTTGCACCGGTGAACGAGTTCATCGTGTCGGCCAGGGACCGCAACGACTCCTGGTGCATCCGCTCGGCCTCGGCGGCCCGGCCCTGCGCGCCGATCCACATCGTCAGGGCGGTGATGCCCGCCATGATCGCGATTCCCCAACCGCCACCGAGAGCACCCATCAGCGACGCACCCATACGGCGCGCACCGGATGCCACCGAACCGACTAGACCGGTGAACGACCGCTGGACGCCGGCAAAAATGGCCTGCGACCTGGTCAGGTACGTTCCGGACGCGATGCCACCCATCGCGGCCAGGGCCCGCGTGTAGGCGATACCCGATGAGGTGAACGACTGTCCGAACATCCGGGCCCGCGCTGCTGTCGTTGTCATCGCGGCCCGTAGGTTCGCGAGCGGCCCGACACCGTATGACGCGAACGCCCAATTCTGCCGGCCGCGCGCCGACATCATCTGCAACGCCTTCGCCACCCGGACACCGACGAGCGCGAACGCGGCGAGCCCGATCACTGCGGCCTGCACCGGGGCGGACGACCCACGGAACACGTCGAACATGCTTTTGAGCGGTGCGGCGATTCCACCGATGATCCCGGTCAGTCCTTCCAGCGGGGCCTTCGCGTAGTCGACGACCCGGTTCACGATCCGGGGGAGCGCGGAGAAACCTTCGCCGAATTTCTTGATTCCGGCCTGTAGATGCGGCATCGCATCCTTCATCACGCCGGCCATCCCGCCGGTGACCGATGCCTTGAAATCGGAGAGCGTGCCGGACCACGTGCCCTTCATATCTTTCATCAGGCCATCGACGCCGGTGACCTTCCCCATCCGGCCGTCGTTGCCGTTCTGGATGCCGTCGACCAGGACGTCGACGGCCTCAGACCCGCCGATCTGCCCCTTCATCATCATCTTCCGCAGACCGGGGCCGTCGACGTCGTAGTGATTGGCGAGGATCGCTCGAGCTGACACACCGTTGACGGCGAGACTGTTGATATCGTCCGCGTAGATCTGCCCCTGGGACAGGATCTTGCCGAGTGCGACGGCGACGTTGTTCATGCCCATCGTCCCGGACCCGCCGGCGGCCGCTGAGTTACCGGCCGCGGTCAGGGTCGGGATCACCTTGTCCCGCTCGAGCCCGAACGCCATCAGGTTCCGGGCCTGCCCGGCGATGTCCTGGAACGGGAACGGCGTCGTTCGGGCGAACGACAACAGCTCGGTCGAGAATTCCCGGGCCATGGCCTTCGTGCCCAGCTGGGTCTTGAACGCCATGTTCGCATCTTCGATGGTGCTGAGCCGGTTCACGCCGGCTGCGGCCAGCATTCCGCCACCGGCCAGACCGGCCAGACCCAACAGCCCGGCGTTTTTCGTCAACGGCGACAGCACCTTTGACACGACGGTTTGGAGTTTCCCGGCCTGGGCGCGCATACCTGACACGAGCCCGTTGCCGTAGGCGTCGGCGACGGTCCGGCCAGCGGCCCCGGCGGACGACGAACCGCGCCGGAGACTAGCGATCTGCCGTTCCTGCGCGGCCGCGGCCATGTTCGTCGCGGCCGCCATCCGGGTCATTGCCGCGGTGACGTCGGCGGCGGCGGCGGTCTGCTGGGCCGCCATCCGTGCGGCGGCCCTGCCCATGAGCTCGAGGTCTCGGGCGGCGGCCTTGGCTGCGACGGCGAGGTTCCGGACCTGCACTGCGGCCCGCTCGGATGCGGTGCCGAGTGCACGGACGTGTCCGGATGCTTCCCGGGACATCCGGCCGTGAGCGCGGACACCCATCGTGGCGAGCTGCATCGCCGTGGTGAACCGCTGCGCGGCGGCGTTCCCCTCACGCATCGTCGTTGTGTGCAACCGGACGCCGGTGGTGTTGTTCCGGAACGCGGCGGCGTTGGCCTGCATTGCCCCGCCGTGCCGCTGCGTGGCGGCCGTAGCGGCCCTGGTCTCGGCTACCTGGGCCCTGGTGGCCGTCGTCGCGGCGGTAGCGGCGTTGGCGAGACGCTGGGTCTGTGTGGCCGAATTCCGGGCGGCCGCGGTGGCGGCGGTCATCTGGGTCGTGAGTGTCCCGGCGGCCGTGCCGGCGGCCCGGATCGACGTGGTGACACCGGAGAATTCAGTGCGGAGCCGGTTCAACCCGGCGGATGCCAGGTCGTCCAACAGCACCCGGAGGGACAGAGTTTCCGATGATTCGTTGGACACTGTCTGCCCCTCCTGGTGCTATCTGGAACCGGAGCGCATCGCGTCGGCGGCCTGCTGTTTGTCCTGCTGAATGACGACGTGCGCGGCGAGACGGACAGCCTGAGCGATCGGGTCCGTCTCCCGGAGAATCATCACCGGGTCGAGCTTGAACGTGTACGCAACACGGGCCGCATTGATCACGGCCACGTGTTGCGTAAACGCCGTTACTCTCCCGGCACCTCGGGGTCCACCGCTTCGGCGTCCTCCCCGAATCCGGCCTCGGTCAGGACACCGGACCCGATCGCGATGAGCACCGGATCCGCGCCGATCAGCTTCCGAACTGCGGCGGCCGCGGTCTGCGCACCGAGCGCGGCCTGCAATTCCTCATCCCGGAACGTGAACGGGTTGCCGTCCGCATCAGCGAACGGCTTGCCGTCCTTGAGGATCTGTTCCGTCTGGTTCGCGAGGATCAGCGCGTACCAGTGGGACGGGTTCGGCTTGCCGCCACGCTGCCCGTTGGCGGCGATCTTCCGCCACTTCTCGACGTCGTTGGAACCGAGCGACCCGACCTGGACGCGGAGTGAGTAACCCTCACGGCCGTTGACCTTGTCGAGGGTGAACACCGACACCCGACTGATATCGGTCTCGGCGTCGGCGGTGAGGATGGACAGGTCGGACAGGACGGCCCCGAACGGGCCTTCCGGGGTGTACGCGCCGTCGGTGTCGGCCTGGACGGCCGCGGTCTTTTCCCCGTACGGGTCGGACGGGTCGATGTCGTCGTAGTCGCTGAGTGGTGCACTCATTGGGTCGTGTCTCCCTCGAGGTGGTGGCGGCCCGCCGGGTGGTGGGCCGGTGCTGCTGCCCGTGTCGTGTCCACGGGTGTCGTGCTGGTACTACGGGGTAACCCGGCGATGAGGGTAGGGGACACGACCCGTGCCCCTCATCGCCGGGTCGACTAGCTGTCCGCCTGCGGCCGAAACTTCAGCTCGTAGCGGGCGGCGTCGGACGAACCGGCGTCGGAATCCGGTTCGGTGATGGACACCAGGACACACCCGGAGAACACCCGGCCCTTGGCGGCAACGACACCGTCGGCGTCGACCGGGGTCTTGGTGACGGTGTAGGTCTTGCCCTGCTGGATCTCCCGACGGAACCGGGCGATGATCGGTTCGTCGCGCTTCGGGTTGTACGGCGCGGAGCAGGTGATCTCTTCGTTCATGGCCGGGCCGGGGATGAGATCGGGGTTCTTCGCACCGCCGTTCCATGCCTCGGTGACGGTTCGGGTCTTGTTGCCGCCGGTGAACGTCGCGAATGCGTGTGCGACACCGGAGATCTTGACGATGAAGTCGCGCTTCGCGGTGGTGGTGCCGAGTCCTGCCATTAGGTCGTGCTCCTGTTCTGTGAGGGGTTGCCGGAATGGCGGACTAGACCGAGCTGTTCAGGCCGGCCTTGACGATCGCGACCTCGATGAGCTTCGCGTAAGGGGAGGTCCGCACGGCGATTCGGGTCACGACGCGGTTGTTCGCGGCCACACTCGTCGGGTTGTTCGCCGAATTGACGGTCACCGAGTACCCGGGGTCGATGACGTCGCCGGTGTCCGGGTCGATGTTCGGGTAGAACGCGTCGCGGTCGGCGAGCGGCTGCAACATGCCACCCATTTCCCCGGCGATGTTGCTGATCATCTGCCCGCGGCCGTCGATGACGGTCCACACGTACGGCTCGAGGATGTCCTTCGCGAGCGCCGTGAGGACGTTGAGGATGTCCCGGGCGGTGCCGAGTTCGTATCCCTCGACGGCCGACAGGGACGACCACCCGTAGATCTTGAGGGCGGTCCCGATCGTGACGATCCCGTTGACCTTGCCGTCACTGAGGCTGTCGATGTCGGCGGTCGACAGGGACACGGCATTCCCGGCGACCTCGGTCGCGGTGACGAACGTGAATTCGCCGAACCCGCCGGCGGCGGGCTGCCAGAAACCCACCAGGTCGTGGGCCTTCGCCCGCTTGCCCATCACGGCACCTTCGGGCGACGCCGAACGGACACCGGACCCGTCGGGGAACCGGACCCACGGGAAAAAGATCATCCCGTAATCGCCGTCCGGGGCGGCCGCCAGGGTCGCGGCCGTGGACTTCACGGTCGCGGCGTCGTCGGCGGAACCGCCGGCGAGGATCGCCATCCGGCCGGTGGCCTTCGCGTGAGCGATGAGACCGGCACCGATCGTCGACGCCGGGTAACCCGGGGCGGCCACAGCACCGGCACCGAGCGTGTCCGGGAACAGTGCGTTCGCGGCGGCCAGGACGTGCGACGTGGTGACCGCGCCGCGGTCGTCGGTGCCGGTGGACAGCACCGTCGGGGCCAGCAACGCCGGCAGGCGAGTCGGGTAGGTCGATGCGGCACCGAGATCGACACCGCGGACGTGCGCCGAATTCAACAGCCGGGCGACGAGCGTCGGGATGTCGGCGATGTTGTCCCACCGCTCGGTGGCGACATCGTTCACGTAGACATCGACGCGGACGGTTCCGGCGACGGTCCCGGCGACGACAGCGATCTTGATCGTCGCGGACCAGGCACCGGCCGACAGGGCCACGATCCGCGCCGTGTCGAGCGGCGTGCCGCCGGTGCGATCCTTGAGCACCAACAGGCCGGCGGCCGCGGCCGGGCCGACGACACGACCGACGAACAGCGTCGATCCGCCTTCCTCGAAGAACAGCCGGGCGGCGTCGTACAAGCTGCCGGAGTAGCTGTTCCGGACACCGAAAATGTCCTCGAACTGGGTGATCGACGCGACGCGGGCCGCAACGTTGGACGGGCCACGCTCGGCGAGCCCGACCAGGAACCCGCGGCCGGAGTCAGGTCCGGGCGGGTTCGACGGTCCGGTTCGGACCGATGTGGTAACGACGACTCCTGTAGCCATCAGGCCGGGTCCTCTCCATTGGTGCCGGCCTCGGCCGGGCTATCGGTGGTGGTGGTGCGACGGCCCTTGCGGCCGGGGATCGGGTCGCCGACGGTCACGTCCGGGCCGACGTCGATGGTGCTGCCGCCGAGCGGCTCGTCTGGGATCAGCCCGGCGGGGACCAGCTCGGTCGGCGATTCCTCGACGATGAGCAACACACCCTGGTCGACGAGCTTCATCACCGTTTCGTCGAGGACGGTGACGACGCGGGCGTTCGCGTCGACGGTGTGCCCTTCGTCGTCGTAGACGACCGAGTGCGCGGTGGTGTTCAGTACGGCGTAAGGGGTCATGGTGGTTACCTTCACGGTCGGGGGTGGTTGGTGGTGGGACGGTTGCCGTGTCGCGCTGCTAGACGATCACTTCGCCGGGGCCGAACAGGTAGATCCCCTCGAGCACCGCGGCCGGTTCACCGTCCGGCGGTGGTGCGAGCGGCCCCGGAACGGCCTCGATCTCTTCGGTCGTTTTCACCTCGAACTCGAGCCGGGCGGATCCGATGATCTCGGCGACGTCCTGCCCGAACTGCGGGGCCCCGTAGACCTGTTTCAGGGTGTTCGGGTCGGTCGTTGCGTGCTGCCCGTGCACGTCGTCGGCGACCAGGATCAGGCCGGGGATGACGGCCTCCTGGGCGGCGGCGATGTACCGGCGGATCATCGGTTCGACCTCGTTCCCCTCGAGGTGCCCCGTCAGGGTTCGGGCCATGACGTAGACCCTCACCCGGTACCGGAACGAATAGACGTCGTATGCACCCTGCATGGATTCACGCTGAGCACCGGTCTTGCCGGCGGTGTCGTCGATCTCGACGTAGACCGCCGGCCACTTCTCCACCGACATCGACGTCGGTTCGTACGCCTTGAACAGCTCGATGTCGGGCAGGGCGTTGACGTCGATGCCGTACCGGTCACGGATCAGCGCGACACGGCCCGGCATCCGGTCCCGCAAACGTCCGATGACAAGGTTCGCCACTCCGTCGGCACCGAGCATCAGATCGCACCGGTCGCGAGATACCGCTGGAGTGTTTTCGCCATCTGTTTCTTGGTCCGGTCGTTGAGTTTGATCACCGGGCGGGCCGGCATCTTCGGGGTGCCCTTCTGGTGGAACAGTGCCTTCGGGTCGTTGGTGCCGACCTCCAGCGAGTTGTCGGCGATCCGCTCGACACCGAGCGGGCGGCGCGTCAGGGTGTTCCGCAGATCACCGGCGCGGACCAGGGTCGGGCGGCCGGGGAACCGTGCGGCCTTGTACGCGGCGTACCGGGGGGACAGCGCGGCCCATTTCCCCGACCCGTTGGATGCGAAATGCGCCATTTCGGCGGTGGCGAACTGGTCGGCGATCGCCTCGAACGCCGGGCGGGCGTTGTGCACACGGTCCGACCACCGGAGCAACGTCCGGTCGACCAGCGCTTCACCGTCGACGGTGAACTGGAACCGCATCAGAACGCCCGGCGGTCACGGGACATCGGCGGCGGGAAACACCACGCGGCGGCCCCACCGTTACCGGGCCCACCGCGGATGATCGTGGCGATCGCCGTGTTCGCGTTCGCCACACCGTCGGTGTACCGCTTCCACAGGATCGCGGCGTAGGACTGCTGGTCGGACGGCTTGGCGATCTCGGGGAACAGCGCGGCGACCAGGGTTGAGGCGACACCGCACGCGACGGCGTACTTCACCCCGGCGTTCAGGGTGTCCAGAGCATCACCTGCCGGGACACGGCCGATGTTCGGAATCGCCGTGAACGTCCCGGCGGATAGCTGCTCGATCCACGCGATGACCTGCTCGTAAGTGGCGGACTTGTCCTGCCGGAGCGCGGACGTCTCGGGGACGATGACGGTCGACTTCACGAGCGCGCCGATGTCGGCGATCGACACGCCGTACACACCGACACCATCAGCCGGTAGCGCCGACGCCGTGTCGGGCGTCGGTGCTACCGGCTGCGGTGCGCCTGGGTAGGTCACGGGGTGCGGTCCTACTCCCCGTCGGCCGGGGTGTCGTCGTCCCGGGGAATCGGGCCGGCCAGGTAGCCGTCCCGGAGCCCGTTGGTGACCTGGTCGGACATCTTGATAGACACACAGTCACCGCGGCCGTTGTTGACCCATCCTGCGCCGGACGGGGCGAGGTACTGCGAACAGGTCACCATGTAGACCGGCTCACCCGGGGCGAGATCCCGGAACCGACCCGTCGGGGTCGTCTGGATGAACACCGGGCCGGGGGTGGTGAACCCGGCCGGTGTCGGATCACCCGGGACGGTCTGCATCAGCGCACCGAGCGCGTCGATCCGCTCGGCCTCGGCGACTGCCCGGGCCGACTCGACGTCGACGAATTGTCCGGGCACCTCGGCCAGGTTCGGCAGGGTGTCCGGGCGTTCCCGCGGTGGCATACCGGCAACGTTCAGCCCACCGACGTCGATGGAACCGAGACCGGGGACCTCCACCGGGCCGGGCACCGGCGGGACGAACGCCGGGGCGGCGTTGACGTCCTCGACGGGGCCGGACAGGTGACCGGATGCGATGAGGGCGGCCAGGACGCCCGTGTCCGGGACCGTCTCGGCGGCACCGACCATGGTGGCTGTCGGGGCCACCGCGGACGGTGCCGGGACCGTGACGGCCTCGACCGGGTCGACAGCGGCCACCGGATCAACCGGGGCCACTGTCGACACAACCTCGGTGGCGGCGGCCGACGCCGTGTTTGCGCCAGTGCGCGCGCGGCCGGCCATCAGGCGATCACATTCGAGATAACCGAGACCGACATCGGCTCGTTGATCGCGAACGTTTCGACCCGCGAGTGCTGGATCCGGGTGCGGCGGTACTTCCGCTCGGGGATCACCTCGGTCGCCGGCGGGATCTCTTCGCCTCGGACACCGACCATGCCGCGGTGGAACAGCGCGACGGACGTCCGCGGGGCCCGGCGGGTGATGACCCAATTCAGCCCCTTGAACCCGTCGATCTGCTTGTTGAACAGCGGGTTGTCCGGGCGCTTCTCCCGGGCCATCCATGCCTGCACCTTGTCGGCACCCTGCAACGCCTCGAACGCGTCCGGGTGACACAGGGCCGTGTCGACGGAGTAACCCATCTCGTTGTAGTCGACCCGGCCGATCGCGGCCTGGAGGTCGCGGAGCTGGGTCGTCCCGCTGTCCCAGTACGCGGCCGCCGGGGCGGTCTGCTGCGCGGCGATCAGCGGATCCGAGAACAGCTTGTTCACGGCCTTCGCGTCGGAAACGCGGATCATCGTGTTGATCAGCTTCCGGAGCTTGATCGCCACGACATCCCGGTTGTCGCGCCGTTCCTGCTCGTCGGTGACGTTGAAGAACGCGCCGGAGGTCTGCACCAGGGCGATGTTCGGAACGGCCTCGTCGACGTCGACCTGGGCGAACGCGGAACCCGGTTCGACGTTGCCGGGCTGCCGACCCGGTTCGGCGTTGACGAACAGGTCGAGCTGGGTGACCCGGTCGTAGATGATGACGCCGGCGTCGGCGCGGGACTTGCGGAAGATCAAATCCCCGATGAAGTACTGGGACGGAACGGCGTCGAGCACCTTCGTGATGACGGTCGGGTTCTTGAGGAACCAGTCGACCGTCATTTCGCCGGCGGCGACCGGCAACGGCGTACCCGGGCCGTAGGGCAGTTGGGGCATTTTCTGTTACTCCTTGCGTGTCGGCCGGGGCCGGGGTGGGTGGGTCACTGCTGGTCGAACGGGGTGGGCTAGATGCAGAGAATGACCGGCGTGTCCGCGCCGGCCGCGGTGTCTGCGGCACAGATACCGAGCGTGACCGCGGTCGATGCCTGGACGACGGCGCGACCGAGCGCGTCGGATGCCACCGCGGCACCGGCGGACAGCGGGGCCGTCCCGCAGGTCACGGTGACGTTCTGGTGACCGCGGTCGACGCCGACGGTCGTGCTGGTGGCGGCGTCGATTGCGGCGACACCGACGGCACGCTCACCGGCGGCACACTGCGACACCGCGGGGACGTTGCCGGTGCCACCGGCGACGACCTTCACGAACCGCTTGCCGGTGATCGCACCGACGGCGAGGAACGTGTTCCGCTCGTCCGCGCCGAAATGCTGGAATGTCGGGTTCGCCTTGCGGGTGTTGACCATGAGTTGCCTTTCAGGTGGTCAGGGGTTTGACGGGTGCTGTTCGGTGGTGCTGGTGGTCAGTTGCCGTCGGGGATGATGTAGCCGGCGTCGATGAACATCTGTGCCTGGGTGGCGGCGTCGACCTCGGACAGCGCCGTTTCCGTTGCGTGGCCGATCGACGCGGTCGGGAACACGGCGGGCAACAGGTTGATCACGGCGACTGCGCCGTCCTCGTCCTTGTCGAGCATCGCGGCGAACGCGGCGTAGGTGGTCGGGGCGACCTTCCCGGCGACCACCGCGGCGTCGAGGATGCCCTTCCGGCGGTCCTTGACCAGCGTCGCCTGGGCCTGCGCGCCGGCCTCGGCACCGGCCGACAGCGCGGTGAGGGTCTCGGCGTCGATGAGCTTGAGGATGCCACTGTTCAGCAACGGACCGAGCGCGGCGACCTGCGATTCGGACAGTGCGGTGATCTGCCCGCCGTTGCTCGGGGTGTTCTTCAGTGCGGCGTCCAGGGCGGCCTGCTGCGCGTCCTCGTTGGCCTTGACCGTGGCGGCGATCTCTTCCGGGGTCAGTCCGGTCTTGGCCGGCGTGGTGGCCGGTTCGGCCGGGGCGAACGTGATCCCGGCGGCCTTGGCGGCCTCGGCGACCTGCTCGTCGGTGGCGGTGTCGTCCAGACCGAATGCGGCGAGGATCTTCGCGTCGACCTTCGTGTTGCCCATCTTGGGTGCTCCCTTGTCGGTGGTGTGTGTCGTACTGCCAGCACCGCCACTGTTGGCGGTGTAGTCGGTCGGTTGTGGGACGGCGGCCGTGTCGTCACTCTCAGACAGGGTGAGGACGACCAGCGTTGCGCCGGGGTCGGCGTAGTGAAGCGGCCCGGTCCCGTATGCCTCGGTGATGTCCGCGAGTCCCTTCACAGCCGGCGGTGTGGTGCCCAACAGGGACAGCGCCCGGAGCGACACGGGGTGGACTTTCCCGCCGACGACCCTGTTCCGGATCATCTCCACCGACCGGCGGCGGTACCCGTGCGGGATCATGTCGGCCAGCTTCTCGGGCACACCGACGATGTCGGCCAACAGGGTCGTCCCGTCCTCGGAGATCCGCGGGTCGGTGATCCACCCATACGCCGGGTCGCCGTCACCGGTGAGCGGCGGGCGGCCGTTGACGTCCTGAAACCTCAAGTCGTTGTGACCGAGCTTCACCGGGGCCCGGTCGATCAGCGGATCCGCGTAGGACTCCACCATCGCGGCCAGGTCCTCCCGGGTGACCTTGCCGTCACCGGCGGATGCGGACCAGTCGCCGACCTTCACGATCTCGACGGCGCGGAATGACTTAGTGGGCATGGTGCACACCGTCACTGAATTCGGCGGCTGATTGTGGGACGGCCGTCGTGTCGTGATCGACCGGGATCGCACCTTCGGCGCGGTCTGCGTCCGTCGGCACGGGGTGTGGGATGAGTTCCCGGAACCCGCGGTGCCAGGCGATCGCGAGCCGGTGGTGCACCCATGACGGGCCGTTGAGGATGAACGGGCACCGCGGCAACCGGGCGTCGACGTCGGCGTTCAGGTGCCGCCGGCCCATCACCCGACCGAGCCGGTACGCCTCGGCCACCGGGCGACGTAGTGCGACTTTCGTTGGTATCAAACCTGTCTCGGTCACGCCGAACCATCCCCCTCGTACAGTCGGCCACGACGGCCGGTCAACAGTTCCTCCCGGAACGATTCGAGCGTCATCCGGCCGTTCGCCGACCAGTACGCGTTCAGTTCCGGGGCGGCCCATTTCCGGACGAACGCTTCGGACCCGCCGTGGAACAACAGCTCGTCGTCGATGTACCGGCCCTTGCCACCGCGGGCGTGATAGGCGGCGTTGATCCGGCGGGCCTCGGCGTTCAGGAAATAGCCGATCGTTTCCTCTTCGGCCGCTGCGTACAGATTCCGGACCTCATCGGCCCACGCCCGGCGGGACAGCTCGTCGAACCCGCGGCCGGTGTACCCGTCGGCCCGCAGTCGTTCCGTGGCGAGCTTCCGCTGCACACGGTCGACCGGGACCTCGTACGCCTCGGCGATCGCGTTCGCTTCGTCGTATCCCTCGTCGATCAACTGCCCGATGCGGTCCTGCCGGGCGTAGTCGTCGGCTTCACGTTCGGCGCGTTTCTGGTCCCGCCGTTCCTGGGCCCGCTCACGGTCCCGGATACGTTTCGCCTCGAGCCGGGCGGCGGCCTGCTGCTCGGCCTGCTCGGCCGCGTAGGCGGCGGCTTCCTTCCGCTCGAGTTCCATTGCGAGCCGGTCGATCAGCTCGTCCAGCGCCTCGTAATCGGACGCGGCCGCCGTTTCGTACCGGCCCATGACGGCCGTCATTTCGTCGGCGATCTCATCGACGGTCATATCGGACGGGTCCCGCATCGGACGGGCAGGTTCGGCCGGTACTGGAACCTCGTCGACGATCTCCCGGGCCGGTGCCGGCGGTTCGGGTTCCTGCTTCGGCTTGCGCGGCGGCCGCGGTGTCACGTCGGTGACGTCCAGCGCGGTCTGCCCGGCGGACTGGTCACCGAGCGGCCCGGTCTGGTCCGGGCGCAACCGCGGGCCCTTCGGCGCGGTCGGATCATCCGGGTCGACCGGTTCGTAGACGACGACCAACGTCCCGCGGCACCTGGCACCACCGCGGCAATTCCAGTACGGGCCCGCGCCGGGATAGTCGTTCATCGCGGCCTCGAGGTTCGCGTACCGCCGGCCGTCGACCCGGGCACACCGGTCACACGTCCTGCCGTCCAACAGCTCGGACGCGTAGATATCCGACGGTTCACGCAACGTGTCGATCCCGGCGAGACGACCATCACCAGCGGCGACGTGCACACCCTGCCGGGCCGTGTCCGTTGCCTGCGCCACCGACACCGTCTCGGCGGCCCTGATCACCTCAGCCGGCGTGACCCTGGGCGTGACGACCTGGGCGGCCGCGGCGTTCAACCTCGACCACAGGATCGCCGGACCGGCGGATGCCATATCGGCGTACCGGGCACCGCGGACCAGCGACACCGTGCGGGCCGGGGACACACCCTGCCGGGCGGCCTCACGGACCAGGCCGGCTGCGGACCGGTGGTTCACCGATGCCATAGCGTCAGCGATCTCCCGCACTGACTTGTCGACGACCTGCCGGATCTGCGGGGACTGCGCGGCCCCGAATTCGCGGATCGCCCGGGCCAGCTTCTCGGACTCCCCCGGTGGCAGGTCCCACGCGTTCGACATCGCGTCCAGGATGGAGTTTCGGACCTCGTCCAGGGCCTCGGCGGTCCGTCGGTACCCGTCACCAAGGATGTCGTCGATCTCGGCGAAATTCACGAATTGCTCGTGCGGGAACGTCGGCCGGAACATCCCCGGCGGCGTCCTACCTTCGGCCCGTTCGGCGAGGATGACGTACGCCTCGAGGTCGGCCAGGTCGTACGTGTTCACCGGTGCGCGGCCGCCGTTGCGGCATACCGGCGGGCCCGGTCGGTGAGGTTCGCGGCGTACGCCCGGCGGTGCTCGGACAGGGCCGCGGTTTCCTCGACGTCGACCGGGACCGGCTCGAGCACCGCCGGCGGGGCCGGGGGTTGCGCGGCCGGGTTCGCGGCGACGTCCTCCCGGTCCTTCGGGTCGATCGCGGGCATCCGGAACCGGGTCCGCACGTAGTCCTCGGCGGACCGGTCCAGGGTGATCGCGCCGGCCTCGAACAGGGCGGCCAGTTCCTCGGCGGTCGCCGACGCACCGACGTTGATATCCCGGGGCACCAGCGACGGGAACGGCTCGTCCGGGCCGTAGTTCAGTTCGACCAGGTCACGGATGATGTGCTCGGTTGCGGTGTCCGCGAAATCCTGCGCCGTGGCGATCACGGAGCCCTTGAAGAACTCCACGAATGTGTCACCGAGCGATCGCGCGCCGGCGTCGTGACCGAGATCCATGAACATCGCCAGGATGCCCGCGGACATTGCCTCTTCGTGGTATTTGATCTGCGGCAACGGGTCGATCAGGGCACCGGTGACGCCGATCAGCTCGAGCTTCGCCTTCCCGTGCGGCAGGGCCACACCGGACGTCCGGCCGGCCCGGGCCTGGGTGGCGATCTCGAGTGCGTCCGCGGAGTCCATCGCGTTGTCGTCGAAGTAGACGACCGGCAGACCCATTCCGTTACGTTCGACGGATGTCGCGCCGGTGCGGATCAGCTCATCCTTGATCAGCCAATTCTTGTATGCCTGCCGGAGCGCCGACGTGCCGTACCAGTCGGCACCTTCACGGTCGATGACGTACATCACCAGCCGGTCGACGCCGATGAATTTCCCTCCACCGAGCTCGGTCCCGGGTGACATCGGCCCGGACCCGTTGCGATCCCACAGTGCACCGACGGGCGGGTTCTGGACGATGCCAGACAACCCACCCTCTTCGTTGACACGGATCGCCTGGACAGTCGTCGGGAGACGCTGGGCAAGCTTCCGCAGGTGCACGAACGGCCGGTCGGTGATGTCGACCGGGTGACCGGGGTCGCCGGGGAACGTCACCGAATAGACCTGCTCGAACGGCATGAACCCGAACGGCAACGCGGACAGTGCCTGCCTCAGGTGGTCAAGCCAGATCACACCGCCGGCGTTGCGGTGCCGGGACCGGCGGGCCTTCCCCCGCTCGGGCAGACCGAGATCCGCCCGGACCGCGGCCATCACCTCAGGGCGGACGTCCTCCCCCTCGAGGTCCCACTGGGCGGACAGGATCGGTTGGGTGAACGCGGCCAACAGTTGCCGGGCCTTGCCGTCGGTGCGGCGCATCGAGTCGTAGACGGCCACCGACAGGGGAAACCTGAGCTCGAGGTTCGGATCCGACGGTTCGGCCTCCCAGACCTGCCGTGCCCTGGTCCCTACGGCATACGAGGGGCGCATGTGCCCGGTGTGGCCGATCTCAGTGCCGGCGATCTTGAGTGCGGTCCGTCGTGTCGGCGTCGTCATCCCTGCACTGTCGCCGGTGAGGATCGGCGATTGTGGGACGGTGCCCGTGTCTGGATAGGCAGGAACCCCGGCAGTCGGGGTTAGCAACGACCGGGGTTCCTGGGTGCGACGGTAGCAGAACGGCCCGGGTGACCGTCGAGGGTCGACCCGGGCCGTTGCTCCGATCGCTATCAGCTTCACGACCGGCGTAGTGCACGTCCGACATGCCCGGCGTACCGGAGGGCTGATCGGATCTGGTCGTCACGGTAGCAGAACGGGGAACGGCCCCCGCCAGACTGTGTCTGTAGCGGGGGCCGTTCAGGTCGACGGGTGGCCGGAGGTTTCGCCGCCGGCGGCCAGCGCGTGACATCGACGATCATAGGGCACCGTGCCGGCCGCTGCGATGGTCTGCGGCGGAAAGCACGGCCCCGACAGCGATCCTACTTCTTGCCGATGATCTTCCGCACGGTGTTCCGGGCCCGACCCGATGCTTTGGTGATGGACAGCTCGGATGCGCCGGCCCGGTGTGCGTGCCGGATCGCGGCGACGGCGTTCGCCTCGGCAATGGCGAGTGCCGCGGCGGTGGTGTCGACGCGGTTCAGTGCGACCAGGGCGGCCCCGTTCTCTGTCACAGGGTCACCCACCAGATCAACAACCCGGTGAGCAACCCGGCGAGGAACACCAGGGCGTGAGCGGTCCACGGCGACATCGGCGGTTCGTCCTGGTCCTCGTCGTCTGCCAGGAACCGGAGATCGACGGCCGGGGCCGGTTGGTGGATCGGCTCGAGCACCGCCCGAATCCGGTCGAACTCGGCCGGTGCCCAAAATCGCCACCGGCCGTCGACGAACACACCCGGGCATGACACCGCGTAGGGGCTACCGGTGAGCGACGTGTTGCCGATGATGATGGTCCGGCCGCAACACGGCATCGGCCGGAGGATCTTCGCCGGGGCCAGGTGGGTGTCGGCACCGAGCGCCCGGTCGGGGTCGCCGATACGGGCCAGGTAGGGGCGGGGCGTGACGTCCATCAGGTCCCACTCTCGGGCAGGAGGGTGACCCGGGTGTCAGCGTCGATGGTGAAATCGCCACAGTCGTCGAGACAGACCAGGTGAGTGACCGATGTGATCCACACAGGGTCAGTGTCACCCTCGATGTGGGCCTGTCGGCCGGTGTGTTCCTCGGTCAGATCCCGGGCGGCCATGAACGCCGTCTGATCGGCCGGCACCGCCGGTTCGGGAACGACGTAGAACCATGAATACCCGGAGTCTTGGCCTTCCCAGTCGAAGATGATCGGGCCGTCCCGCAACGGCTGATCGGGTGGGCCGGAATACTGCTCGGCCATATCGCCGGAGTTGCTGATCCACTCATCGAAGTTGCAGTGCCCGGCGTCGGTCAGGATTCCACCGCACGAGCACGGCGACCCGATCGTTGATCCGGTGACGGCGTGGCACGACTCGTCACCGCTCAGGTGTGTCAGTCGGCATTCGGTGCCCTTACAGATGATCCGGCCGCTCACGGCGTACCGACCGATCGTCCATTCGACACGGTGTGTGGTCGGGTCGTGCTCGTAGCGCGGTAACCCGGTGGGCGGCTTCGTGTCGGTCATTGGATCTCCACATCGGTGGTTGGTGGGGTGGTGTTGACGGGTCGGGGGGTCGGGAATGAGATCCGGCTGGTCGGATTCACCACGTACCCACTTTGCCGGTCGTCGTCGAGGAACAACCGCGTGTCGCGGGGCCCCTGAGCGAACGCGAACAGCACCCCGGACACGTCTCTGCCGGGGGCCAGTGAGCGGAACGCGATGGTGGTGTTCAGGTGGTCGCGGGTGAGGTTCCCGGCCTGCCGGACCGGGACGTCGGCGTGCGACACGGAACAGGTGTGCTCGGACTGGTGACCCTCACGGCTCGAGCACTGGCAGTTGTCGTGAGCCATGTACGGGCACCGGCCCCCGATGAGATCAGCCACCGTCGGGCCCCGTGTAGCCGACCGGGAACAGCTCAAGCACGGTGTTGTTGTCGACGGTGTGCGGGCCCCACGTCGACCGGAAATAGGTGTCTCCCCCGTGGGGACGGCCCGTATCGGTGATCCGGGCGTGAATGATCTCCCCGTTGTCCATCGTGCGGTTGAACCACCGGCCGATGTGAGCATCGGTGAGTTCGTCGGCCCGGATCCGCGTGTTCGGCACCGGCACTTCATGCACCGACTCGACCTGCTCGAGCAACGCCCGGATCTTGTCCAGCCCGTCGGACTTGCTGAGGGTGTTCACGCACCATTGCAGGCCGGGCGGCAAGTGACCGAACGCCATGTCGGTTTCGCTTGCATCGGAGTACCGGTTCAGCATTCTCCGTTGCGCGGTCCAGGCCGGGTCTGGGGCCCGCCGGACGTTCAGATCCTCGAACCATTCCACCGCGGCGGCCAGCTCCATACTGGACACCGAGACAGTCACCGACAGGGTTTGTGGCGCGTTCATCGGTTCGCCGGGGTTGACGACCGGCCACGACCCGGACACGACCAGCGGCGGTGTGCTCACCATGACGGGGGCCGGGGTCGGTTCGGCGGGGAATCTCGTCGCGACGTCGGCCGCAAATGCCCGGACCCGCTGAAACTGGGCCTCGATGTAGGCGTTGTCGAACGGCTCGGCCGCGCGGATCCGTGCCTCGTACGCCGTCCGGGCCTTGTCGACGGCCCGGTTCAGCTTCTCCGTGCGCCTGGTCTCGGCGGCCACCAACAGGGCCAGGTGGGCCTTCACGGTGTCGAGGATCAGGGCGGCCGGGTACTCGAATCCGATGCCGCGGGCCCGAACGTGGGTGCCCTCGAAGTACCGGAATCCGGTGTCGATGGGTTCGGGTTCGGTGCCGGGGGCGAATCCGGTCCTCAGGGTGCCGTCGGACTTGCGGACCTCGACGGCGGGTAGCTCGTCGAGTTCGATGATGATCTGTGTCGCGGTGATCTTCACGCGGGGTGCCTTTCAGGGGGTATGCGGAACGGCCCCGACCTGGTGGGGTCGGGGCCGTTGGGGGTGGGTCAGACGTTCGGGGTGGCGTTCCAGTCGCCGACGACCTCACGGATGACTGCGGCGTCCTCGGCGGTCAGCGGCGCGTCGATGTCGTCGTAGGTGATCCTGGTGAACGTCAGGAACGCGTCCTGGTCGTGGTCGGGAACGCTGAGCTCGGCCATCAGTTCGCGGGGGGTGATCGGGGCGGTGGTGTCGGGCATGACGTGTCCTGTCTGTCGGCCCGGGTGGCGGCTCCATCGGGTCTGTATACATTTGAACACGTCGGGGGCGGGGCTGTCTAGGGTTGAACAGGACAACCTTGCAACGGGGTGTGACATCCGCGGTAGAACTTCTACGCCGAATGTCACACCCCGGCCGGCCACCGTGACAGATCCGTGGAAAACGATCTTCCACCCGATTGCAGACCCGTTGCCACACAACGAATCTCAGTGACAACCGGGTGGCAAATATGCCAGAAAATATACCGGCGGACGTCCGGCCTACTCGGGGGCGGCCGGCGGAACCGACTCGATCGCCGTGATCAGCTCGGCCACATCCCCACCGTCGGCCTTCATCCGGATCGCCAACTGCGCGGCCTGCCCGGGGGCCTGCCGAACCCGGTCCCGGCGTTCCTGTTCGTTCACCGCGGCCAGCCTCAATTCCTCGAGCTGGTCGTCGTCGTAATCGGCGAAATCGGTCATGCTGCACTCCCTGGGAGACTCGTCGGCCACGCATCGGACGTCAGCCATTGGACACGGGCATTCAGTGAACCATTCGCCGATGCCCACGTTCCGGAGAACGACACCGATCCACCGCCGGCCATGTAGATGTTGATCAGGTTGGTCGTCCCGGATGCCCGAAACGGCTGATAGACGGCCGTCCCGCCACGGGAACGGAACCCGGCCACCGGGGTGTGAATCGGCTGCGACGGCGACCCGTCAGGGCAGGCGAACCCGATGATCTCCATCATCACCAGGTCACCGGACCGGCGGATGAGGACGTTCGTAGCCGTGCCGGAGCTGCCGGCGTCGATCGACACCGATCGCCACCCGGTGTCGCCGACAACGGGCGTCCACCCGGTGTTGCCGGTGCCGGTCCGCTTGACCCACTCGGGCACACCGAACGTGTTGTTCGTGTCGACGTACCGGGTGCCGGGCGGCGCGACCCTACTGCCCTCGGGCGACCCGGTGCCGGACAGGAACGGGTACGTCGACCACAACATGCCACCGGCCCCGCCGGCGTTCTTCATCAGGAACGCACCGTCGGTGACGGACGTCGACGGCAGGCGAGACAGGGCCCCGGCGGCCGACCCACTGATCAGGTCGCCTTTCGCCGTGACCATCGACAGCGGCCATGCCTGGGCCAGAACACCGGCCACCGCGGCCGCCAGGGACTCAACGGTGACAGCGTCGAACACACCGACCGACGACGACTGGTGGGCCGTCCCGGTCCAGTAGGCGTTCTGCGACGCACCGTCGAAATACTCACCCGGGGTGTCACCGAGCTCGACACAGATCCCGTCGACGTCGAGGGTGTCACCGGCGGACCACGTCGGGGCGGCCACACCAGCGGCGACCAGGACATTCGAGTTCGCGGTGGTGCCACCGGCGATTGTCGTCACGGTGAGGCGTGTCCAGGTGTTCGCCGGGCAGGACACCGCCGGGCCGTTGACAGCGGCGAACCCGGTCGGGTCGAACCGGAGCATCAGGGAAATCGTCTTGGACGGTCGGACCCACGCCGACATCGAATACGTCGCGCCGGGGGTGGTGTTGAACACCCCGGAGATCCCGGACAGGCCACCGCCGGCCAGGTTCCCGCCGGCGGCCGTCGAGCTGGTCGACCACAGTGACCGCAGGTAGGACGTCCCGAATTTCGCGCCACCGACGGTTGCCCGGGTCAGTGCGGCGACACCGCCGGTGCCAGGTAGGGCCGTTCCGCCGACGACGGTCTCGAATGACGGGTTCGTTGCCAGGTTCGTCCGGGTGCCGTTGTTGTTCGATGCGAGCAGCGCGTCGAGGACCGATTGCTTCGGGGTGAGGTGGGTCGGGTCGGTCGGTGCGACGGCCACGGCCTGCCCGGCGGTGTTCCGCTGCATCAGGGACGACGGCGACGCTGTCGGGCTGATCGACACGCCGACGGTGGGCGGGCCGTTGCCGGCGGCGGCACGGTAGGGGGCCGTGAATTGCGGTATCGACGGGTAGTAGTTCGCCACCGCGGCGGCGCTGTCCGCGGCGGCAGTAGCGGATCCGGCGGCCGCGGTGGCCGACCCGGCGGCCGCGGACTGTGCGGTCTCAGCACCGGTCCGGGCGGTCTGCGCGTCGGTTCGGGCGGTCTGCGATTCGGTTCTAGCCGTTTCCGATCCGGTCCGGGCAGTCTCGGCACCGACCCGTGCCGTGTTCGCGCTGGTGGCCGATCCTGCGGCGGCAATCGCGTCCTGGTGGGCGTCGTTTGCGGCGTCCTCGGCCAGGTTCCGGGCGGTGTTCGCGTTCGTGGCGGCCCCGGTGGCCGTCCCGGCCGCCGTCATCGCTGTCGTCGCCGACCCGGCCGCGGCCCCGGCGGAACCCGCGGCCGCCGTGGCGGACCCACCAGCAGCACCAGCAGCCGACGTCGCGACACCGGCCTGGGTGGCCGACGTCGCCGACGATTCCTGCGCACCGAGCGCGGCGGCCGCGGCCTCAGCAGCAGCGGCGATCGCGTCCTCCACCGCCGACCCGATCCCGCCGGCGGACAGCTCGGCCTCGATCGCGGCGGCCTCAGCACGGACCGCGGCCGCCACGGCGTCGGTGACGGCCTGGTCTGCGTTGCCGACCAGCTCGGCCGCGGTGTCGTAGGACTCCATCAGCCCCTCGACGTAGGCGACCCACGCCGGGGATGGTTGCGGGCCGACGGGGTCGAGGGTCCGCCGGTCGACGTCGACCAGGAGGTGATACGGGCGGGAGTCGGTGACCTGGCACCACCTGGTGGTGCCGGTGGGCCACAGCTCGACGAATTTGATCACCTGCCCGGGCAACGTGGTGTCGACGTTGAACACGGCCAGACCGCCGATCACGTCGACGTTGAACGGTTCGGCGGTCCTCAGGTAGTCGCCTTTCACCATGCGGAGCGGGTGGACCTCGAGCCCGCGGGTCACGGCGACGTCGGCCCCGATCGTCGAGTGCCGGGTGTCGACGGTGATCTGTTCAACGGTCATGGTGCGGAGTGTTCCCGACGTCGGGCGGCCGTTGTGGGATGGTGCCCGGGTTGCTGTCCTGAGACAGCAGAACGGCCCGACCGGGTGGTGAGCCCGGTCGGGCCGTTCTGTTTGTCTGGGCGACCTCTTGGACGGGAGACACCGACGACACTAGCGCACCTTGTGGAAGGGGTGCCGGTGAGCCTAGACCCGGGTCGGCCAGTGCCACCGGCCGGGACTGCCGATCGTCTCGTTGCCGTCCTTGTCCAGGTCCAGCGGAGCTTCGGCCCTCGACGTCGCCCACAGGTCGTCGGTGCCGTCGAGGGTGACCCGCAGGTTCACCGTCCCGCCAGCGTTGACCCGGACGACCACGGCCGGGAACTCGTCGCCCTCATTGGCCGGGTTCCCGGCGTGTGCCTGGTAGCCGATGAATTCCGGCGGCTCACCGGTTTCGCGGGCGACCTGCCGAATCCGGGTCACCTCGTCGAACCAGTCGTTGCGGCGTTTGTTGATCTCTTCGGCGTCCTGCGCGCTGAGCGTGTAGACCACCGTTCGGGTCATGCTGACCTGTTGGGACATCGGTTCCTCCTGTTGTTGTGCGGCGGACAGGAATGCCCGCCGGCGGTTCTTCTGCCACCGGGACGGATACCGGGTCACCGGCCTTCCCTCAGGGATACCCACACACCCACACCGATCACGACGATGACGGACAGCAGCACCACCGCCGTTCGGACGTCTACCGGGTAGACGACACCGCCGATCACGGTGTTAGCCGTTTTCGTTCCTGCCGGGCGCTCGACCGCTCCACCGCGGCCGGATCAGCTCGGGCCAGGGCGGCCGCGTCGAGATATACCCGGCGGGCGAGCGCCGACCGCGGGTCAGGGTCGTCGGCACGCAACGCGGCGGCCCGCTCGAGCAACCCGGCGATCCGCTCGGTCTCAGCGGCCCGCACATCGTTCTTCACGACCGACATCGGCCGGCGGATGCTCACGGCCCCACCTCGAACGGCAACGTCGGGTAGGACCGGTGAACCCGTTGCATGATCAGTGGCAAATACGGGCCGTGCTGTTCGACCAGCACCGTCCGCATACCCTCGGCCAGCGCGGCCTCACCGGTTGTCCCTGACCCGGCGAACGGGTCCAGCACCACACCACCTGGTGGGGTGACGAGCCGGACGAGCCACCGCATCAGCTCGAGCGGCTTCACCGTCACGTGACCCTCACCGGCGACCCTGGGGCGCTCCGATTGGGCGGCCTTCCCCTGGTACCGAAACACCGGGTAGAAACGGGCTGCGCCGTCGACCGGTTCTTCCGACCACGGTTCCCTCGAGCCGGTCACCTCGTCGAGGACGGCCGCGGTGTCGGCGTCGATTACGACGTTCGCCGGCCACCGCTCCACCCCGTCATCGTCGACGGACCGGCACCCGTCGATATTCAGCCCACCGACGCCGTGGTCGGCGACGTTCCGGATCGTCGGGCCCTTGAACGGTTTGCGGGCCACCGTGATCGGTTCCTGGGAGGGTTTCAGGGCCGTTCCCCAACCGGTCGCACCGGGGGCGGCACGGTCCTTCCGCAGGTTGTTCAGGAACGGCCTGCCGTCCGGCTCGAGCCTTTCCGGGGCCCGGTTCTTCGCGCCGTACTCGATCACCGCGGCGTCCATCGAGCTGTCGAATCCCAGTTCGGCCCGCAGGATCGACCACTGTTCCCACGTCGGCGCGGCCGGTTGCTTCCCCTGGGTCGTCCAGTGCCCGGCCATACCGGACGTGCCGAACAGCCGGTCGATGTCGGCGTTTGTCCACCCCGCGACGTCACGGGCGGCCGCCAGGAACGCCGTGATCGGCAGGGCGGCCAACCTGCGGCCCTCGTCGACGACCAGGGGCACACCGTCGAGGTAGGCGGTCATGCCGTCGGTGACGTTCGCGGACTTCGGGAATCCGTTGGAGTAGATCCACGCGATTCCGTCCCGGATGTCGAACCCGGCGTCCTCGATGCCGGCGGTGAGTCGGTGAGCGGTCCTCGGGGCCCCGAATGCGAGCAGGTGCCCACCCGGCTTGAGGACACGGAACGCCTCAGTCGCCCACTGGGTGCACCAGGTCTGAAAATCAATCACCTTGTCCCACCCGTGACCCATGAACTCGAGGTTGTACGGGGGGTCGCACACCACGGCATCGACGGAATCGGCCGGCATCTGTGCCATTGCTACGACGTTGTCGCCGTGCCAGACGGTCACGTCGCCGTCCTCGTAGTGGACGACCGGTGGCGGGGTCAGAACGGCCACGGGTTCGCCGGGTCAGGTTGGCAGATCGGGCACTGGGCGGCCGGGTCGTGCTCGGTCCGGTCGGCACCCTGGGAGCACGCCCGGGACGCCGGGTTGTGCAACGCGCCGGGCCACACCTGCACCAGCAGGTTGCCGGACCCGTTGTGACCATCACGGACGGTGTTCATGATGGTCCGGCCGGAGTAGGTGCCACCGTCGAGGGACCACGGGTCGACCGCTGCCGGTATGTCCAGGTCGGTGACCCGGTACATCTGCAACGGCTCGAGGTCGCCATCACCGTACGGAACAGCCGGGCCTAGTGCCGGGTGCTGATCAGTCATCGTTCATTCCTCCCACGGCAAGGTCACATCACGGTCCGCCGGCACGTCCACCCGTTCCGGATGGATCACACCGACTGAGGCGAGCATCTTCGACCCACCATCGACCGGTTCTTCCCACTGCCGGAACGTTGACCAGAGCACCCACGATTGGCCGTCACCGCGGTACTGATCAACCATGCGGATCAGCGCACCATGGATCTTCCGGTGCTTGAATGCCCGGGTGTAGTCGACGTCCTCGGCCGGGACGACGTCCGGCATCGTCGCGAACGCGCCGACGGTCCCGATCTTGTACCCGGCGACGGTGTAGTAGGTGACGCCGTCGAACACCCCGGCAACCTGGTAGGGCACGCCGTCGATGGTGACCGGTTCGGGGTCAGGGTCGATCAGCACCCGGTCGGCGACGAACTGGGCGGTTCCAGCGCTGATCCCGGTTTGTCCGTGGCGCGGGCCACCGACGAACCGGCACATCGTTTCGCATTTGAACATGACATTTTCGCCGACGACGATGTCGACGGGGACCGGCTCGGGCGGGACCTTCGGGCCGGTCATCGCTCGTCCGACCTGAGGTCCGACGGGATCGCCGGACGGGTCGGGATCACGGCCCCGTCAGCCTGCAACGGATTCGGCCGGAACTCGGCCAGACGATCCGACACACCGAACGAACCCGGCCGCGGACCACCGTTGATCGCAAGGCACGAATGGGCCTGCATCGACGCGGCGTGCAACGACCGGACCGCAGTCGTCTTGTCCGGCCCCTCGGGGAGCACGTCCAGCAGCGTGTCCAGCAGCTCACCGAACGCCTGCCGGGACACCTCGAATGCGGCGACCTTCTCGGGGGTGTCCGCCGGGTGAAACGCAAACCAGGCGTGCATCTGGTCGGCGGTCGGACCCGACGGGCGTGCCGGCGGCCCGGACGGAACCGGAACCTCGGGCGGTGCGACGTAATCGTTCACAGGAAATTCCTTCCGAATGGTTGGGGGGAAACCGTGGATCTGGCACATATAACCGGGGCGGCGGGCCAGGTTAAAACTGCCTGTCGCCCAAACTAGCAGTCCCGGGGGCAGGCCGACGGCCCACCGTCGTTATCCCGCGTGGCCGGGCACCCCGGGCGTAGTGCATCAGCAGGTACCGGAGCGCATCCGCGGCGTGATCCTCCGACTTCGTGTCGACGTCCTCAGGGTGCCGTTTGTCCCTCGGGACGGACGGCAGGGTGCGGATCAGGTTCGTACAGGTCTCCATCACCAGCAGGCGCGGCAACCCGTCCGGTCTGACCCTCAAGTGCTCGTCGACCAGGGCCCACCCGTCGATCCTCGAGTTGATCGCCCGGACAATCGTGCCCATCCCGAACCCGCGGCCGTAGGTGTAGGCGATCGACCCGGGTGGCGGTTCGTCCCGGTTGATCGCCTTGAGCAGGTTGTTCGGGCCTCGAATCCACATAGCCGGATCCATGACGACCGGGATCGGCCGGGTCGGTGGCATCCGTTCCCCGTCGACCTCGAGGGACTTCATCAACTCGACCTGTTCCAACGGTGTCAGACCGGTCTTGTATGCCTCCCGGTAGATCACCACCAGGTTGTCGGGGAGCAGCGCACCCCACAGGGCACAGAACGGGGCCTCGGACCCGTAGTCGACTGCGACGACCCGTGGGAACCCGGCCAGGACGTCGAGGTTCAGGTGAGGCATATCCGGTGGGATGACGTGAACGTTCTTCCGCCACTGGGCGAACCGGACACCCTCGAGGATGTCCCAATCGCCGTCGAGCAGGGCCCGGCGCATCGTCGGGTCCTGCGAGTTCAACTGTTTCCGGTAGGCGACCTGGTCGAGGGACGGGTTGTCGGATAGCTTCGCCGGGATGTAGCACCGCTCGAGCGGTTCCGGGTCGAGCTCGGTGACCGCCGGCGTGAACGGCACCCCGTGGGGCAGGTGGTCAACCCACCGTTCCTTCACCCACCCGTGACCGGGGCCGCCGGGGTTCGTCGTGGCGATCATCCTCGACGGGATACCGAGCTCGTTCATCCGGTCCTTCACCGTCTGGCTGTTGGTCCTAAGCCGGCTCAGTAGGTACCGGTATTGCTTCGCGCTGAATTGCGTCAGTTCCTCGAATATCGCCAGTTGGTATTCGGCACCCTGGTAATTCTCGAGGTCAGCGTCGTTTTCGAGGTAGGCAAGCTCGAACACCGACCCGTTCTGGAACTCCCACTGGTGGCGGTTCCGGACGTACCGGGCCAGGCCGCGGGGGATCTCCTGCCTCAGGTAGTCGACGACGGCCCGCTCGAGGTCGCCTCGGGTCCGGCGGAACAGGATCACCCGACAGCCGGGGACCTGCACGCACATCCGCACACCCTCAGCACGGGCCCACCTGGACTTGCCACCGCCGGCGGCCCCGCCGTACAACAGTTCGTCGGTGATCGTCGACATCGCCGTGAGCTGCCGGGCGTGCGGCTTGAACGAGTACGTCAGAACGGGCATGCCGTCATCATCCCTTCGCGGTCGGGAATTCCATCGCCGAATCGAACACCACAGTCATCGGGCCGATGTC
>Ga0247815_10000161_pt1 | contig 51610 bp, 73 predicted proteins | sample UWRJL194509B1_FD_181014 | JGI IMG/M metagenome (GOLD analysis project Ga0247815, IMG submission 181014) | Plant litter microbial communities from Arlington Agricultural Research Station in Wisconsin, United States - UWRJ-L194-509B-1 | ecosystem: Environmental > Terrestrial > Plant litter >... | reverse complement strand
AGTACTGTAAACTGCCTACCATTTTTACTACCTTGGGCTTACTACCAATATGGCCACTTCTCTTTCCTTCTACCTGAAGCGTACAACAGTCTATTTACAGTACTCTTGCCACGATGGGCGGGTGCAGGTCAGCACCGGGCTCCGGGTGAACGTTGACCTGTTTCAAAAGAATAAACTTCCCAAGGATCAAGCCGCTGTAATTCGCCGGCTAGGAACACTCGTTGATAACTACGAGGTCGATATGAGACAGGCCGGAAGGCCTACCCGATCCGAGGATGTAAAAGCGCTGGTGCTGGAAGAAACAAACCAAAAGCCCCGTGCAAAGCCGGTAATTGCATCCCTAACATTCTTCCAACTATTTGAGCGATACATCAAAGAGGTAGAAGCCGGGCAGATCCTGAATGACGGGAAGAAGTACAGCGCATCCTTTATCAAAGTGGCGAATGTGGTAAAGAACCGCCTTCAGAAGTCACCACTTGCCAATGAGAACCCGGCCACTCTAACGGAAGATCACATGAAGGCCTTCGTAGCTGAGCAGACAAAATCCGGATTGGCAAAGAACAGTGTGGCTAGCTACATGGATTCCATTCTTTCCGTATATAATGGTAGCCGGAGGTTGGGCTGGCACAAGGGGGCCATCCTGGAAACAAAAGCATTTTCGGCCAAACGGGAAGATATTGACCATGCCGTTTATCTGACCCATGAGGAACAGCAAAAGATCCTGGATCACAAATACGAGGGCAAAGAGGCGTTGTGGCGGGATGCCTTTATCCTGGGCTGCAGGTTGGGCATGCGGCACAGTGACCTTTACCGGCTCACCCCGGCACACAGGAACGGGGACGTAGTGAACATCAACACCACCAAGACAACTACCGCCGTATGGGTGCCGCTGGATGCCGTAGCTAAAGAGATATGGGATCGGCATGCCGGGGTGTTTACCATCCCTCAGCTCACGCCATTTATGGAATTTGCAAAGACCCTGGGCGAAGATGCGAAGCTGACTAAGCAGGTGCTTTTCACACGAACCGAAGGCGGTGCAAAGGTCGAAAGATGGGTGCCGAAGCATTCTTTACTTGGGACACACACAATGCGCAGATCCTTCGCCACCAATGCCTTTAAGGCGGGTGTACCAATGATTTCTATAATGAAAGTGACTGGACACAAATCTACTGCGAACTTCATGAAGTACATACGCCTGACGGATGAAGAGCATGCCGAATTGCTTTTGAAGCATGACCATTTTAAATAAGCACATTCAAACATGCTTATTCTTACAAAAGAGGAGAGCGCAATTTTGCGCTCTCTAAACTATTGAGGTTCAGGCAAATAAAAAGCCCCGATGTTAGAGCATCGGGGCGGCAACATGACAAGTTCTATAATTGACTTGGATTGTGGAATATTAAAGATACAGTTTTTGCTAAAATAGGCGCGCTCAATTTTCAGTGCTCCTAAATGAAGTTCCCATGAAGTTAGATTTACCGCTACTGGCGCGAGATAAGCGGTCAGATTCGACCACTTATGAAGTTAGAGGGGGATTAGAAATAAAAAGACCCGCCCGGGTGCGCTGTTCATCGGGAAGCGTGGCAGGTTCTATTGATGTAAATTTAAGCGTCTCCGTCCATAATACAAATTTAAATAAAAAGCCCCGATCTCTCAGGGCTTTCGTTTACTGTAGATTAGGCGGTGCGCTTAATCACAATCAGCCTCTTCTTATGAAGAGAGCCACAGGTCTCATCGGGCGCAACCGGTGAGGGCTTTTTATTTATGCAAAAATACTATTTAATTTCAAGCCTCTTCCCCTCTTCCGTAGCCAGTAATCGAATAACCCCGATGAATGACTTAACCCCACGGGTCGCACCTATCTTTAGCAAAAGATCTTTCAGCTCCTTTTCAGCGCGCAGGTTCAATGGTTCTGTTTTATCTTCTTCTGATTTACGGGGTCTGGCCATGGATCAAAGATAATAAGCGTGTAGAAATAAAGTAGAATTTATTTTGCACTTTGGGTTTTTGTATAGATATTTGCAACACAAACAAAACTATGAAGGCTGCTGGAATTTACAAAATGCTCTTAGAAGATAAGAATATCAATGCTGGCTAATTGGCTCGATTATGCGGATTAGACTATGCGTCAATCTACCGAGCAATAAGCCGTGACACCGCAATATCTTTCAAAACAGCGGAGATCATTAACAGCATATTCCCTGACATAAACATTTCTTGGCTGCGTACCGGTTTGGGGGAAATGAAATCTTGTAAGCCTATAGGTTATCCATTCCGGCAAGGTAAGCGTAATAAATTGGCTGTTGTAACTTGCGAAGGCTTCCACTACGCTACTGCCTGCAATGAAGCTGCCGCATTCAATATCGTAACAGCATTAAATAAATAAATATGGCGAAGGCTTCAATTTTGACCGATCTTATCAATTATCTCAATATCCCTGTAAGCACATTTGAGCGCAGTATTAATGTTGGCCCAAGTACCATAGCGAAGGCGATAGGAAGAAATAGTGTTATTAAAATGGACACTATTGTTAAGATCCGATCTATATACCCGCAGGTAAGTGAAAGCTGGCTGCAGAGCGGCAGAGGTGAAATGATTGCCAATACTGTTCCGCAGGATCTTATTTTGCAAGGCGCTAGATTAAAGCACGTAAGAGAGTTACTCGGGATGAGCCAAGATGATTTTGGGAAAGTTCTTGGCGGTGAAGGCAAACCTGTTGATAAGGCCACAGTATCAAAGTATGAAAATGGCCTCCTAAGCCTTTCGGCACGCGCAAGATTAGAATTGCATACAGCATTAGATGTGAATAAAGATTGGCTCGAAAACGGGGATGGCTACTTACCTTTTAATGCATCAGTCAAGGTTCCTGTAAATGATGAAGAAGACTTCACTACCCTCATTAATACCGTTTACAATGAAATAGCTGATGTTCATCAATCTTTAGCGATTATTTCTCGAGCGATGTCTAAGATTCATCATCTTATTGCTAGAAAAAAAGGAGACCTCAAAAGTGAGGGCTCCTAACACCTAACTGTAATAACTTTACCGTCAGCCTATCAGCGCTTTCTTAGCCTTACTATACAATGCCTCACGCTCTTTTAAGCCCATTTCTGAACCTGCTATGCGCTTGGATATGGTTATGATCTGGCCCTTGTCCGCTTCATCATTCAGGCTCTTGTACTTGGCAAAGACCCACATAGCCGAATCCACGGCGTAAGCTTCAGATGTCCGGCATAGGCTAACCAATTCCCGCACATCCATTCCCTTAAACTTTGCGTATGCTATGGCGATATCCTTTCCAGTGGCCTGCAAATGACCAAAGCCCCGGTATAACCATCCATCCCCATCTTCTTTATTGCCCAGCTTACGGTCAGCATCGCGGTTCTTATCCGCATACACGGTGTTGGCTATGGCCTGTTGATCTGCGGCTTGCTTACCTGTAATACGCCCATGACGAGCCGCTAAGCGTGGATTACGGGCGTAGTATTTGAACGTAAGGATTAGATTAGCCGGCGTATAGTTAAGATTCTCCGTCTTCTTTTGGAAGTTCTGGCTTTCGTGTGCCGCCTGTGATAAGAATGCGGCCATTCTGAGCGGCGTATTGATGTCATAAAGCGGTGCGGCACCATTGATCGCCGCACAGAGTGTTTCTGATTGGGCGAATGGCATTGGTACTATCTGCTGAAGTTGCGGGGCTGTGATCTTCATGCTAAAATACTTTCTTGATTAAGAGAATGACACCGACTGCAGCGGCAATAAGTATCCACGTCCACAATGCCCAGCTACGCCATTTCTGCATGCCGTCCTTAGCTTCTTTCTCATTGGCTATGGCTTTATCCCTTTCTAGAGTAGCGGCGTTTAAGGCCCCTTGATCTACTGTTACCCGGTAATGGTTCACATAGAAGGTATCTGTTCGGATGTAGGATGGTGGACATGGGACGCGAACTGTCTTGGTGATCATATTGCCGACACCAGCAAATTGATGCAGGATGCTATCGCAATCCACCGTCACGGTATCTACATGATACACCGCTTTGCCTTCCCGGTATTCTACACGGGTGCTGTCAATGATCCTAGCCGGTATTCTGTTGGCTGCTTCCCTGGCAAATACTGCCGGCTGATACGCTACCACCTTCCCTATCTTTCTTACCGCCCAGCGCTCAGACGTGCAGCCGGAAGTACCGATCAGTAGAGCGAGTATAGCGATCAGCAATAAGACCGCACACAGTATCTTGGTGAACGTCTCATTATTGATGTTGATATCATCATCGTTGTAATTGTCTTTCATGGCTTAGTTTTTGGGTACTGTAGATTTAATACTGTCCTGTCTCAGCTTATACGCAATTTGACTATCTGAGACCGCAGCTTGAACATCTTTGTCATGGATAATCTGATCATAATTGCTGCACTTGGGCTGAGCGTTATTTTCGCTGCGCCTTTGCGCCGGAAGGCTACTGGATGTTGACCACAATATGAGTATCAAGGTTATAGTGCTCATTACTGATCCTCGTTTGGTAAGCTTTGTTGTTTTGGACGGTTGTATAATATCTGCAGTGTCCTGTCTTTCTCTGCATTCCGCTGGTCCTGAACCTGGATGATCTTCTCCTTGAGTTCGATTATCTTGTCCTTGTCTTGCAACTCCTTGTCTATTTGCCCCCTTAACCAGCGAAGCGTGTAAACGTTGGACGCTATTAATAGCACGACTATGCTCGGCCACGGGAATGACTTGATGGCTTTGATAGCATTGGTGAACGCTGCGATTGTCTTTTCCATTCATTGTTAGTACCCTTTAAATATTGGTCTAAGGGCCGGGCTCTAAAAGTGCATTTATGGGTTAGGTGGGTTGACGTTAATATCCCCACTGTCTGTATTGACCTGTCCAGCCCGGTTCTTTGCGGCCCCGAAGTAATACCCGGTAACGGCACCTAACGAAGTCAACAGGCCGGTAATCAGCTGTGTCCGTGTGGTAGCATCGTCACCATACTCCATACCCAGGTAGCCGAGTAGGAAGAATGACCCACCTATTAGCATTACGGCTATGATAGACGTTGTTGATGTTTGCGAAAATGGATTGCTCATAAAAAGCATTTTTTAAGTTGTAAAGCATCTTCCGGGTTCTCTGCACTCTGTTTAAGGTGAGCGGCCAGCGATGCTTCAGTGAAAAATATTGTTTGGGGCTTACCATCGATTTTGATGATCACAGCGGCAGCCCATTTATTTACCTCGCCGAAATCCCGGCTCTTGTTCTCAACATTGTGGACTAATACACCCAGCTTTGCTTTGTTGCTCATGATTGATAATTTGCCAGGGGTCGCCCCCGTAGTTTAAATATTAGTGCATCATGCGGATCATCATCATGATCGCTTTGATGTATGGACCATAGAGAATGTAAAGGATAAGTGGTCCGGTACCTGCGATGATCACACATTCAAATTGCAGGCCGGTAGGAACACCGTCAACCAGTTCGTCACCACTTTCTACCTTTTCAAAATAGGCTTCCGCATCCGTTTGAGTGATAATCTCGTCAGCGGTTACGGACTTGATACCAAAGATCAAATCACCTGTTACCGGGTCCAGCACTTCGCCCAAATCTGTTGCTACTACGTTTGTGTACATTTTGCTTTGTGTTTATGATCAATGTTTTAAAGTGCTGGCGGTGCCGAAATGGCTTGCCATGTTCCTGAAGCTCCTGTTGTAATTCTCTTGTAGATGGCGCCACCTAAGGCAATGCTTGGGCAATACACCTCAAATCCTACCGGTGATGTCGGGTAAGTAGCATTCAGTGTGGCTTTGCTCAATCCTACCGTTGTGGCGCTGATTGCATAATTGCTGCTGTAATTGGGGATGTTCAAAGCCCCGGTGGCTGCGTTGTAGGTTGTCACACCGCTGGTGCCAGATGTGGTAAGAGTTACCAGTGCATTTGTCCCGTTGGTCCCATTGGTTCCGTTCGTTCCTGCTGCTCCGGTTGCACCCGTTAAACCGGTCGGCCCTTGTGCTCCAGTTGCTCCTGCATCTCCCTTTGCACCTTGGATACCCTGCGGCCCGGTTGCGCCGGTTATTCCTTGTATCCCCTGTGCGCCTGTTGCCCCTGTTAACCCAATATCACCCTTCGCCCCCTGTGGCCCTACTACACCCTGAACGCCTTGCGGGCCAGTGTCGCCCTTATCGCCTTTCGCCCCGGTGCTACCAGTTGGCCCGGCTACACCTTGCGGCCCCATAGGCCCGGTGATACTTTGCCCATCTGCCCCATCCTTACCCGCTGGCCCCGGCGTGAGTTCTATACTATCAATCCGCGCATTTATAGCCCGTATTGCGTTCCGCATGCTGTCCAGTGATGTATTCCTTGCTCTCAGATTAATCGCGCTGTTCATTATGCCATTGGCTGTATTGCTTGCCGCTACCGTCTGGTACCGCCTCAATGAATCTGCATCTGCTTTTTGGGCAACAATAGCTTTGAGGGAATCGGCTATAACAATAGCCTGCTTTGTGACTGAATCCTGCGGTACTAATGAGCCGTCATTGCTAAGAAGGGTGATCTGCGCAGAAGCAAAGGATGATATCAGTAAGCAGAATATGGCAATTAGATATTTCATGGATCTTCTATTATGGGGTTAAGTTTATGCCTTGTGGATAGTAGAGTTTAGAGGGATTGCCAGCTACATCAAACTGAACATGCAGCTCTGCAGTAGAACTATAGTAGTATGTATAAACGTCCGTAAATGTTACCCCATCCGTAGTAGTTTGCATTTTTAGCGTTGATCCTGTCCGCCTTACTACTACCCATGTAGCTGCAGGTATCGTTGAACCGCCAGGGACTAAGTCTGGATTTGAAGATGTATGGGCCGCATCGAAGTAAACAAGCTTCAATGCCCCGCCGCTATTGGTAACTGACGCACCCGCATTAAAGGATGTGAATGGTATTTGTGAGTTAGCAGCGTTAAACGTGATGATGGCATCATAGGCATCCGCACCTCCTACGTAAAAACCTATTGCGCCATCTTGCCCAGCCGCCAATTTCAAATTAGAAAGTCCATAATGACCCTGTCCGGATACACCATTGTTAGCCTGCCATATCGCCGATCCCGATACTGTTTGTGCAGCGTTCGTAGTTGTCGGGAATGGTATAGCGCTAAACCCGGTCATGTACGGATTTACTGGGACTGCTGCGGTAGAATTGCTATCGTTATAGCCACCTGTATTGAATGCTGTACCGGTCTTTAAATTGAATGTGCCCGATGTAAGCGTTTTAGCTACGGCACCCTCTATATTGATAGATTTGACCGAGGCCGAAGTAACAAACGATGGCTGGTCTGTGTTCAGATGCATTAACGATCCCCCGGAAATGAATTTCACCGAACCGCCGTGGTTGTTATCCAATATGTTGGAAATGCCGTCCCCAATGATGCTGCCAAATACCCATGTCTCTATCTTGGACAGGTTATTGTCCATTCTGATAAAGTTTGAAAGGTTCAATCCGGTTGACCTGTTGATCGAGATATTTGGCGTTATCAGCCTTTTGATAGAGGCATTGCCCATCAATATGTGATTCGTAACGTAGGTAGACGCGTCGTTGCTATAATAGCCATCAAGCACCAACTCCTGAATCTGTACGCCGCCATCCAACAAAATTGTAGGAATGTTCGATTTTACAAAGTTGTCCCGAACGAGATTGCGGAACACAATACGCTTTGCATTACTTTGTATCCAAGCCCCGCCATCGGCGAACACGGTACGATCACCATGATTGACATTGATGTTCTCAAAAGTGATCGTACCAAGATTGCCCGGGCCCGATGCTACGACACCAGTGTAGGGGTTCATGATGCACCACAGGCCTTTTGTTGTTCCTGTAAAATTGGAACAATGAATATCATCTATCGAACTTCCAGCAGAAAGTGCTCTGAATCCTGTAACGGCATCATTGAAGTGTATGTTTTCCCAGCTAACATTTTTGATTGGCCCCTGAGCGCCAACATAGTAACCGTTGGTGGTACCTTCAAAATAAAGAACGCCGGTGTCTTCGTACGCGTCATCTGCCGTGCAACAAATTGCATCATCGCCGGACTTGATGTTGAGATTGCGGCCGCGACAGTCAACGGAGTTCCCGTCAAAGTGGCAACCATCTGCATTCCCGTAATGCGTTTCCGGCCCCGAATCGCCAACCCCATTCTCATACAGACCATTCTTAATGTTGATGCCGTGGATCATGTATGCACGGTTCCACAAAATAGTCCAGTTCTTTATGGTCAGATTTTCCACCCCGTACATGGCGAACACGCTCGTACTCCCCCATTGGGTAGTGCCTTTCGTTTGGGCGTGTATAAAATCTATGTTGTAAGCGTTACCGTTCCATATGCCACCATCGATGGTTATATCATGATCGATCCTGGTACCAAACGACTTGTTATAGTTCTGAATAAGTGGCCGATTGGAATTGTTACGCAATATTGCACCGCAGCCCGGACTGACTATGATCGTTGTATTGGATTTAATACGCCAGCCTGTTCCCGAACATGGCACATCCCAATGCACAATCAAGTGACTGGTGCCGCCCTGATCTAAAATAGCTTGTATGGCAGCCGTTGCATCGGTACCGAATGTAGTAGAGCCTGCCGTAAGAATGGCGTCGTCAGGGATGCCCATTTTGGACAGGTAGAATACTTTCGTACCCATCCTGTCCGGGATATCCCCACTGCCGGTTAATGAATTGCCATTGACGGTTTTTAAGGTAACAGCACCAGTGGAACCATTGATAGAGGACACGCCGGAAACGGTACTGCCGGTGCCATAACCCAACAACTGTATCTCTACCTTATCCCCGGCTGTTTTGCCGGAAGCAAATGTGATATTGGTTGTGTTATTGGTGAAGCCTGTTGATATCTTAACCCCGTTTACAAACAGCTGGTAAGATGCAGCAGGTGATGGGATATTGAAGCCAGGAGTGAACACCGTCTGCCCGCTTGATGCGGTGGTAGAATAGTAATTGGCGTTCGTGTAGCCGGATTTTGTTTGGATGATTGTACTGTCCACTCCATAAGAGGTAAGACCGAAGCCCGTTGGGGTGCCGCCACCGCCAGTATTCATAACGACTAAGTCGCTATTGCTCACGCCGTCCTTAAACCAATATGCGGTCATGGTGCCGCCCGTCCAAGTGCCATTCGTAAGCGTGCCGCCGCTATGGACGAATATCGGGAAGTGACCAAATCGGTTTGTTGCGAGGCTGAGGTAAGACAGCGCCTCGGTAGTGCTCTGGAAGTCCCGGTACTTAAAGTTCACCTTGTCGAGGTACATTGAACGGCCATCGCTTGGTGAAGCTTGGCTAAAGCCCATTGCCTTTGAGGCAAGGCTGTGATCCGAAGGGCTATACATCTGGGCCTGTCCAAAGTTTGCGGCCAATGCCAGCAGGATAATCAGTATTCCTTTTTTCATGATTGTTTATGAGTATGTTACGCGTGATGATGGGCTTTTGTCATATACCGTTGGCACTCTGGCGACATAGTATCGGGATCCTGCAACAGTAAATGCCTCGCGGTTCGTATTGTCTGGGATTGTGCCGATGTTGTATGGTGCGGCAGAATCGGTAATAGTGGTCTTCAGGCTTACCGAACTTGGGACTTTTGTTACCGTGTAATAATAGTCGGGCATCGAATGGAAATCCGCCACTATGTTATCAGAATTGTTGGCTAAAACCTGATTACCTTGGTAGGTAATATTGTCAATACCTGCGGCTAAATCAGTGAAGGGGTCTGTTGCCGACCATCCCCATTGAGCCAATAGCGAAACAGATGTATGGTCGTTAATCCATGTGGCGGTTTCATTGATCTTGGCGACAAGGCGGTTGAATTCATCGGCTGTAAAGCTGCTGCCTACTGTTTTTGTGGGTATTACTACTGGCAAGAGGCCTGAATTATTGATGTAGTCAATTATTGCATTCAGGGTCGTGACCATCGCATTTTCAGCAGAACCATCGAGAGAAAGGTAATCGCCGGGGTACTTGAAAGGGATATTCAACTCCGCAACACCGGCGCCAGCCGCAACACCCAATTCATCAGTCTTGGCAACGATCTGATTCGCCTCCGTGGCAAACCACCGCTGCAGTGTAGACTTGGTTTGTATGTCTAATAATACGATCATCAGGATAGTTGGATTGGAACGAGGTAATCAAAAGTTGGTAGTGAGGTTTCCGGCACCACATCCGAAACGAGGATCCACATATTGCCGTCCTCATATGTGTCGGTAAACGTTAAGCCGTAGTTGATAGGGTCTTGGGTCACTCTATCTGTGGTCAGGGATATATTCTCATTAATAAGCTGATCGCCCCATCTGATCTGTAGAATATTTGCGAGCGCTGGGTCTGAGGGTACGATAGTACCATTCTCAAGCTCCCTTCGGTAAGGGATTATGGGCGATTGCCCACCCGCGCCGAACTTGTAAACCAATAACCTTGTACCTAGTATGGCCATTATTTCAGCGCTTAAGAATTTTTCAGGATTAGAGTATTTTAGTTGCCCACCTTCATAGTAAAAGTGTCCATAAATTTGCTCAATAGTAGCAAAGTTACTACTAAGATATGATAAAAAAGATAGCCTGTCAGCAAATAAAGAATCGATCTTTAAAAACACTTTCTTCCCATTAGATAGCTGAAGCGTCAGGCCCACTATGTACAATCCGTACTCTGGCAGTTTATCGCCGTCTATAACGTTGATTGCATGCGGGTTCACCTGTTCCGCATCAAAGGACGAAAGGCATCCGCAATTGGTCAGGAATAGTTGATAGCTCATAATTAATCAGTTGAATAGGTCCAGCCAAAGGAGTTGCGCAGTACGTTCAGATTTGCCAAAGTGCCGCTGCTAGGTGGTGCCGGTGGCGTTTGTCCTTCTAGCTTAATGTTGCCGTTCCGGTTGTCATTGTCAACAGCACCAACAAGTGTAAATGTGAAGTCGTTTAGATCAGTGTCATCCAGTTTGTTCCCTCTTAAGTCTATCCTGTTTAAGTTGGTACGGCTGGTGAAGAAAGGGTTGCTGAGGGTGTTTAGACCGCAGCCCGTAATGGTCAAGCTGGTTAGGCCCGGGTTAAGGATTGATTTGATCATTGTTGAGAAATCTGGTTGTCCATTGATCTCAAGTGATTGAAGGCTTAACGGAAGTATGTCGCTGGTGTTGAATACGTCCAGTTCAAAGTCATTGAGGTTAGGTGGGTTAAAGCTAATTTCTTGAATGTTATCCTGGTGCCACACCGTCACTTCGTAAGCATCCGATGCCGTGTAATCGTAAGTGTGGGCGATGAATATGGTTGTGCCTGCATTAGCGAAGGTATCGTAGGTGCCATCTCCGAAATCAATAAGAATAGTCCCGCCACGGTAACTGAAGCTGTTCCAATCGGACCCCGAGGGGCTATAAACAGAAAAGCGTACTCGCTTGCCAATCACCACGCCCTCGATCAAAGAAACGAATTCAGAACGCCCATTAGTATAAATAAGCGTTGTGCCGTCTAACGTAAACGTCCCCTTCCTGCCTAGCATGTTTGCATGATCCTTTAGCGCTACAAGGTCAGATATGTCTGAAATTATATCGCCCGATGATATCTGCGTACCATCCATGTATAGAGATGCAACAGCATACGGATAACTGATGGGGAATTCGTACCTCGCAAGAACGGTGCCAAATATGCGTCTCTGGCCAATGTTCTGCTCATAGAGCTTAAATGTCGCAGTTGATTCCATCCTTTGGCCATAGTCCTCTATCTCAGGGTTAACGCCAGTCGCTCTCACCATACATTCGGCGTCAACATACAGTTCTTCACTACCCATGATGTTTACAAGCTTATCGATCATCCACCTGGCTACGCCTATGTTGCCCTGTCTGGTTCTGTTCTTGGCACCGACAACGAAATCATATTTCCGGTTGTTCCTGGAATAGGTAATGCTGTTTTCGCCATTCTGTCCCAGGAAGTTCGTGTCAGCGTACTCCCATTCCGATAGCTTTAGTTCCGCTTCCACTCTGATATTGTAACCAGGGGCAATAGAATAGAAATCTACCCTATTATTGCGATCATTGTATTCAATTAATTTAGTCCCGAAGTGATTGTTTTTTACTTCCTGCGTGTCGCTCCGGTATATGTGGATTTGCTCCAGCGCCGTAAGGGCCAGCACAAAGATGTAATTCCCTGTATTTAGCAATAGGCCCTCATAACTATAACTAAAGAAATAACTTTTGGTCCTTATACCATAGATGTTATTTCCCGAAAATTCGGTGATGCTGGTTTCGGGAATATCCGCCACTTTCTGTCCATGGCAATCGTAAATAGCTGCAGTAAGATAGCTGTCTACCGGAATGCTGTATATACCCGGGATCGGATCAGTCAATTGCCATTTTTGGGTATAATTGCCTTCCTTTTGCCAGTCTAACCGGGTGAGGTTTTGCAATGACTGATCAAATGGAATACTATGGTAGGTTATGCTGGGCAGGTCCAGCCGGAAAGGCAACGTATAGGGGAATCCGCCAACGTGGTCCACCGATAGTACTGGCACCACGCGCACAGGTACCACAAGGGATTGCTTTAATAAATTTTGATCGGCTGAAGCCATGTTAGTATTTTTGAATTTTGCCTTTATCGGTGTCCGTGTGAAGTTGTAATTGAAAGTCGAAAACCCCATTTTCGGCGTCCGCTTGCCCCCCCTTGTTTAAATATCCCTTGACCGGGAGGCCATACCATGTTGCTGAGATGTAACCATGTGGGTATTGCATTACGCTGTTGGCGAAGTTGTCACCTACTGGACATCTGAAATCAATAACGTCAGGCAAATAGTATGGGCGGGCAATTGGCAAATCAAAGCTTTGGCTTTCCACTATTTCTCCATATCCGATATTGGATATCAGTGCATCGTTCTTAGTAGACGAAGTAAACTTGATCTTCTGCCCGTTTTGCATCCTGTCAGTGCCAATTGCCAGGAACCTTGCAGATCTTATCAAGTTACGCGTTGGTGACGCTGGCATATTAAAGTCGGTGAGTGGCGAAAGCACATTTTGCACTCGGTCAGGATCTATAGAGTAGTAGTAATTGTTTGGCCTAAATGCTCTTCTAACATATTCATCATTAATTAATTCCAATATGGGGTTAAGATTCAAAATGAATATTTCGCTGTCAGCCTTACTATCAGTAGTTGGCTTGCCTTCCCTATTATACGAAGCTACCGTAATGGCATACATGCTGGCATTGTATGGACTTAGTAAGTCTAGCTGCCCTTTTACCTTGCCATCAAACTCGATTTCGTATTGGTGCATCGTATTATACTCATCGCGGCCATTAAGCGTGTCGAACGTCTGATCCTTGTACCCTATCTGAATTTGATTGTAAATGTCATCCTGGCTGCACTTTAGTTCCAGGTCCGATACCTCACCAAGATCAAATATTTCATTGTCCTCATCATAGAAGAATCCCATTTTTTCAACCCTAAGGCTATTGCCCTGCATTGTCGCTCGAAGGCAATATCGGCTCCTTAGATCCTTAATGATGTCGGCCACGTTTAAACTCATCTTAGCATTTGGGATTTCCCTCAATGCATCGCCACAGAAATACGAATCCCAATAAGGATATGCATCTACATCTATGAGGTCCGGGTCCGATAAATAGTCGCTAATAAGCCCAATCTTGCCGTTCGAGGCTTTGGCTAGGGTTTGTTTCAAGGCATCGAATATCCTAAGCCCGTAAGGCTCTGTAGCAGTTATAGTCGTATCATAGCCTATCTTTATGGTCCCCGCAACCAGATTAGGATCTGTATTGTATTTCCACTCGATCTGCGCATTGAAAATGCTTGAGAAGTAGTAAAGCTTTTCCCCCGGCAGCATAGGGATTGTTACAGACCCCTTTAGAACGTAGTTGTAATACAGGAATATAAGATAACTAGGCTCATACACAAGCCAGTAATGCACTGTTGTAACGCCATCCGCAAGTAATTTGTAGAAGCCGGTTACCAACTCCGATGTTGAATAGTTGACGCCGCTTAATGGGTAAGCCTGAACCGAGAAATCATAATCCAGCACTACATCTTGTTCGGTACTTGAGACAAAGAAGTGATTCGTATCTAGGCTTTCACTGTAATCTTGAATAGTGGCATCATCGATGTACTGTGTTTCAGAAGAGGCAATATTCATCTGCGGTTTATTGAACACATTGACGTTATCGCCGGCTGGATTGTCTGATATGGTCCAGATAGTGGAATTTTTCAGTGTAACGCCATCTATATATGCCCTTATCGCATCCGGGTTGCCCTCCATTTCAATTGTATAGTCGATACCGTCGTTAGCTTTTAACAATGAGACAGCACCGGTATCTCTGAGCGCACACGTAATAGCATCAAAGGCCAGGGAAATAGTGGTAAAGTCTATGTTGGCGGCGAAATACTCATTATAAACGAGCGTTTCGCCGGGCGTCGCATCAATATTAAAATTGCATTTTAGCACCAAAACCTCCAATTCCGCACTTACGCCAAATTGCCCGTATAAATAGTTGATGATCTGTGCCGCCTCCCCCCGGAATTTGAGGCTTTGGCTATAGGTTTGGAATATCCCGCCGTAGTTCTTATCCCGTTCCCATCTTATGCCTAGCTCGTTCCACCCATCAGGATCATCGAGCCAAAAAGCGTTTTCTGAGCCTAGATAAGCCGGTCCAGGCAGCAACTGCACCACTCCGTTTATCACACGGTAATACTCTGCAGCCGATTTACGGAACAGGAAGCCGAAGGTTGGAAAATTATTTGTTATTGTCCGCATGAATGATTGTTATACCCACTTGTTTCTCCACATCTGAAATGCAGCCGATTCTTTATGCACCTGCTTAGGGATAAGGCGCATCAGTATCTCTCGCTCCTTGGCGCTGTTTTGCCTGATCTCACGTACTACATCCCGATTATCACTCTTTTGCTGCGTAAGGGAAATAATCATTTGGGGGGTTAGGGAGGCATAGGCGGTGTTCATTATCCTGTGTTCCGGTATTACCCGGCTACCTGGGGCCAGTAATCTAATATGATCGTGCGCAACCATGTAAGGATCCTTGCCCGGTTCCATTATTAATTCACGTTCCGGCTTACCATTAAATTTTCCATCACCTACGCGTGCTAATCCGCTTTTGTGAGCAGGCTTCCCGTCTATGCCGGCACCTGTTGCGTAAGCAGGAACAGAGGTAGATAGAACCGCTGCCAGCTGTGCAGCACCAATTGCCCCTACTATTGCGGCTAAGGCTAAGTTCTGTGGGCCGGGGGGTATGGCAGTTAATTGTCGCACAACGGCCAGCGCTGTAGACGTTATAATGCTTACAATCGTTTGAGCGCGCTCTGCCCGAGCGGCCTTTCTTCTCAAATCTGCCTGTTGGGATTCTAAGCGTTCGCGCTGGGATTGTGCTTCTGCTTCAGCCTGGCTTATTTTCTTTTGTGTTTCTTCTGCGGTCAGTCCCTCCGCTTTAATGCCGAATATCCTTTTATCGAGGTTCTTGTCAATTTTGGCCCCTTCCGCATCTAACTGTGCCATTCTGGCATCGAACTGAGCCTTTTGGATATTGAACACATCATTGATCAGCTCACCGGCTTTTTCTGTAAGCGCCAGGTATTCATTAAGAGTTTTGATCCCTTCATCTGAAAGCCCTAAGGGGTTCTTTGAGTCACTAGACTTAGGCTTTTTATTGAGCTGCGTCTGCAGTTCCTCAATTTTCTTAATCGTTTTATCGTAGTCATCCCTCGTAAGCAGTCCGGTATCTATAGTCTTTTCTAGCTCATCAATCTGGATCCGGAGAATGTCACTTGCAAAACCACGTTGAAGTGAAAGTATAGATTGATTGTACTGCTTACGGGTAATTTTGCCATTATCAAGCGCTTCTTTCAGATTATCGTTATCCGTGTTTAGCTGCTCACTGCGCAGCTCAATCAAGTGCGCTGCGTTGAGCTCGCCTTGCTTTATTTCATCCTGGCTGGCATCCTTGAGCGCAGACAATCTTTCTTTGGCCCGGGCGCGTTCATTCTTCTTTTCTGCTATCTGTCCATCGAGGTTAATATTTACTAGCTGCTGATTAAACAACTTCTTTTTGCTGAGCAGATCCTGCTCTTCCTGGGTGAACTTGCCACCGCGCGCTTCCAGTTTTGCTATGGCTTCCAGTCCCTTCTTTACTTCATCCTGTTCTCCCTTATTTTTGGCAATTAATGCTTTCTTTGTGTATCCATAGAAAGCTTGTATTGCATCAAGCCTGACTTGCAATGATTTGGCTTCATCTTCAATAATCAAGCGTTCGTTCTCTGCTTTTAACTGGAGTTGCTTTGCGTCTTCATCGGCTTCCGCCTTTGTCTGATCCTGCAATATCTTTAGATTCTCGTTCGTGTTATCGCGCGTGACCTTCTTTTTCCGTGGCTTATCTGATCCGCCTTCTATAATCCGAAGTTGCTTTTCCTGTTCAGCAAGCTTTTTGGTAAGCGCTATTTGATCTGCACTGCCGACCTTTTTAAGTTCGAGCAGTTGCTTTGTTTCTGTTATCTGCTGACGCAATGCGGAAACTGACCCTGCCGGCGCATTGCCACCTTTAAAAATAGCATCGGCAGCCTCTTTCGAAGACACCTGAATGTCTGCAGCATACCCTTGCTGCTGTTTCCTCAATGCCGACAATTGATCCGTAAGTACTTTAGCCTCTGATTTTAAGGCGCTAAGTCTATTCTTGTCAGTGAAATTTGAGAAGCCCGATCTGCTGCCAGTAAATGGATCGCTGTTGAGATCAAGCTTGCTAAGTTCTTTTTGCTGAGCGATGTTTTCTTTTAGTTGCTCATTAAGTTCGAATACCTTCTCAGCCGCAGCGCCTATTTTCTTTTCTGCGGCAGACACATTGGCCCTTGCCAATATCGCCTTAGTAGTTTCTTCTACGGCGCTACCAACCCTTCCCTCTAGTATAGCCTCTTGGGTAAGATTGGCAAACCTGTCTGGGTATGTTTTAGCTAGTTCCAGCGCGGCCTGCTTTCTGTTATAAGATGACTGTTCAACATCCTTTGCTACAGAAAGCAAAGTATTCAAATGAGCTATTTCGCGGGCGGCCGCCGCTTGTTCTGTCTTGGATATCTGATCTATTGAATCATTGTATTTCTTTAACTCCGCAGCTGCCTTTTTGGATTGCTCCGTAATACCAAATAAGCCCTCAATAGCGGATACTGCCTTACCACCGAAAAGTGTGAGTGCTAGCACCCCTAGAGTAAGTAGCGTATTTACAGATAGTATTGATTTACCAATTTGGGATAGAACACTTGGTTGGGCCTTGCTAGCCGCGTTCGCGGCAGTAGTTTCGGCTGCCAACGCGCCTTGTGCTGCAGCCATTTCAGCAGTTGCTCCAGCCTGTAATGCCTGTGCTGTTGCGGATTCCCTGGCTAATAATATTTGTTCCTGGGCCAATACCTTCGCTTCCTGCTGCGCTTTGTTGATTTTTGTAATCTCGTCAAAGAATATCGGGAGGTTATTGGATATGGCAAGAAAGAATGTATTCAGCGAAACAGCCGCACTTGGTGCCTCTCTCAATATCTGCTGAATGGAATTACTCAGCCCGCTAAATCCACTCGCGTAATTACCTACATTCCTTTGGTTCTGGCCCACACTGGCGTCCAAGGCTTTCAGCTTATTGCCTAGCTGATTGGCGAAGTCTATAGCTTCTTTTACCGTTGCATTACCGGAGCCCTGCTGAAGCTGCAGGTTCTTGGCCCGGAGCGCGGCCTCATTATACGCCTTGGATAACAGGGCGTAGTCATTCAATAGCACCTCGGTAGCCTTGGCCTCTTGCTGGGCCGCTTTCTCTGCAGCTGCCGCCTGACGTGAGGCTGCTTTTTCGGCTGTGGCCGCTTCTTTATCTTTCCTGCGCTGATATTCGTTCGCCGCTTTGCTGTCCGCTACGGCTCTTGCATCCTGCTGCTTTAAATATGCGGCTTCAGCTTTTTCTCGGGCTTGCTGCGCCTTTTTTTCTGCTGCAATTGCGCGTTCATTGGCAGCGGTGATCTTATCTAACCCATCAGCAACCTTATTATGGGCTGCGGCAGCCTCATTGTAAGCCTTTACAAGTTGCCCGCTACTATTCACACCCATAAGCGCCTGGGAAAGATCGCGCGCGTTCTTAATTGCTGGTACTAGGTCAGCAGCAAGTCCCTGTGTTTCCGCCCGGGCCTCTTTAAAAGCCTCGATAGCGGTCCTGGCTATAACTTCTTCTATATCTGCGGCCATGGATTACTTTAAAAAGGGTGCGTGAATTTTAGGCAGGGTCATAATTGCTTTGCGGATGTACTTTATGGATAGCGGGTGTGTTGACCCTAGCCTCGCCTCAATGTACTCGGCACGTCTGCGGCGCTGCTCATAGACGAACTTCCAGTACCCGGATATGATATGCTTAATGATTGTAGGCATCGAGATAGCTTGGATAGTTGGTGTTATGGACTATGCGAGGGGCATTGGCATCGAATGCGCGCAACAAGTCACCGCATATCCTGGCCTTTTCAAGCCAGAAAGCAGATGTTTGACCGCTTGCGCTACGGCACCGATCCCGGCAATAGATAAACAGCTCCCGTACTTTCTGATATGATCTTGTTGCCTTCTTTGCCATGCCATAAAAGTAAGCAACTTTGATTACAAAATAGTATATTTGCTACTTTATAGCGTGTACGAGACGCTCAACAAGAAATTGCCCCGAGGATATTACAGGCGCTCGTACCGTCTGTGTTATTTGAGGGGCTTTGTCATTTAAACTTATGAATACTTACCACTATTTAGCGTTCGCCTATTTTATCATCAACGCTTTCATTGCTGGCAGAATTGACCAGCAATACTATGATGACAGAGAGCCATTAGATACTAGGGTGGTTCATGGCGCATTATTGGCCTTGTTTGGATCCGTGCTCATGCTTTCAATTAACTCATGGAAAGCGCTCAAACAATTCAGCAGTTGGTTGGAAATCCGGACCCAGTACAACTTCTTTATCTACTTCTATCTAACAAAGAAGTTCGACAATATGGACGAGGACATGTTGTATTGGTTCAACAATTCCGCGAACAAAAAGAAAGACAGCAAGCGCTTAAGGGACAGGATTTATTGCTATGCCACCAAACTTGTCAACAAGCGTAACAATTACACATTCAAGGAAAGAGATTACTCATTCTAAAAATAGATAATTATGAAACACCCAAAATTTAAGATCAAAGAGGTAGGCGGGCTTACCTTGAGGGCGAGTTTACACCAACGCGATACTCCTTTACAATTAAAGAATCGGTTTCGTAGGCAGAAAGCGGTTGAGCTTTCGCGGTCTTGCACGGATGCAGCCATCGCGGTAGCGGCTCCATTTAACGTACCTATCCCATTTCGCGGTCTATTGAAACGTAAGCCATTCCCCGACCGAAGGACGCCTCACAGAATAATCAGGCAGAGGAAGCAAATCGCAAGGAAGATGTTTGCCGTAGCTACCGCCCTTTCGGCTTTAGCAAGTGCATCGGGTGCAGCGCGAATGGCTGTCATTGCATCAACACCGATCCCCAACTATGAGAAAGGCGGCGCGGATGAGGATTACTGCGGCCCAGAAATTTTAACTGCTGTTAGCACGGGCAATGGACCTGGCGGAGTTAAATTTGTATAATTATGGCATGAAACATTAATCATCCCCTTCCTATGATCACACCAAAGGACGTACGTTTAGGCAACGTACTGATAGACATTGCCACAGGTGAATTTGCTACCGTCGTGGCCCTGGATGAAGAGAATATCATAACCGATCAGCCCGGGATCGAAGGATATAAGCCTGTTGATCTCACTGAGCCGATGCTTCGCATTTGCGGGTTCAAGCAATCGGCCCATAACAAGCGCGAAAAGTTCATATCCAACCGGGAAGGAGAGTATCAGATGTACTTGCGTATGGATATGAAAGGCAATTTCTATTATGATTCCCTCATTCAGATACGCTACCTGCACCAGGTGCAAAACATCTTTGCCGCCCGTAATCCAGGCATGGAATTAACCGTGCGCCCCCATGAATACGGCAACATCAAGCCTTAATACTCTGCTGGCGCCGGGGTTCTGCTTGCCTGTTCTATGTAATCACAGTATTTACGGTAGTAGACGCAGAAATCCAGTGCCTTTATGTTCTCCAATACTACATGAACCTTGAATTGTATGGTGAAGTTCAGGCACATCTTTACAAAAAGGGCTTTATTTACCGCGGTATCGTTATCCGCTATTGCGTTGGCTTCCGTTTTCTTGATCAGCGTATCAAGCCGGATGTTTAATTGCTTGGATTGGTTGATCACCTGCTGTATTTCATCCGCCGATTCCAGGTAAAAGCCTTCTTCAGCCAGCTCCGCCTTTATTTCTTCCGTTAGCCCCAATGATTGCACATAATCCACGATCATTCCGATACGGGCAATGTCAAAAGTGAGTTTCCGGATCTCTTTTTGATGGTCCAATTCTATTTCGGCTTTAGCGCCCAGCATTTCGCGTTCCCACTCATCCTGGATGTTTGCCCACGCTTCGCGCCTATCCGCGTCATTATCGCCTCCCAGGTGCTTCAAATCTCCACTGGTTACAATAGTAACGTATGTAGCCATCCACAGGTCAGAAAGACACGTAATAAGTATCGATGACTTCCCGGCCGTCGAGCTCTTCGAGGCGCTTAAATCCAAATCCGTTCTTTGTTCGGTGGATGTAGAGGTTTCCGATGTAGGTGTTGTGCTTTGCCCATGTCCGGCCTCTCTGTTTCGCCAATTCAATAAGTTCCTTTTCATGTAGGGCAATCTTTTGTTCGTTGGTTAGTGTTTGTTCGCAGTCCTTGCAGTGGCTCATGGCGTCAAGATTGAAGTTTAATATTTATCTGCTGTCTTACTGCAGGCGCCAGGAATTCCCGCCATGCAGTGGCTCTGCTATCGGGGGTTAAGCCGAAGATCTCAGGCGCATACTTATTATGAAGTGAAACAGCCTTACTGTCCCGGCTGAAGTAGTCGTATTTATCGCCCGAAATGATCTGGTACATTTCGCCTTGGAAAGCGCCGGTATCACGAAGCGTAACAACGTCGTAACGCTGTCCCTTAATCTTTTTCTGTTCAACGGTCAATCGGGTGTAATCGGGTTTGATATAGTCTCCGGTAGACGCAATACCTTCATTCATCTGGTCGCGGTTCAATGCCACCATCTTATCCTCATTATCCTTCGCCGCTTTGGCCGTTTCCTGCACCAAATCAAGGTTGTTAAACACTTCTACCAGTTTACCTATCAGACCCATAAGAATTGATTTAAAAAGGCGGCAGTGAATACCGCCGCCCTTCATTCACACAATTAAAACCAACCTACTTTTTGCCTTTGTCGCCATCATCCTTTGCCGGGGTAGTTGGGGCAGGCTTTGTATTGTCTTTGTTCACACGGGTTGCTTCCGCATGGAATGCGGCCAGTTGTTCCGCCTGGTTGCCATCACCCTTCCATAAATGGGCGTTCTGTTCGGCGAACTTTTCAGGAGTCATCTTAGCCACAACGGAAGGCAGGTATTGCACACCGTTGAAGATTTCGTATTCCTCACCCGTCTTCGGGTTAATTGCTTTCTTTTCTGACATAATGGTTGTTTTTTATGAGCGTGGAACGGATAGGATGTTGCTTTCGTACGGGCCGATCGGGATAAGCACTACACTCATGCCCGCGATCTTGATGTTGATGTAACCGCCTGCGCCGGGGTAATCCGTATCCGTTGTGTCGAGCGTAACGACAATATTATCCGGGTCGGTAGTATCCACTGCAACTGTCGTAGCTGTGATCACTGCGCCAGTTGCTGCATTCGTAACCAGGATGTAGGTAGGGGATGCCAAAGCCGGGATCATATCGGGGCCGGACAATGACTTGCCACCGCATGAGATGCTTGGACGGATGGTGAACACGCCAGCTGCAGCACCGGATGGGGTACGGTTCTCCAGTACAACATCCTTAACAGCAAATGGCTGCAGATCATTGAAGAACGTCTTGCTCAGCTTGAAAACCGCACGGTTCAGGGTGATATCATAGATATCCTGATCCTCAACCTGCATGTAGTAGCGTTCAGGCTCATTGTTTGCTGGCGGGATTGGCGGTTCAGCATAAACCAGGCTCTTAGCTACCCCTACAAAGGATGTTAAGTTGGTGGCGGGGTCCGTTGCCGTCGTGCCCATGGCTATAACATCACCTGCTGTTGTCTGCCACAGTTCCAGGAACGTGTAAGAGCTCAGGTCCACACCCATAATCTGCCTGTGATAGCAGAAATCGGAATCCAGCTCGTAGCGGATAGCGCGGACAGCATCACGTACCAATACGCGCGAACCGTCCGGGTAGGAAAAGAACTGCGGATCCTGGCCGTTGGAAACAGCATCTTTGAACTTGCCAATGAGGAAAGCGCGGGCACCCCGTGAAGTAGCTTGCAGCGCTGCTTTGAACCAGGCATTGAAGGTTGTTGGTGAAGCAAGCGCGGTGTTCGGGGGGAATAGGCCGGGCGCCAGAGCAATAAGCCCTAGCGACTTCTTAAGCTTGTATCCACATTGGGTCGTCCCGATATTTCCGGAGCTGGTACCGCAGGATACTTCATTTAAACTATTTGGCATGTTGTTTTAGTTTTTTTGTTGATTAACAATTTGATGTACTGTCGTAAGGGGGCAAAGTGAAGTTGATACGGAAGCAATGGAACGGGTGCATGTCGCGGTGCTTGATACTATCGGCGGATCGGTAGCCAGCATACTCAGCAAAGACCTTATCTATCCCGGTGACCGTTGATATGGTTTGGTTATTATCAGCCAGGTACTTCACAATGAAGTTGGCTACATCTACCCTCACCTCTTCGTCTGCGCGGTGATCTATTGCCGGTTTGAGCTGCTGGATATTAACCCAGAATATCAGGCTTACGGGCGCTGTATTCATCAGTTTAAAGTCGTTTCGCTCATACTGGAAGTAAGACAAGGCTTTTACGCGGTCATTCAGATAAACTTCCTTGTAATCGTTACCGCTCACGAACACCTCAGGGATGTATTGATCTTTGCCTGCCACCTGCTGGCGATAGGCGCGACCGTAACAAGCATAATCGGTATCGTTTTTTATGCCCCATAAGCTCACTAACTCCGCATACATAGCCTCTTGCATGTCTTGAATGACCACATCAACGCCTACGGGGTTTAGTTTAAGGGCTACCATAGATAAGAACGGTTTCTGATTGTGCTTTTATTCTTATCAGCCACGTCCGGGAAGAGTATTGCAATGGCTTTTTCTATGGCTTCTTTAAGCAATGCACGTGCGCCTTTAGCTATAAGCTTGCCAGTCTGACGATCATAATATCCTTCTATTTCAAGATCGATATTTTGGAACTCTTTCATCAACCGCTCATTGCTGTTGCTTCTGGCAGAGCTTCGTTCGAGCTGAAGGATATCAACTACCATTTGCCGACCGAAAGATTGATCAAAAACCGAGGCATTACCGATGATCATGCCGCTGTAATCTGTGCCGCGAAGGTCAATGCGGCAGCCAGACGACGTCGTATCGTAGTGCGCCCGCAGGTTATCGTCGAATATGGCATTTAGAACAGATAGAACAGCCTGGCGCTTATACTTGTAGAGCTGAACGTTAAAAGGCGCATTAGGCATGTTCGCCATCGGCACCACATCATATACGTTATGCACCGTTACCAGCTTATGGAAGCTATCAAAGAAACGCCCGGAATCACTTCTCAGGTTTTCAGCCGTCAAAGTAATCCCGGATATTTCGATCGGCATAGACCATCCTATGCGGTCAATAAGCGTTTGTATGGCCTGCTCGTTGTACATTATGCTTCGGTGCTTGCTTCTGCCTTAGTGAGGCCTACGATGCCACGGTTAACCAAAGAAGCCAATCGGCCCGCATCCATATCACTCACATCATCGCCCGCCTCATACTGTTGAGGCACGGATGATGTTGCGTGTTCGCGGGCATCCTGGAATGGCTGAAGAACGATGTAGCTATCTACACTGCTAATGCCGGCACCATCTTCGTTTACTTTCGCTTTCCGTGCCATATTAGCCAGCTGTGATGTTTGAATCCAGGGTGTAGATGCTATTCGGATTGTTCACGACAGGAACAACACGCGCTTGCATCTTGGTCATTTCGCGCAGGGATGGCTCACTTACACGGTACTTGGAGATCAGCATGAACAGATCGGCAAGTTGGTACTCGCACGCTGCGTCCGGATGATCTTGTTCTGCCAAACGGGCATAAGCCAGCGTGCAAAGGTCATCGGTGGTAACTGCTACCACTTGGCCTGCTTTCCATGGCTTACGGGCTGTCTGTGCGCCGTTCTTTTCAAACGTCACAGAGCGCTCGATGATCTGGAAGGTAAAGCCATACTCTGCCTGCACAGCTGCATTCAGATTATCAATCGTAGGACGCGGAATGTTGGCGCCATTGAAGCCGTTGGCGGCAGCCCATAGCTGTTTGCCTTCATTTGTTGCCGCAATGCGGTTCATGGTTGCGCGGTCAAGCAGGATTTTAGTGATAACATCACCTTGAAGCGCTGCACGGTCCAGCATTGGCTGCATGTCTGTGAATGGCGTAGATGCAGGGTTTGACCATGGCGTTGAGCTCGTAAACGAGTTGGCAGCCAGGTAGCCGAAATCAACACGAACCCCCAAGCCAACGTTTTCACTGTCAGGGACAACGGTAACGCCGGTAGAAAGACCTTCCAGGAACATCTGCTCAATACGTTCGTAGCCGCCACCGATAACACGGTCAACGTCGCGGAACAGCTTAGCCACAATCTGTGATTGTGTAGCGCCACCGTTCAGGGATGCGCGGGCAATCAGTGTTTGCAGGTCAGTGAGTTCCTTTTCATTTAGTGCCAGCTTCATACCCATCTTGGGGATGTCGCCCGTAGCCTGGGCCAGCGCAGAGCGCTTCTTCAATGGGATCTCAGAATCCATGGCAACGATATCAGCAGCTACAAGGCTGTTGTTCTCGGTCACGGACTGCCATTTGCCATCCACAGAGAACTCCGGGCGGCTGAATTGGCGGTAGAAGTATGGACGTGGGCGGGATTCGCCGTTGTACTTTTCAACAATCGCAGTTGTGAGCGAAGGGAAGTACTGCTGTAAAAGCGCTATAAATAATGACGGATTCATAATTAATCAGCTTGCGCGAGGATTGTGGGAACAGCGGTTTTGAATGCTCCAGCAATGGTGCTAAAGTCGTATGGTGCTGCCACCGGGTTAAATGATCCACCAGTCATGATACCGATGCTTTTCTTTGCTGTCAGGATGGAATGCTGAGCAATGCCCACATAAGAGTGAGACGCTGGCAGTGCTGCATAGGCTGCTGCTTCAAGAACAGACAGAACAGGAATAGAGAATCCTGTACCACCAGTACCGATGTTAGCAGCTGCGGCACTCAGTACATCACCTGCTGCATAGCCCGCACCCTTGTTTACCAGGGTAACAGAGGTTACACGACCTGCATAAATGCTGATGTCGGCAGTAGCGCCTGTGCCCGTGCCGCCCGTCAGGGCAACAGCAGCGTAAGTACCTGCGTTCACGTAGCCGGAGCCTACATTAGCTACGCCAAGAGCGGCAATAGCGTTGACGCCCGTAACAGGCATCGGCTTGTAATCACCACCGGCCGCATTGGCTTTGATGATAACATGCCCTTTTCGGATCGTTGTCGGCGCAAAGCCTGTCACGTCCAGTGTGCGACCACCTGGGACCGTCATATAACAGTGCCGGATCACAATCGAATCCAGACCATCATCGAACAGTACCGGGGTATCTGCTAAATTTTGAAGTTGCATAGTTTGCTTGTTTTTAAAGTTGTTTCATTACTTCCGCGATCTCTTCTTTAGACGCGGTAACAACACTACTATTGCCTCCACCCGATCCGTTGCCTCCTGGAGCATCGCCGCCAATCATTTTCAGTTTGTTTTCTGTTGCGAACTGTGTGTAATCGGTTACGATGTCATTAAGCGCGGTGTCGTAGTCAGCTTCAGTACCTGGCAGGGAGCGTTTAATCCACGCATCCGGTACCCCTTTCGCCTTGGCTTCCTTGGTGAAGCGTTCCTGAATTGTCTTAGCCTGTGTCGCCCCCTCAAAAGCTGCCAGCTTATCAGTCAGTACCTTGGTTTGCTGTGCTTGTGCTGTTGCAAACTGCTTGAACCAATCCGGCGCATCGGTCGGTATTGTTTCTTCGCCCTGGTTCTGATCATCTGTCTGGCGTCCTGCTGCTGCATCCGAAGCTTCCTTACGGGCCTTTTCTGCTGCGGTGGTTGCTCTGCGGTCTGCTTCTTTGATGAAGACATTGATCATCGTGTCGTGGTTGTTGATGTACTCATCAATCCCCGCTTCATCTTCGATCTTTTCTGCCCAATCAGTGGCTAGATCATTAACTAAAGTCTTTGAGATGCTTTTCCCCCTGTATTTAACCCCAAGCGCAGCAGCAACCTTATCCTTTGGAACGGCCATTATATAGTAAAGTTTTGTTGCTGTAAATGTAAATAGATTTATTTACACAATAGCAAATTTGCTACTAATTATTTATTGAGGTTATCTGCTGGTGGTTTTGCAATACTTTCTGCCTGAATAGCCTCAAGTGTTGCCTGGGGATCATCAGCGATGCCAGCGTATGCGATGGCTTCCTTCTGGCTCATGATATTCGCCTGGTAGGCTTTTGTTGCCACATCTACCCTGTCGGAATCCGCATCTAGTTTGAAAAGCCCGAAAATCGGCTTAATTGTCAAGTCCTTTGCACTTGCAAGCCCGGGAGTGATGGCTGATAAAGCCGCTACGAGAAAGTTTATCCGTCGTTGAATCCCCTTACCGTACCAGCTACGATGCGCTTTCATCGCCTTCATGTGGGCAGATATAAGTAAACGATCTAATGCTGCCCCTGAAATATCCCCAAGCCCCTGCATAGACTTAAAATCGAGCTGGGGGGTTTGTGTGGACCCGTATATTGCATCGTTCAAAGTGTCCATTTCGTAAATAATTGCTTCCGGCTTGCTGTGCCTTTCCAAGAACTTGGCATCGGATGCCCCATCGCCTTGCAGCACTTTGCCTGCTTGCCCCTTTTGAGGCATTGATACTAACTTATCGGTTTTTATGAACATGAAAGGGTTGGCAGTATAGTCGTTATCATCAGCATAGCCGCTCATAACCATTTCCTTTCTATCAATAAGGCTTTGGACGTCCCTATAGTCCGAGTGCGGCTGGCACCATAGTATAACGGGTATTTTGCCGTATGGCAATGGTGCTGCCGCCCGCCTTTCTTGCCAACCTTGGCCATTTTGGACGTAGTACCTGATATAAGTATCGGTGTAAACATCCATATACCTTGCTTTTGCTGTCTTTGCGTCCTGGTACTGGAGCGCAAAGGCTATAAGGTCCCGGTTATTGTCCCAAACGGGTATTAAATCGTAACCATCAGACGGCTTATAGAAGCGTACCTTCATTTCTGCCCTGGTGGTGTTGCCTTCGGAATCCTTTTCGGCCACCTCACCATACCATATCTCAGCGCATTCAAGCTGCGTTTTGACGGTTTCGGCCATGTCGCTATTCTCGTAATCCAATTTGTTTTTATCCCAAGTGGCTTGCACCAAAGTAGCAAGCTGAGCACCGGTATCATCTGTGATTGCAGGTTTTAGCGTTACATCCCCATTTGTTAGAAACGCTACGGCAGTATCCACAATGATCTTTTGATCTGAGAACGCAAGCTTATTTTGCTCCTCCCACACCTTCTCATATACAGGCTCATCGGTTTCTGGATTCACTTTATCGGTTGGCTTAGCCACAAGCCGGGGGAGGCGATAGTTTATCTTATGATTCTTAGGATCATAACTTTTAAAGTCATCACGGTTGTAAAATGGCTTCCATTGGGCTCGTATAGAGCAGCATAAAGCATCCGGGGTATTAAGCAATGATTGGAAAAGGTCTTTATCCATGATTTATTATTTATATCGCCCATCCTGGACGCGAAGCTATTTTAGGTTTGAGTTCATATACCATGCGCATGGCCATCATATCCACGAAATCCGGGGATCTTCCCAGCCTGGCGCGCAAATCAATCTTACGCTCTACCCGTAGCGGTTCTTTGTCATCATTGCGGATCATTTTTTTAATCTGCTCCAACTCTTCAATGATCTGCTTCCGGTAGGTCTGATCGGTTATGTATATTTTATTGTCGTTAACGTATTCTGCTAACTTGAAGTAGCATTGCGCCTTTAAATTGTAGTAGTTCTCACCATGCAGCGCCTTGCCGCCATTGTGGAATTCCTTTGCGGATGCCAGTAGCCCTGTTTTGCCAGACTGCCGGACGAATGTTTTAAGGCCATCCGCATCATAGACAACGTTCCCGATAGGAATTCCGGTCTTTAAGCGTTGCTCGTTGATGGTCCTGGCTACTGCAACATCATCTATTTTATCGATTGCGGTCACTTTAGTGAGCACCAGCCCTTCCCAGCTGCCGATTACGAACATATCCGAGCCTTCATAGGCGATATCGGCAGACAGGTATTTGCCGCCTGAATAGTCCGCAATCTGCATGTTATTGGCGAACATGTCCAATATCTTATCATAATCATTGAACAGCTTTTGCGGGTCATCGTCATATTCCCAATTACCCTTAAGCAGACGCTCTTTCTCGTTCTTCGTCAGTGTCCGGTCCAGATTCTCTAAGTAACCCTTATCCAGCATCTTATTATCCTGTGGCAATGCTTGTACAAAACGCTTCCAGGCATCTAAAGTGCCCTCTTTGTTGGGCTTGTAATAATCAGAATAGAGATAGTTCTTTGAAGGGTTGCAGGTCTGCAGCAAGTTAGCGGGTAGGTTGTACTCTTCATTCTTCCATCGACCGATAGAGGCTGCAAGGTTATTCTTTGCTTCTACTTCAAATTCCCCGGCCTCTTCTATCCAGCCCCCGGTATTCTGCATAGACCCGAAACGAGCGTATAGCGGATCGGATGGCATCCACTTAGCATCCAGGAGAAATACCTTGCTGCCGTTGTAGAGCGTAAAGTAGTTATCCTGGCCATTGTAGCTGTAATAGCCTTTAGTGACACCCCAAACATCAAACACCTCATAGATAGAGGGGATGGTGAACTTCCGCAGGTCATTGAGCTTCTTCCTGGCAATAAACCAATGCGTACCAGGATACGTTAAAGCGGCGCTGAATATGAGCGAACAGCCAAGAAAGGACTTCCCGCTGCCTTTCGATCCACCATAAACAATGTCAGTCACAGAAGGGTCAATCCACATTTTGCAGACTTCCTTTTGCTTCTCATTGCCGTGTGTATCAAAAACCAGTTCCATCACTTTACAGTCATGCCGGTTATTTGTTTCACATTAAGCTCCCCGGACAGCTCGGTTTGAACTTTATCCCCATAGCGCTTGGGATCCCACTTGCTCAATAGTTTTAGCCTGGTCTCAACACGCAGTTTTGAGCGCATAATCCATTCCTTATCCGGAACTGGGCCAAATTCTGTCTGGATTGTGTCATCACCCGTAAAGTCCGCTATTTGTAAGCACTCCTCGGCGATGGCGTCAAATCCTGCCTCGCGCGCGCGCGTGATTCGTCCGGAAAACTGCTCATTCTCCTTCATCCACTCGTATACCGTAGATCGACAAGGCATGTGCTCACGACGACATATCTCCGCAAGCGTTATGCCTTTGGATATATCGTCTGCGATTTCATCAGCAATCTGTTCTGTGTATTTGGTCGGCCTTCCCGCATCTGCCATACGTAAATAACCAATAGCCATTTGTAAAGACTATTGCTATTTTGTAAAGATAGATTATTACTTTTACATCATAAGTATTTCAGACGAGATCGATAATTAGGTTTGATATCCACACTTGGTTCATTTCTTTTGCCGTTTCTCGCTCGCCTTTCTGTTTACTTTTATATGCGGTCTTAAAACTGTTTGATCCCGCGTCGTTGATGCAACAACGTCAGAATGAAAGTTTAGCTCTTTTTTACTAAAGCCTCTACCTGGAATGGTAGTTGGAAGATATCGGCAGCGTGTACAGAGTGTGCAATGTTTCACCCGGAACAACACATGACCAGCATAGGGCGAAAGCCTCTTAAATTAACGCTGTTGCCCTTTGGATGATGGGTTGTAAAGTAAGGGCCGGAAGCTGAGAGCAGGTCATTTATACTCTTCAATGATTTAATCAGTGGAAATTTCAGAAACCTCAACAGGGTATGCTGGGATGTAACCGGGTATTGCCTGTATAGAAAATAATACTACCTTTGAGCCTGCTTTCAGCCGAAAGAATATCATCCTGGCCCCTTGTTGTTGCATCAGCAAGGGGCTTTTTCTCACTTCTTCTTACTAAGCAGCTTCTTCATTTCTGCTACTTTCTGCTCTATGTCCTTTAACCCGCTCAGTATGGCCGTTTCAGGGCTTCCTATCCTGTTTTTGGCCCCGTCGAAGTGAATGCCGAGCAGTTGCCACACAGGTACTTTTACCGCGTTTGCCACGTCCAATGCGAACTCTAACGATATGCTTATGGTCCGGAACTTACTATCCAATACCTGGCGCGTTATTCCCATGGTCCGGGCAAGCTCGGATTGGTTGGGCTGGAAGAGCAGCACTCGCTTCTTTAATTCTTCACCTGTCATCTGTCTGGTTCTTTTGCTTGTCTAATATCTTGGGTTTTGATCTCGATGCCTACTATTCAATCGGTTTGAAGAAACATTGAACTGTTCGCATCAGCTTTTTTGAATTGTCGGGGCTTAGATCTGTTTCGTAGCTGTCCTTCCTGCTTGTCACGCGCACCGCAATCACTGGCATGGCCATTAGCTTCTCTTTAATTTTTCGAGCATAATAAGCGTTTAGCGTAATCAATGATGCGCCATCACAATTGAAGCCCTTACGATTTACAACATCTACAGTTGTACTATCAGAGAACATGAAATACACTCGGCCGGTTTCGTCTGTGCAACCAAACGCCCTGTCAATAACATGCACTTCCATGTCAACATCTTTACCTTCAACCTGTTTGATACCGATCGCAAGAGCGCTTTTCTGATCGGCGGTATATTCTACCATCAACTCATTTATCACGAGGCCTCGCCTCTTGGTGAATTTATCTACGATGACTTTTGTTGCAGAATCGCAGGCTATTTGGGACTTTGATACTATTGGCACAAAAGCCAGGATGAATAGTATTAATTTCATTGCATTAGAATTTGTAAGTGAGCCCTATTTGGGTTGGGATGTAGATAAGGCTATAGGTTGTTTTATCCGCTGATGGATAGTAGCCATCCCGGGTAATTGATGCATATCTTGGGGCAATCTCTAGACCAATCGAAAGATGCCTGTCCAGTGAATAATCATATCCGACCTGAATGCCTGCACTAAACCCGGATCCCTTGGGGTCGGTGCTTTCAGTAGTCAATGTCAGCCCGCCAAGGGTCTCTTTTTTTTGATTGTCACTATGGGTTAAAGACAGATATCCGACATATAGCCCTGCGTACAATGTGCTATGCTTTATGTCGAACAATCTATTGGCATGTAACCCAATCGCAAAAACAGGATTGCCGAAATTCATCTTTAACTTGTATTCATCACCAGATATACCATTCGCCGAGCCTATCAGTATTTTTGTGGCAGAAAGCTTTGTAATAAGGACGCCTAATCCCAATTCCCATTTGTTTTTTATCGTATAGTTATAATTGATTGATCCGACCGCATTTACGCCCGGCTTATCATACTCCATTGCCAGTTTTGGGATTGAATTATAGTTAAGACCAGCTGAAACCTTTATTGAGCTTTGCGCAATGGCCATAACTGGCACCGCTGAGCATAGCAGGAATAGTATTGTTTTCATATTGTTAATCGATTTTAATTAAAGTACATTATAATACTACGGATTCATGATTGAGTATATTTAGGTTCTATACTTGCAGATAGGTTGCAACTTTCAATCTGATATTGCCTTTCTAAAAACCGCCTAATGCCTAATTGTCCTACTTGTTCGCGCCTGAGAAATTGCGATTCTTCCGATTTTCCACAAAATCACCAATTCTTTTGTGCAGTTCTTTTTGAAGCACCAAAGCTTCCTTTTCGGGATTTGAGCTCCCCTTTGCAGAAACCTTGGCAATTTGTTCAAGAGCAAAGTTCTGTACCAGATCCCGCTCCGCTACAAATCGGTCAAATTCTTGACGACCAACAAAATTAGCGGCCGTTATCTCCAGTGCTCGGCTTTGTGCCTGTTCAGCCCTGGCTATGGCTTCCATACTCGTTTTCTGTGCTGCAATTGTTTCGTCTTTTGCTGCTATCACCTTCTCATAGAGCAAAGCATTGGCCTGAATCAACTTGTCTAAAGCGCTGTTGCTATACTTCCTTTCATCTTCTGAACCCTGCCCCTGTGGCGGGGTTTCGTTGTTTCGTCCCGCATGTCCTGCGTTCTCTTTAGTTTCCATTGGTACTTTGTTTACATGCCGCCCATCCAAGTAGTCTCTTAGTAGTATCTGGGTAGCCCTGCTAAGAGTCTTCGAACCGCCTTCCATTTTGTTTAACAGCACTCTCGATACGCCCAAGGCATCAGCCAGCTCTTGCTGAGTAAGGTTTCTATCCTCCCTAATCTTCTTTAAATCATCTGCACTAAACATTAAGCAAAACTATTTTCATGAAAATGTAAAAAAAGTACCAAAAATATTTGGAAGTGTAAACAAAGTAACGTTACCTTTACATCAGAAACGAATACGAACCGCATACGTTTCCGACAAACGCAACAAGGTAAATCATTAATTCAAAACCTGCAACTCATGGAAGTAGTACCAATTGAAGAAACATGGATCAAGAAGCTGAAAGCAAAAACAAAACTGCACGGCACGCTTCAAAAAGTATCAAACGAAACCGGGTTGCCGCCCAATACCCTTAACCGGGTCATGCGAAACGGATCGGCCAGGAAAAATGTAGCGGATAAGCTGGTAAGCTACCTGGCTACGGCATAGTCCCACAGAAAGACCAGCAAATCCTAATAATCAAAATCGTGCCAAATGTCAGATACTAAACTTTTTGTATTCAATGATCAGAAACTCACAATAGTGATGCAGAATGATCAGCCATACTTTATCGTGAAGGAAGTGTGTAACGTTCTTGAACACACCAACAGCAGAAAAGCTATTCAGGATTTATGTGATACAGAGGATGTAACTACTGGTTACATACCGCACCCGCAAAGCCCTACAAAGCAACTTCAGGTGAACCTGGTAAATGAGGGCGGTCTTTATGCTTTGATTTTTGGTTCACGTCTTGAGACCGCCAAGGTTTTCAAAAAGTGGGTAACGTCCGAAGTATTGCCATCCATCCGTAAGCACGGAATGTATGCCACCCCCGAAACGTTGCTCACCCCGGACAACATGATCCGGGCCATGGAAGCCATCAAGCGGGAACGTGCAGAAAAGAACCAGGCACTACAACAACTGCAGGTTGCGAATACAACAATCCAGCAGCAGGAATCAAAAGTGTTGTTTGCCGAAACGGTAGGCGCTTCAAAGCACAGCATCCTCGTGAAGGAGCTGGCGGCATACCTGACACAGGGTGGATACCGCATAGGCCAGAACAAGTTGTTTGAGAAACTGCGTGCAGACGGCTACCTGTGCAAGAAAGGAAGCTACTACAACCTGCCTACGCAAATGGCGCTGAACCTGGGACTATTTGAAGTGAAGAAAAGCACCATTACCCAGCCCGAGACAATCATTGCGTCCACGACTACGAAAGTAACCGGCAAAGGCCAGGTGTACTTCCTGAATAAGTTTTTAAAGTCTGCAAGTCAATCTGTTGCGGCCTGAAACCTCAACTGATATAGTAAATGTTCATTGCCCCTCATTGAACAACCTCTTTCCAGGCTGCAATGCCTTTATATCTACGAACAAAGGGGATTGATAGCCCAACACAAAGCTATCACAGAACACGGCTGGTGGTTACAGCGCTTCACGGACCCGCAAGGGATAGCAGAAAAGTATAATCCGTACTGGCTGACAGGTGGTGTAAGAACCGAAACAGCATGCAGGCGTTAGGAGCGTCCATTATAAGCAAGCATGATAAACGTCTGCCGGTATGCTTCCGGCACTGAAGAAAGGCAATATTGCCGGGTTAGCTAAACCGAAACGTTACATACTATGGATTATAAAACAATGTTATTAGGTGTATTTGAGACACCCGAATTGGCCGATCAATTCATACGTCAAATTGTAAAGGGATTAAATGGAGTCACTTTCAACGGTCAATCCAAAATCAATAAGGTTACTCAATACGGCGTAGCTGGCTTGCATGTGCCTGAAAAGAGAACGGGTTTTGGCACTATACACAAATCAGCCTACACCATCTCATTATCAAAGCAATCACCTGTCACTTTAGATGATGGCGAGGCAATAAAAATAGATTGCAAAAAGTGCAACCAAACAAAGTTCGAATTCCTTTATAGTGGACTATGCTATGATTGCTACCACCAGCCGGTACGAGTAGATGAAGGTAAAGTTGCTAGACCATCAAAACCACTCAGAGGCGGTTTTGCCGAAGAGCCTTAATGAGGCCAACGCCCAACTAAACAATAATTCACCCCCGTAAAATAACAATCGAACATGCGCTTAGCACTCCCGCCATGAGCCTGGGAGTTTAACCTGGGATCAAAAACAAAAACAGAACAAATCGTAATTGACATGAAGACGACTACCCCACCTTAAAGATAACGCCTGACACAGACAGGCAATCCATAGAAACAAAAACGCTATTGCGCGAACAATAGCATCTTCTATCCTCACTAAAAATCGAAAATGTGTTACAACATCAACTCCTGCGGGACTACCGCAAATATACATCAAAAAGTAAAGCTACCGGATGGATCGGTTGCATTAATAGACCTACAACGTCTCAAACAATATCGGTCATGCGCAGGTAATCAGCATAAGACAGAGATCGATTACATCAACTGAAAGCTTCCTAACTGAAAATAATATTATGAGCACAGAAATTAAGTTCCGGGTATGGACCGGCGAAGAAATGATAACTCCACCGGTAGTAGCTATTGGCAGCGGATCTTCTGCTGAGATTATCGAAATCGCCTTAGATGGCAGAGTTTCAAAGAGAAACTATTACGGGTTGGATTCCTTTGCCGCTACAAATCCGGCATTCGACCATCCGTTGAAATGGGGTTTAATGCAGTTTACGGGCCTGAAAGATCAGAATGGCAAAGATATTTACGAGGGTGATATAGTGCGGGATAGCGAAATGCAGTATGAAGTGTACTTCGGCGAGTTGTCCTTAGATGAATATGAGGGTATTGGTTGGATATTGAAAGATATACCCGAGAATGACGAAGACAACTTTTGGTTGGCGCCAAGCGACGCAAGCGTTTTGGAGGTCATCGGGAATATCCACGAGAACCCCGATCTACTCACCCCTTCAACCGATTAGCCATGCACAAGCTAAGTGTTGACCATGCAGAATTAAAGAACGGTGCATTTCTATGCGACTGTTATTTGGGAGACGATGAAACCATGCAGCGCACGGTATTATTTGACGAGTTGGTGCGGTTCATGAACGGTAAAGACGGTGTTATCCCGGTGAATGACGATGATCCGGACAGCAACGAATATGAAATGCCGCTGTTGGAATGGATCGAACGAGAAGGCCTTGCCGCTTTATGGTGGGAATTAAGCCGGTGCATCAACCAAAGAGAAGCCCGTACAGACTTTGCCCCGTCCCGATTGAACACCACAGAGCTTACCGCCCTTGACCCTTTACAATCTATTCCTAACCAATCAAAAGCAGCCTAATGTCACATACACTATCACCCGGGCTTACCGGTCACCCATTGCGGGTAAAAATGAAGGAAGCTAAAACAGAAGAAGAGATAGCCGAGATATTGCTGGATGGTCTCTTTATTCACATTGAGTATGGGGCAGCGTTCTGGCCGATCCTGGATGGCTTAAAGCAAGATGCAGAGCGCAGACGTTCGCAAATTGGATCACTCACACCTCAAACCGCCTGACCATGTATTCCATCAAGATCATTGCTTCAAGCATCCTATGGGCGCTTATCATGGTTCCAATGCTTTTTGTATGGCGGATGCCGGTGCCTAAATCTGAATTAAGCCATGACGAATGAAGAACTATTAAAGTGGGGCAAGCCTCACCTACCATATCTGAGATTAGCAGACGGGCTTTTTTACCCGTTCAGACGCAAGCAATGTCATTATAAGGCTATTGCGCGCTATGCTTACCGGCCCCTGTTCTCCACCATTGCGCGACGAAAAATAAAGGAGTTGGGCGGATGGGAAAATCATTCTTCAAAGAGTTCGGTCTCCATCTATTTCGTAGTAGATAATAGGCAGTGCAGAATATCCGATCATCCATATTCGGGCAAGGAGCCGCTATTGCACGACATCGTTATCCCACCCCCTTTTTATAATCATGAACAACCTGAATAAGTTATGGCACGCTCATACATAACACTAACGGCCCAAAATATCAAGTTGATTGCGGCGCGACTAGAAGCCTTTGGTAGCTTTTCTCACTATCAATACTACCCATCATCTGCTAAATCAAATGCCTTTTTCAAGCGGAATGGAATCGATTCATACAGTTGCGAGAAAAGCAAGCCTACAACATTTGGAGGCTTTGGGTCTCGGATTGATGTAGACTATATGCACGGCCGCCATTTTATCCGGGTAGTCTATAATAGCCAAAATGCCGGTATTATATACGTTGGAGCGAAAATCCGGCTTACATCAAATCGGATGTATGTGCGCGATACCGCAGACAAGTGCTGGCCACACTACCCCTGCGAGGCTCACCCCGTTCAGGTATTTCAAAAAGGGTAGCGATGCTCCAACTGCTACCCTACCTATTGAATATTACCCTCTTTTATTTCACTCACCGCTTCTTCTTACTCCTTTTATGGTTAATTAAGGAAGCGGGTAAACACAAGAATATTATATGAAATTGCAAGATCAAGTGTGCTCATTAGAACACGCAAAGAAGTTGATAGCATTAGGTATTGAGCATCCAGATGACGAGTGCATTGTCTACTCATACCTTGATTCGGACGGCGAAGATTACTTCCGAGAGGTTGGCCTCGCATGGAATAGCAAGCACGGCAACGCATCGGAATCTACCCCGCTGTTCACCGTCGGAGAACTTGGGGCCATGCTATCCGCCTATATGGATAAAGACCAGGATTTGCCAGACTACCTCTGCAACCCAGATGCTAAAATATCAGATACCTATAAGCCGGCATTCATTGCTGATATGTTGATTGGCCTCATTGAAGGCAAGTATTTGACCGTAGATGAAGCAAACGAACGTCTGGCAGCATAATCCCCCCCTCTCTCACTAAAAGCGAAAGCTAAAACCACCTAAGAATATGAAATGGATAAAAGTAGAGGACCAACTGCCTGAGTCAGAAGAGAAAGTGATCGCAATTGATGAAAATAGAGTTAGATCCATGCAATTCGCAATGCGTCAAAAGGATTCTACTTTCTTCGTCGGCTACGACACTGGGAAGCCTATGCCAATAGTCACGCACTGGATGCAAAAGCCCGAATGGCCAAAGGAATAAAGACGCTTACCGCCGCCAGACGGATTGTATCTGGTACATGGTGAGGTGGCGGAACTGGTAGACGCGATTGTCCTTAAAGAAATATCGGTAGCGCAACAGTGACAGAAGGTAGGCCAAAGCGGTGTACAACGTGACCGAGACTACTCATGCAGGTTCAAATCCTTGCCCTCACCACCCTTTTTTAAATCCCCGTTCAACCCGATCGGGGATTTTCTTTTTAAAACAATCCATATGCCTACAAAATTCAGCCCAGCCTTTCAGGATCTAAAGCGTCAGATCAAGCTGGCAATGTTCGTAAAGATCATATCCATTGCCATGAAGTTTCTACCCAAAGACTGTGTAAGAACCTGGATTTGGCTTCGGAACATGCCGGTTGAAGATTAATCCCTTTTATCACTCAAGTTATAAACAACAACACTCAATAAACAATGGAACAGCAAGGACAGCAGTTAGCGACACAACAGAAACAGCTAACCACCAAGACACTTTTCGAACGCATCGACGTCCGCAAGAAGTTTGAAGAAATGCTGGGTAAGAAAGCCCAGGGATTTATGACATCTGTGCTCCAGGTCGTGGCATCCAATGAGATGCTTAAGAGTGCGGAGCCCACCAGCGTGTACCAGGCTGCAGCAACAGCCGCCACGCTTGACCTGCCGATTAATAACAACCTGGGCTTTGCCTACATCGTGCCCTACAAGACAAAGATTAAGGGCACAGACGGACAACCTGACCGCTGGGCTACCGTAGCGCAGTTTCAGATGGGCTACAAGGGCTTTAAGCAGCTGGCAATACGCTCGGGTCAATTCCAGCGCCTCAACGCCACAGACGTACGGGAAGGGGAAATAAAGAAGCATGACCGGCTTTCCGGTGACATTGAATTTCAGTGGATAGATGACCAGGAAGCGCGGGCAAAAACAAAGATCGTCGCTTATGTATCCTTCTTTAAGCTTGCCAATGGCTTTCAACAGACCTTCCTCATGTACCTGCCGGAAGTAACGGCCCACGCCATGAAGTACAGCCAAACCTTTAAAAAGGGCTACGGCCTTTGGAAAGATGACTTTGAAGGCATGGCACTAAAGACCGTCACCAAATTGAACCTCTCCAAAAATGCTCCACTATCTATTGAGATGCAAAGGGCGGTTCTAAGCGATCAGGCGGTTATTAAAGATGTTGATACAAATGATGTGGAATATGTAGATGCGGACGCTGAAGTGATCAAACCGGAAGCTATTGCAGCGCAAAAGGAAGCAGACCGCATCCGTGACTTTATTGCCGGCGCCACGACGATTGAGCAGCTGGACAGCGTGTATGAGCACGTAACAGATGATTTGATGGATGACTTTTTGGCCCGGAAGGAACAATTATCTAAAGCAGCATGATCATGGACTTCTCAAAACATGAATTCCGGTGCAGCGCACTCGGGAAAATCGTAAGCAAGTCCGGGAAGCTGACGGATACAAACAAGACCTACCTGTTGGACCTGTTCATTGGACACATCAACGGTATTCAGAAGGACATTACCAGCAAATACTTTGAGAAAGGCATCTACCAGGAGGAGGACGGTATCACATTACTTCAAAAGACACTTCACCAGGGCAAATTGGTGCTTAAAAATAAAGAGCGCAAGCGCAACGGCTGGATCCACGGAGAAAAGGACACAGCGGTGGACGGGATTGTGTATGACATCAAGAACGCATGGGATCGCTTCACGTTCGGCAAGGCAGATTTAACCTGGGACTACGAATGGCAGGGACGGGGTTATATGTGGCTCGACGGCGCCGAACAATTCCGATTGTTCTATTGCCTGAACAATACCCCGGAGCACATGCTGATTGACGAAGAGCGAAAGCTGTGGTATAAACACCACTTCGTAAGCATGGAAGATCCTGATTACCTGGACCTGTGCAATGAGCTTCGTAAGGCACACAACTACGATAACATGCCGCTGGAAGAACGCTTTAAGGTTTGGGACGTAGAACATTCAGACGAAAAAATAGAGACGCTTAAGGCATGTATTACAGCCGCCAGAGCATACCTCGGGGAATTGTGGGGTGATCACCAATCAATGATCATTAGAAATAGGCGGCTCATGGGTTTACCATCACCCTCAATCCTACTCGCAGAACACGATCCTTCTATTAATGCTACTATAATTTCTAAAGGGTAAAAGCCCACTTTAAAACACAAATATCATGACAACTCACAACTTAAGCGGCAGCGCAAAGGGCAACAATATCGCACGCAAACACCCTTTAGAATGCTTCCTGCGACCGTTTAGCGAGGGCAAGACCCGATTCGTTGACGCGCAGATTCATCCAGAAACGGTGATCGAAGATGGGGATGAAGTGTTCTTTATGGCTTCGCAGAGTGGACACTACATCATGGAAAGGGTTTCAAAAACGATTGAGCGCCGAAAAGCTGCAGGCGAATGGGAATGCATCAATCCTCATATGGATTGGATCAGGCTACAACTCGCATGAATATTTTCTAATTGAACACTGGCAGCGCCGTAACGCTGCCTTTTATTCTCCCACCTAAATCCAAAATAATGAGCTTATTCCCCGATTACAAGCACGAAAGCATAATAACCGATAAGCCTGTTATTGCATGGTGGTCTGCCGGTATCACCAGTGCTGTGGCCTGTAAGATGGCTTTGAAGATGTTCAAGAAGGTAAGGATTTGCTATATCCACATTGACAGCCACCACCCGGATTCCTTACGTTTCAAAGCGGATTGTGAAAAATGGTATGGCCAGCCGATTGAACAATACCAAAACCGATTTTTTGCCGATCAGTATGAGGTGATTGAAAAGACAAAGTATGTCAATGGGCCGGACGGCGCGCGGTGCACGAATGAATTGAAAAAGGAGGTACGCCGGTTCATTGAAGATACAATCCAGCACTCTTATCAGGTTTGGGGCTTTGAATGCAACAAAAAGCAAATAAACAGGGCTATCCGGTTCATTGAAGATAATCCCGCAATACAGTCAGCTTTCCCTCTTATTGAAAATAGAGTAGATAAAGCGGAATGCGCCGGGCTGATCCTCAATGCAGGTATTGAACTGCCAGTTATGTATCAGCTCGGGTACAACAACAATAATTGCATCGGCTGCACGAAAGGCGCCCAGGGGTATTGGAATAAGATTCGGGTGGACTTCCCCGATTATTATGCTCGTATGGCAAAAGCCGAACGGGTTGCGGGGCATAGCTGTATCAACGGCACATTCCTTGACGAATTGGATCCAAATGCAGGCAGAAAGCAGAGCATTATTATCCCGGAGTGTGGCATTCAGTGTGGGCAGAAATTCGATAACCTCGACGACCCACGGGTTGAGGACATTATGAGCGGGAAACTATCTCTACTCACCTTTCTAAATAAGGCTGCATGAACTGCCCATCCTGCAAGAGACCCGCAGCAACAGTTGAAGGGGAATTGCTTTGTCACTATCACCTGAGAATATTAAACAAGTCCGGTAAGCAATTAGCAGCACCCAATAGAAAGAGTGTAAAGCAGGCTGCAGCTGATAGAGTGTACGCTGGTAAGTGCATCATATTCAAAATGGAGCATCCGGTTTGCGAAGTGAAGCTGCCGGGGTGCACGGGTAAGACGGCGCATGTACATCATCCGTGGTCGGGCTGCAATAGAAGTTCCCATTATCTCGATGTTGAGAGCTGGGTGCCAATCTGTGAGCCATGCCACCAACACCTTCACGACAAATTATCGGCTGAGGAAGCCAAAGAACGAGGACTAAAATTTAGCTGAAATGAAAACCTGGAAGTGCACCTACATAGCAATTAGATGGGCGCCGAAAAGCTCCATGCAATTAATCAGAGTGATGGTATCGCGGCATCTGTCGCAAGATCATGCATTAGGCTATGCCTATAACCAATACAACCTGTCTTACCTCTCCAAGAATAGCAAGTTGGCTAAGAGTCGGGTATTATGGTATGGTAACCCTGCATACGGGCGCGCCCTATATAAGCTCGCTGTAGTTGAAGAAATGGCAGACGATACTTCGATTAGCAGCGGCATCGACATATCCAATCAACATACGAGGCGGCAGTTATTATACCTCCTGCAAGAGATGCGGGATGAATGGTTTGACCGAACAACACCAAGTAGAAAAAATAAATATCAAGATCACAGCTTAGAATTATCTCGTTTGGCTTGGTCAACTACCATTCCAGAAGGCTGGCGTCTTGTTCGGGAAGGAACAACCATAAAGAAAACTGACAAAGAGTTTGGCGATAGTACCTGCACTCCAAATCATTGGGGCTCCGTAGCATGGTATAACGTTGGCAAAAGGACTACCAAAAGCTCAAGCATCGGTTTTGTGGATGAAACCGGGAAAACCTACAAAACCATCCCTGCTCACATCGACCCATTGATTATTCGCCAAAACAGAACACCCCAAGCCCTGGGGTTAAGCTCCAGTAGACTATCTAAAACAGAACTATGAAACACCTGGGATTATTTGAAGGCATCGGCGGGTTCTCCCTGGCGGCTAAATGGATGGGCTGGGATACGGTTGCATGGTGCGAGATTGATCCATTTTGCCAACAATTGCTAAGATTGAGATTCCCTAAAGCTAAAGAACATGCCGACATACGCGCAACAGATTTCTCTATTTATAGAGGTATTATCGACATCCTCACAGGCGGCTCTCCCTGCCAAGACGTCTCCATTGCATCCCGAACCGCGAAAGGCGTTGACGGATCAAAAAGTGGGCTATGGCGGGAACAGCTGCGGGCAGTCGATGAGATCCGACCGAAATACGCTATTATCGAAAACTCTTCCGTTATTAACAAAAGAGGACTTGCAACAATCCTCAACGCCTATTCCGATATCGGGTATGATGCGGAATGGCAACGTCTACAAGGCAACCAATTTGGCCTCGCACAACGTAGACGAAGAGCTTACATTATACTCTACCCCACTTGCGTCGGAGACCGGCTACAGGAAAGGCAAATTTTCACAGGGTGGGACAAGCCTCAGCACACAGCTTGGCGGGATTCCGAGGATAGAATTTATGGAGTGGCTAATGGGGTACCCCGAAGGGTGGACAGACATAGATCACTTGGTAACTCCTTAATCCCGGCTATACCCTTACAAATCTTCAAAGCAATCGAATCATACGAAACTATTCTGAAATGAGCACCCAACCACCAACCGAAAACAACGCCAATACGCGTAAGATCATGAAGCCAGGCATGAAGGAATTATCCAAAGCCCTTCACTATGTCAGATCCGCAAAGGCTCAGTTTGACCTATCAGCCACAGAATCAAAGGCCAAGTTTGACCAAAAGGTATTCCTTGGAAATCTCGCCGAAAGGTGCTGGATGATAGAGCAGCGCGTGCTGGAGAATATTAAAGGCAAAGACGCCGAAGAGCAGCGCCGGAACATGGAAACCATTATGAAGGATTTGCGCCAGGATGAATTCCGTATTGACGCCATTATAACCATCTTCTTACAGCTGAATGCACAGGGGCAGGACTACGCCGAACAGATTATAAACGGCCTGTTTGAGGGCAAGATGTACGCCGAAATGATGCCGGACCAGGTGAATGAACTCTGCACCCCCAGCGCGAAATAAGAGCGGATTTTATAAACACACAACCTATTTAAAAATGGCCAGGATAAGAACGATTAAGCCGGAATTCTTCAAGCATGAAGATCTCGCTGAACTGCCGGCAATGGTCCGATTGCTATTTATTGGCCTATGGACACAGGCAGATAGAGAAGGCAGAATTGAGGACCGGCCAAAGAGATTGAAGGCCGAAATATTCCCTTACGAGGAGTACGATTTAGAAGGTGGATTGCAAGTGTTAAAGAAAATGGGGTTCATTTTAAGATATACACACAATTCTTATAGCGTCCCCATAATTCAGATATGCAATTTCACTAAGCATCAACAGCCGAATATCAAAGAGAAGCCAAGCACCATACCAGCACCGTGCTTAGATGGTACAAGCATCACAGGAAAGGGAATGGAGAAAGGGAATGGAGAACAGGAAAGGAATAATAGCGCTGACGCGCAAAGCGAGCCGTTCATTCATCCTTACCAAATCCCTGAAGAAAAGCCCCCCGTTGCGCCGCCCCCCCCAACGCCAAAACCGCAGGCGCCGAGGATGATTACAATGCCTTGGGAAACCGAATCTTTTAATGAGGCGTGGACGCACTGGAAGGAATACAAAATGCAACAATTCAAATTCCAGTACAAAGGGCTTCATAGCGAGCAACTCGCATTGATCGAACTATCCAGGATGTCAAATGGCATCGAAGCTTACGCAATCCGAATTCTTCACCACACGATAGCGAACGGTTGGAAGGGATTTGTAAAACCTAAACACGAATTCAATGGACAACAAAATTCAACTAGCGAACAACCAGCAGGTGGCTATAACGCCGACCACCTTGCCCGAATGGCCGAGCGCCGTCTCCAGAATAGTGGTACGGGCTGAACAGCTGCCGGCCGAAGTGCTATCCCTTGGATCGCAATCAATTTCGGCCCTCAATGCTGGAACGGGCAGCAGAATTAACGGCCTTGAAGTTTTCGAGGTGGCGATCATGCACATACTGGAATTCTACCGGGCAAAATGGAGCAGTAGTGAAATCGAGGAGACTGCAGATCTGATGCACCAGGATTACCACTATCTGCATCTTGCCGAGATAAAGCACTTCGTGGCTAGGGCGAAGAAAGGAATATACAACGTAAAGCGGTCTGTTAGCCGCAAGAACAAGCTAACGGGGGAGCTCACGACAGAATCCTACGATGGGAAGATTTACGGGGCTTTAACGCCCGGTTTATTGCTGATGTGGATTTCTGAATACGCAGAGGAAAGCAATGCCGCCCGGGCCTTTGTTTACGGAGAGGGGTCAAAGCCTCAAACAGAGCAAAAGCAAATCACACCTTACGTGTCCCCAGAAGATGTAGCCGAAGCCTTGCGGGTCTTCGAGCAAATGACCCAATCCGCACGAAAGCAGCCTAAACAGGAAGTGCCATATCAGCATGAAAAGATGCGCCAGCGCTGCATCAAGGACGTTGCCGAAAAGATGTTTAAAGACCCTACCGATTTGACGCCGGATGATGTGAAATTCTATAATGCAAACCGATCGGAAGTTGATAGGCGGGTTGAAGAGATCACTAAAATATGGGACCCATGAACACACAGATTTTCGATGTCGATAAAGAAATGGCTTGGTATGCCGGCAAGAAGAACTACCTGGTTTTAACCAAAGAGCAGGAAGCAAGAAAGGAATATGCGGTAGCGCTACGAAAGATCCGGTTGAAAAAGCAGGCCAAAATCAAAAACCAATGAACATACCGCAAAAGCAAATCAGCTATATGGCGATACCGTCCATATCGATCAGTGCCGTGAAAGGGCATGTCAGAAGATCCGACAATGTGGTTGAGTTATTCTGTAAGGCAAATGATATTGAGCTTGATTGGCTCATTCAGAAACGAAGACAATGGCGGATCGTCAAATACCGGCAGGCACTGGCCTACTACCTGAGGAAACTCACAGATATGTCGCTAAGTGAAATAGCAGACATATTCGGCCAGGATCACACCACCGTCATGCATGCACTTAAAACCGTATCCGACAGAATGGAGACAGATCCGGACTATGTTCTGTGGCTACAATCAGTTTCACCCTACCCAACTATCGTAAGAAAATGAATTGCAAAAACCCAAGAATACTCACCAGGGATGAAGTCGCCTATCTAGTGGCCAATTATCAAAGAACAATGACTTCCCAGGAGGTGGCGGACTACCTGAAGATGGATAAAAAGCGACTTGTAAGAACCGCATCCAGGCTACGGGGCAAGGGTCACGATATAGCCATGACTTATGACCGGGAAAACCCGAGAACAAAAGATTTGAGCCGTCTCGCGAAAAGAAACCCCGAATTGGCCGCCAAAGTACGCGCCGAAAGGAAACGTACAGCGGCTGCCGGGATAGCCCGCCAAATCGCACGTGAGGCGCCAAAGAACGTAAAACGATCACGTGGCGCGATAGACTACACAGCCAATCCTAAAGCGATGAAGATAAAACCTATTGATTTCACCACCCACCGTTATGAATCGAGAGGTTCAAAGACTTGGGTTTTAAAAGCTATCCAATGATTACGGACACATTCGTACACGAACACCTTAAAAATAAAGTGCATGAATTAATTGAGGCCGCAAAGCTCATCTATTCAGCTAACCCAATGATGATGCTTTCCGGTAGCCTCGCCTTGCATTTGCAAGACATCCAAGTGCGCCGCCGCCCGAAAGACATTGATATTTTCCTGCCTTACGGTGTAGACTTTGTACCTACTGATGGCATGCAGCAATCCAAAGAATACGGCGACAACGGCGAATATGATGATGAGAACTGGGAGCGCCGAGGCTACACCCTGGGGGATATAAAGGTTGATGTATTCACACCGGAAGAAGGTCATGAAGTATCATTTGAGCCAGATTACCACTACGTCCACGGGTTCAATATGCTGAACAAATTTGACATCATGAAGTTCAAATTACAGCATTCATACGGGGAAGCGGCCAGCCGGTACAAACACAGTCAGGATATCATCCACATGCTTGTAAATATGTAGCCCGGGTGAAACCAACGAAGAAACCATAAACAGATACTACCGGGTATTCGGTAAAACAGCTTAAAAAATAACTTATGACTTACGAAGTAACAATGCACAGCGGTTCTTGCGATAACTGCGATGAAACATTTGAGGACCGCCATAGCGGCTTTACTGCCATGCCGGATAGCTGCGACATCATAGAAGCGATGGGGAATAGCGGTTGGCACATAGGCGGGGATGCAGAAGGTAGCGTAGAAGGTAACCACTACTGCCCCGCTTGCTTTACGATTGATGACGAGGACAGGTTTATCCTGAATGCCGATCGTACAAAAGTCATCCCCCTTATCTAGGTTATTAACCCACAAAACATTATGATACAGAAAACTCACTACTGGATAATTGTCTCAAAGCGCGGCAATCCGATATCGATAAATGGGCAGTTGCCGATTTTCTGGTACAAAGCGATCGCCGTTAAAGAGGCTGAGAAATGGACTGATAGCAAGGTCGTAAAATGTCGGATCGAAATAGACTTGTAAACAATCCCACAAAATATTAAAATATGATACTGCATTTGACCCTCAAAAAGAAGTGGTTCGACATGATTGCCAGCGGCGAAAAGAAAGAGGAATACCGGGAGTTGAAAGACTATTGGCAGAATCGGCTCCAGCACTTTGATATTGTTGAACGCAACTGCTTTTCGGCGTTCAAGAATTACACTGAATTCAAGCACTTTGACATAATCCGCTTTACTAATGGCTACGGTAAGAACGCACCATCGTTCGACATTGAGTGCAAAGGCATATCAATTGGCCCCGGCAATCCCGCTTGGGGTGGATCTGATTTGCAGTTCGTAATCAGCTTAGGGGATATTGTTTCAGAAGTGAATAATAGAATAGGATCATGACCAAGATCCATCAGTCGGTCGCGCCGCTTTCTGTCAATAAATGCTGGCAAGGCAAACGGTTCAAGACCCCGGAATACAAGGCTTACGAAACCAAGCTACTCTACACCCTACCGCCGCTTACTATGCCAGCCGCACCCTACCGCTTTTACTACGAATTCGGTATGAGCAATCCCCTATCAGATTGGGATAATCCGGTCAAGCCACTGCAGGACATCCTTCAAAAGAAGTACAAGTTCAATGACAAGGACATTCACGAAGCCACCGTAAGGAAAGTAAAGGTTGCCAAAGGCCAGGAATACTTTTCTGTGATCGTGGAAAGCATTTGAAGGCTTGACTATTCAGGCTGAGGGATATCAATCTTTAAACGCTTTGCTTCTTTTCTAATTAATTGGCGCAACACCGTAGCCTGCGATTCCCCGTCATGGTCTGCAATAGCCTTTAGCATAGCCAGCACATCAGGTGCAAGTTTCCAGCTTCCTACTTTCTTTTTTGGATCTTCTTTGTCAGGCATAAAACGAAGATAAATAAAGTAAGTAAAAAACTTACAAATAATTTGGTAGAGTAAGTAAAATGCTTACCTTTACAATATCGAAGCGATGAAGCAGAGATGAAAAGCAGCCTACTATGACTACACTTTCAAACAACAACGGTTCCAAGTCAGTAATCATCACTTACAATGAATACAATGGATATACCGCTTCATACCAGCAGAATGAAAAGGATGGTGGTCATACATTCTTAGCCTGCAAATCATTTACCACTAACAAAAAGGCCACTAATTGGGGCACCAAAAAACTTGAATTATGCTAAACCCGAAAGATCTTCAAAAAGGCGACATGGTTTATTGCTGCGAGGATATACCCCAGCAATTAATAAAATGTGGCATTCCCTACACGGTGATAAAAACCGACAGGCACATGGGTGACTACTACGCCGATATCGAAATTCCACTGGAAGGCGGCGGGACGCATGTGTTTGAAATTTCACGCTTTAATTGCCTTCTGTTCTCATGCCTTTTATAGATCAATACTTCTCCAAGTGGCGACAAGAATGGAAAGACTTTTACCACCAGCCCGCACCTAAGGGCGAAATAATCAAAATGATTTACTATGGATACAAGCTCAGAAGATACAACGAAGCAGCAGCTGAATCATCTGTTATCAGCATTGGGAAAGATGGAGAAGTATCTATACATCGACCTTGAAGATCCGGATTACAATAAATCCGACTTCGGCAAAGAAGTGGATAATGTACTTGAAATCTACCGAACCCTAACCCATTCGGAGTTAGCGGTAACATCCTAAACTAAAAATATTATGATAAAAGTAATTCATCAAAAACAGATAAGAAAATCACGTAATGAATATTCTTGTGATGCCTGGGAATTTCTTTCGGAATGTTACGATGATTTTCGCCGCACGGGGCAACTGTCATTTTCTGAATGGAGAGCCATTGCCGTAGCTAAGGCCACCAAAGGGAAGGTATTCAAGGGGCAACCTTATGTGTATCAGTTCAATGAGCAGGACGGAATAACCTACACCTTCCGCGCCATTCCGGCGATACATGCGATATGCGTTCGATTTAACCTCTACGACATTTAAACTAAAAATATTTTAAGAAAATGAGCGATATAAAAACACTGGCCGCTGAATATGCGCGCCAAATCGAGCCTAATGATGACTATAGCGAGGGGCGCTGGTATGGGCGGATTGAGGGCTTCATAGCAGGCAGAGAATCCCTACCCAAAGAGGAGTGTTCCATTTGCGTAAACTGCAAAAGAATATGGATAGCCCGACCGCTGCATTGCAAGTGTGGACACTGCACCTTTGAATCTGCACATCCTACTCAGATTGTCAACGCGGAAGATCGGCCAGCACCTAAAGAGGATATGGTGAAAGCGATGGAAGCAGCGATAGTAAGTCATCTCAATCGGGGCTATGATGACTATGGTGAAGACCGAGGTTTGGATGAACAAAACGAAGCTGCAAGGGCTTGTGTGGAAGTAGCCCAAACCTATCTATCCCCCTTAGAGGCCGAAAATAAACGGCTGAAAGAGGCAATGCAGGAAGCGGCAGACCACCTATTCAATATGCCTACAGAATGCTTGTTAGACGCAAAACTGGTGATCGGCCAGGCAAATATCATGCTATCAAAAGCACTGAATAACATTTAAAAAGCAACCATGAACTTACAGGATAAAGAAATGATAGCGATAGGACAGGAGTTGGCCCGCTCCTATGCAGAAAAATATGATTCTGAATTTGAAGAATTTGGACAGGAATCGTACATAATCGGATTTAAAAAAGCCTTGGAATTAGCCGCAAAGGAAGCAACCAAGCCCGAAGGGGATTTGGCGCAGCAGATTCAAAAAGTTATTGAAGAATCCGGATTGGTTGTTGGCACCGATCCTGTTTATAGGGGGTGTCTTGCGGTCTTTTCGGGCGATACATTAGAAAAGGATGTAGCAAAAAGAATTGCATCCATATCCCAATCCTACGCCACCTTAAAGGCTAAGGAACATGCAGAAGGCTTCGCGGAATGGCTGCATAAAAATGAATGGGTAGCATGGGGAGTTGGTGCTGAAAATACCAACAAAGAGATTCTTTATAAGAAGTTCTTTGTTGGGACTTCAACAGTTACCCATCTCTACACACTCTACTTAAAATCTCTTTAGAAATTATGAAAACAAGACTGAAATCATCGGTAAGTGCAACGCTTGTATTTGAAATGTCAGAGGATGAGGCGAGGGCTTTCCATGACATTGTTGCGTATGGAACAGATGCCTTTCTGGACGTATTCAAGGAGAAGTTAGGAAAGCATTACATCCAAAAACACGAGAATGGGTTACGAACACTTTTTGCCGCTGTTTACGAGCAATTCCCCCAGCATCTATATAAAATTGAAGCTGCCAGGAAAGCATTCTTTGAGACCAACCCTTCCCTAAATAGCTAATCTTAACCTCCACCCTTTAAACAAATCCAGGCTACCATGTAGCTGGTAACAGATAGTTATGGAACAGAAAGCATTTATACTGAATAAATCAAACCCGCCATACGTTACAGAAGTATTTGCGGACAACGGAGAGCATAGTCACTGGGAAGTCATAGATGGTCAGGGCGAGATCATTTGGTCGCAGGATCAGATGCGGCAGTCGGTCCCCCTTGAAGAATACAAGAAGCTGTCAATATTGATAGAGAAGATACGGGCGAATGCTCTAATGCAGGAAGGGGCCGACGAATTTAACCTCACTAAAATCCTGCAATTCACTGCTGAAGGGCGAGACTTGGCAATCAAATACCTGAAGAATGACCACTAAGAAGATACAAGGAACTACCTACGGGTTCGTTCAAGTGCCGGAAGGAGCGAAGGACATAACATTTAGTGAAGGTTCTTCGCATGAAGATTCTGGTTACCTTCCCAGCCTTCATTTCGATATTAGTTGCAGACCTAAACTTCTTTTGCTTCCTCCCGGCGACTGGCTATTATTAGGAAAGGCAGATGAATTGAATGAGCATAAGCTATCAACGATAATGGAACCGTATATGCACGGCTACAAAGGGTACCCCAAAAACGAAGAGGTATTTATCCCTAAAGGCTTTCATATAGTCCACGATCACGCCACAGAATCCCTTCATTCCCTTATCCAATCTTTGGGGATGGAGTTTAAGCTTACGGTGGTTTTAAAACTTAATGAGATATGATCCTAAAAATAACTGCTCGCACTCGGTTAGCTATCGAACCCATACAGGATTTTGAATGCCGAGAATTCCATATTACACCTGTCCTTACTTACTCATGGTACGAATCTGACAACATAAAAGGCGGAGGACTGGCTTTTGAATGGGGGTCGTGGGCTATCCTGTTCGCCTTAGCGTTTAAGAAACACCTCTAATTGCCCACCCCGATAATACACAGCGCCTCAATCGAGGTGCTTTTTTGCTTACTTGAAAAAATAAATCCAAATGAGTGATACAGCAACCATTGAAGAAAGATCCCTACTTACTACCTTGGCGAAAATGGTAGCTAAGGAATTGGGCATGGAATACAAGAACCAGACCGAAGAAACAAAACACATTACATTTGCTGACGCCCGGGCGGCGCTGGGGTGCTCGGACGACACGCTGACAAAGCGGATACAGGCTGCGGGCATCAAGACTTACCGCTGGGGCAAGGGTAAGGCATTCGACCGGAAACACCTGTTTAAATTGATGGGTTGACGGACATTTTTACTACCAACCATTTGCCCCCGCGCCCAGCCCACAACACAGGGGATAAATTATAGGAGTTTCCTAAACTCTAGATCTAGGTTCGATTCCTAGCGCGACCACTGTTTACAAGCGGGCAGCATGTTTCAAGCATGTTCGCCCGCTTTTTATTTCCGCGCATTTCCGCGCATGCTAAGGTAAAATCCGAGGCATTCCGAGAAACTGCCTACCATTTTTACTACCTTGGGCTTACTACCAATATGGCCACTTCTCTTTCCTTCTACCTGAAGCGTACAACAGTCTATTTACAGTACTCTTGCCACGATGGGCGGGTGCAGGTCAGCA